>ERZ1026844.1817-NODE-1817-length-12334-cov-16.144149_pt1 | contig 12334 bp, 23 predicted proteins | sample MGYA00380152_ERZ1026844 | MGnify/ENA primary metagenome ERZ1026844 (study PRJEB33269, sample SAMEA4719788) | human gut metagenome | biome: human-associated habitat; feature: organic feature; material: feces | place: Cameroon | collected 2013-10 ... | reverse complement strand
TTTGGCAGCGGGAGAAGGATTCGAACCCTCACAAACAGAGTCAGAGTCTTTGTTTCGGTGTCTCAAAACCCTTGTGCGCCAATGGTTTGCGGAATTTTCTCGAATTTGTCACACGATAATCACCACGGGAGTTGGTGTTCCCACCTCCTGCTCGGTGTGGGACGTGTGGGAGATTTGGAGGGGTAAAAAGCCAAAATCAGCCAGTCCTTGGCCCTGGGGCCAGACGGAGACGCCGTAGTGGGCGTGAGACGTTGTAACGGCACTGCGCAGGACAGCAAATTTCTCCATGTTGCGGTGCAGTGTCTCCTGATCTTTGTGGGTGTAGATATTGGCGGTGACGCTGATACTGCTATGGCCCATAAGCTCCTTGGCTACGTTGATGGGGACGCCTGCCTTTTGCAGGTCGGTGCAAAAGGTGTGCCGGAGACAGTAGAGGGTTAGGTCTGGATCGATAACGCTCTGCAAAATTTGGTTTCGGTACACGACAGCGCCCATCTCGATGTCCATTTTTCGCATCACGCTTTTCCATGCCCGATACATGCTGTCTGCGTCCATGCGTTTTCCTTTGGTGTTGGTCACGACAGCTTCTCCTGCGGGCTTTTTCACGGCCCAGAGGCGTTCTCTGAGTTCCGGGACCATCGGTATCTCCCGGAACCCTGCGTCCGTCTTGGGGGCTTTTACGTTGTTGCTGCCGCTTTCCAGGGCCTTGTGTACGATGATCTCATTCTTCTCAAAATCCACATCCCCCCAATTCAGGGCGGCAAGTTCTCCAGGGCGCAGGCCAGCATAGAGGACGATCATCATCATTAGCCCGTAGTGGTGCTTCTGGCAGACCTTGAGCAAAGCGGCCCGCTCATCCTCTGTGAGGGAGCGGTGCGACCGCTTGACCGTCTCCGGCAGCTCCAGCTTTGCGCTTGGATCAAACGGGATGATCCGGGAAGACGCCGCCCTGGAAAACATGCCCTTGATAACGATCCTGAGCTTGGAAACGTGAGAAAACGACATGCCCGCCTGAGAGTTTAATATCCGCTGTAAATTTGCCTCTCTGATATCGCCCATTTTGAGCCGCCCAATGGCTGGACTCACGTGGACGTTGTATTTCTGCTGATACATGAGTAGGCTCTTCTCCGTGCTCCCGGACGTTTTTTTGTACAGATCGAACCACTCCTGAAACCACCGGTCCACCGTCGTGTCCCGGTTCATCACCACATCGCCGTTTTTCAGTTTCACTTTCAGTTCTGCCAGCTTCTCCAGCGCTTCCAACTCGGTTTCTCCCCGCACCTCATAGCGCCGCCCCTCCCACGTCACGGTTTTTCGGACGTATTTCTTTCGAGTGTCGTTTTTCATCATAAAATTCCTTCTTTCGACATTTTTTGTTGTTGTTCTGCTTCTTTGGAAGAATATGGTTTGCATGAGAGAGGGCTAGAATATGCTAGACAATCGAACAAATGTTTGATAAAATGGAGGGAGTTGATTTGATGGAAACCATGATGCTTGTGGCCCAGATCACGCAACTGCTGGAAGGCATGGACGGGCGGCGGTTGCGATTAGTTTTAGCTTACGTCCAGCGACTCTATACCGGATAGGGAGGATCACATGGAGCAAACCAGGAAGGAAATGCTAGCAGAAATCGTTAAAATCATGGAACAGTTACCCGATTGGAAGGCAGAGATCGTGCTGATCTTTGTTCGGGGACTGCTAAAAGGTTAAAAAAGTGCCGACCCGAAAGGGCCGGCCTTTTTATGCCCTTTTACAGGCTTACTTATAGGGGGCATCATCATACTTGTGGAATGCCTCATCTACCTTTTTCCCGATGTCGTACTGTGTCCATTCTTCGTCCTGCGTATACTTTCCGGTAAACAGTCCGGCACCGGATACGTACTCCAAAACTATGGCATTTCCCTCTGTTCTGATTTTGTAAATATCGCGGGTGTTTTCGTTCTGGTTATAATCTATCTGATACACGATATTCAGATAGCCATCTACAACACTATACTCTCCTTCAATTCCGTAATCGCTTGTGGAATCGAGTGAATACTGATAGCAGTAGAACCTACCGTCACCCAGGAAATACATACAGTCCTTCCACGTTTCTGTTGGTGTATCTCCGTGGATGATTTCAACGGTTTCTGTCTGCGACCAAACGCTGTGACCAGTGAAATCCAGTAGAGCATAAACATCGTCCAGGACACCGCTATTCCCGTCGCTGTGGAGCTTTACGGTGCTGGTGCTGTTATCCCAGTCAACGCCCAGCCCCAACGCAGAGGCGATTCCACGGACCGGGAGATAGGTTGTGCCGTCCATGATGAACGGTTCCACCGCCTGGCCCTGGGCATCTTTTGGTGTTACCTGCTGTCCGTCCAGTGTGATTTTTACATCCCGGTAGTAAATCTCGACGGCCTTTTTATACGTCGCAGCTCCCACCGGGATGCCCAGCCCGATCAGCAGGGCGCAGAGCAGGAACCCGGCGATAAACCCCTTTGTTTTCTCTCTCATGTCCCCTACCCTCACTCGTAATCGTAATTCAGCGGCTCGTACTGGTCGCCGATGCCGCATTTTTCCAGGTATGCCTGCCGCCGCATCTCGAACTCCGTTTTCAGGGTGTTCATGTCCTGAATGTCCGTTTGAGCGGCACTCAAATCTCTGGTTTTCCCGTCATCCAGGTATTTCTGGATATTTCCGCAAGCGGAGTACATGCACTGTACAATAGCCTCTGCGCAGTCAGCCACGTCCTTGATGGCATCGGTACGGGCTGCGCTGATTTTCTCCTGCGCCTGCATAAAAAAGTCTTTGGACTTGGTACACTTGGTGTACGTTGTCGCAGGATCATTGTCCTCATCTAGTGCGCCCTTGAGACAGTTGTTGCTCATGCGGACGTAGGTGCAATATTTGCTGTCCAGGTCCTTTGCAACGTCTGGGGCATCCACAGCGGGAGCCTCTTCCTCTGCTGGTTCCGTGGTTTCTTCCTTCTGCTGTTCGACGGCGGCACTCTGTTCCTCCTGCTCTGTTCCGCTATCCTCCGGCAGTGGCGTTGCCATGACCGCAATGAAAAACACAACGACCACGACCAGCACCCAAAACCAAGCCTTCTTGTACACGGGCTTTTTCGGCCCGCCCTGTCCTTCTTTTCTCATGTTATCCTCCTACGTTTATTTTTACCCGCCACCCGGCGGAAGGGATAACTTATTCTTCGGCTTCGCTTTCTTTGATCTTGTCGGCCATTTTGATTATTGTCGCTCCAATAATCTTCCATTCAGCCGGTCCGAGATCGGATAAGCAACAGATTATTTCGTCTCGATACGGCATATCTGTGCCGATTAGTTGAGAGAAACGTGCTGTTAGTTCGCGTTTCAATGGAAGCGCTTTCTCCATGTTCCCTTCTCCTGTTCTCAACCACTCCAAGTTTATGTTGAAAACGTCGGAAATACGAAACAGCGTTCCGTTTGATGCGCCGGATTTTCCGGAAATCATTTGCGAAATTGCCGCAGATGATATGCCGAGCGTTGCAGCAAATTCGGTCTGATTTTTTCCACGCACTTCCATCACTTTCTTTATTCGTTCACCTAGGGACTCCATCACCCCACCTCCTGATATAATTAAACCATAAGCGGCTTAAAAAGTCAAGGAAATTTTAAGAGACTTAAAAAAACCCTTGACTTTTTAAGCCGCTTATATTATACTATAAGCATCTTAAAACTACAACGAGAAAAGGGGGTGACTGGATGGAAAGGAGGTGGTGGAATTGATTGATGAGGCCCTGAACGAGTCCGTACAAGACATGGCGAAGGTGCTGAAAAGTTTCCAGAATTTAGCCCCTCTGGAACAAGAACGCATTTTAGGGCTGATGCAGGGCATGGCTATCATGCGGGGACTGCAAGAAAAGAACGGGTCAGCGTCGTAGGGCGCTGGTCGGGGGGAGGTTGGAGTTTGTGCAACGCTACAACAGAGGCCCGCTTAAAGGCTGGAGGAAATTCTCTGACTTTGATCTAGTCAGCAAGATCACCTTTTTTGTGTCGTTGGCGGCGCTGGTGGCGACGTTTGTCAAAGGGTCCTGATAAACGCGGCAATGGCAATGGCCAGAGCTAACAAATCAATCCATTTGTCGGCCCAGTACGCCCGTGTCTGCCAGCGTTTCAACGCCTTGTAGTTGATCCCTTTCTCTGTCAGGGTGACGCCCTCCGGGGCGTTGCCCAAGGGCGTTGAAACGCAATGGACCTCTGCGTATCCTATCGCTTCCAGCTCCTTCGCGGCGGAGACAGTTTCCTCCTGTGTCAGCTCTACAGCGCTGGCAACGGATTGAAGACTGTGACGCCACCTTGGTTTTTCGCCGGGAAGGCTGGTTAGATAGGCTAGGATTTTTGAACAGTTTTCTGTGAGCATAAAAAATCACCTCCTGGCCAGTATAACGCGCCGGGAGGGGAAAAGAAAGGGATGATGTGGACATGTTTGTACACGGAAACGATTCGGCTTTACGTGATTTTTTCAAAGATTTAGCCATAGAACAAAGCGTCCGCGAAATGCAGCCCCAATTATTTTGCTTAGAGTTGCGGGTGAAAGCGCTGGAAGACAAGATTGAAACGATTTATAGGCTAAAAAATGAGCGTGAGCAGAACGATTGAGCGTCGTTAGGCGGCGGACGTTAAACGCCGCACCCCACGCTTGGATAAGCTGGGATGTATCCGAGATTTATCCAAGATTTTTATCCGAGAGGAGGAAACGTGATGGAGAAAGAGGGCTATTCCCTGGTCCCTTCACGCGAAAAACTTTTTGCGATGACACGCAGCTTGTTTGAAGATCGTGCCAACGATATGCAGGAACGGATGCGGGAAATCGTTGGCGACAGCGGGGACGAATGTATCCCTGTGAAGATCACGAAAAAGATAGCATTCTTTTTGCTTGAATTTCGTGACTTGCCGGTGGATGATCGCAAAACGGTGGAAGAAATCGTCAAAACTCCGATTCTTCCGGAAATTTACTACCAAGCAATCCTGACTCTGTCGGAATTTTCTGACCAGCTGATTGAAGCTATTGGATGGACGGAGGGAGAGCTGTGATTTACCGCATTAGGCATGTCCGCCTGGATGATAACGGGCGTGTCTGGTGGGAGGATCACCGCCGGACGGAGTACCGTTCCGCCCGGCGGAACCTGCTGGGGCAGATCATCACCAGAAAAATCAGAGGTGGCGAAATCCGGTTTTACCGGGTCGAAGCTGCCAAACTCGAAGAAAGGGAGAAATTACGATGAACGAAGTCATGAAAATCAAAGCCCGCGCTGAGGCGCGGAAGTGGGCAGATATCGAGGGTATCATGAGAGTGATGCAGCCCACTCTGGAGGCCAACGCTAAGGCCAGATGGGAAGCTGAAGTCAAGGCCTCCAAGAGCCGTGAGAAGGCCGTGCGGGCCAAGACCCGGAAGGGCAAGGTCAACCTGGCCCTACGCCGTGCGGGGATCCCCCTGCGGGTGCTGTGAAGAGGCTGTGCCGGGAATGTGGGTTGGAGTGGAACGTGTCGGTGCTGGAAAAGGGCACCAAGCGCTACATTTGCCCACGTTGCGCCGGGACGCCGTGGTATGGATCGAGAGAGTGGGGTGTAAAACGTGAGCGTGAGGGTAAACGGCGTTATGATACAAACGGCGGCCTCCAAACCATGGAAAGAGGCACCGAGCGATGCACTGAAGGGTACCGTAAGAATGCGGTACTCTGATGGGCCGGAGGAAATCAACGCCTGTCTGACCTGCGAGGAACCGAACTGCACCGGCGGGCAGTATTGTCTCAGAGTCAAATCTGCGAGAAATCTGGATATCCAGAACGGGGATACAAAGTACAGTCTCAAGAAAAAGCCAATCCCGCCTGACTTTGTGGAGGTATACTTGAGCGGTATGCCGATCAAATCTATTGCGAGGCATTACCATGTACACGATTTGCGGCCCTATGAGTGGCTGGCAGAGCTGGGGATCGAGCCGCGGAGAGGAGGCGCGAGAAATGCCAAGAGTGACAAAAATCTGCAATCCGTCCCTGCTGGGACAACCCGCCGCCGAGCCAAAACGGCAGGTAAAAAGCAAGCCGCTGGAAAATGACATTGTGGCGCTGGTTGGCTGTCTCTGCCTGGATATCCAGGATGTAAAAATGGTCTTGGGCCTGAGAGACGACAAGGCCGCGAAAAAATGGCTGGAAGCGGAGAATTTGCTGCCGGTTGACATCAACGGGCGGAAAAAGTGGCTTGCTTGCGACATTGCCAAGGCGCTGCGGTACAGCCAGATTAGGGCATAAGAAAAGGCATCACAGGATAGCGGCCTGTGATGCCTGAACAGAGGATCCATATGGCTATGGATTGAGTACAGTTTGATTATACCGCATTTTGGGCGGTATGTAAAGCGAATCGAGGTAACAAATGGCAGTTTTTAGGGTAGAGAAGAGCCATGATTACACCGTTATGGCGAACTACCACCTTCGCGATGAACGCCTGAGCCTGAAAGCTGTTGGTTTGCTGTCAAAGATTCTTGGCTTGCCGGAGGACTGGACGTACAGCGTCTCCGGCCTGACCAAGATTTGCAAGGATGGCAAGGCGGCAATCAGTTCTGCGCTGAAAGAGCTGGAGAAGGCCGGGTATGTCTGCCGGGAGCAGACACACGATGATGGCGGCACGTTCGGACGGATGGAGTACGTGATTCGAGAGATCCCCTTGGGCATAGAACAAGACGCTCAGACACCGTTTACCGAAAATCGGAAAACGGTGGTAGAGGGGGACGTAGATTCACCGTTTACCGATTTTCCGTCGACGGAAAAACCGTCAACGGAAAATCAGCCACAATTAAGTACTTATAGTACTAAGTACGTAAGTAATAATACTATACCCCCCTATAGTCCCCCCACGGGGGGACGGCGTCGGCGCAAATCCAGACAGCCTAAGACGGCCCCGGACTGGAAGCCGGAACGGTTTGAACCCTTCTGGGAGAGTTATCCAAGGGGCGAGAACAAGCAGGCTGCTATCCGGGCCTGGGACAACCTGCGACCGGATGAGGACCTTCTGCGGACCATGGCGCTGGGGCTGATGAATCAGCTCAACAGCGAGGATTGGCAGCGCGGTATCGGGATCCCTTACGCTGCCACCTGGCTGAATCAACGCCGGTGGGAGGACGTGAAAAAGCCCGCACCGAGCAAAACCGAGGGCACCGGGCAGACGGAGCCGGAGGGGGCGTATCGGTTATGACGGAAACGCCGAAAGTCAGCGAACAGCGCGGGCTTGATGCCCAGATGGCCGTGCTTGGCTCCCTGCTCCTGGACGATAGCTGCGCCGGGGAGGTGTTTCTCCGGCTGAATGAGAGCCATTTCTCCGGGGAATACAAAACGATCTTCCGGGCGGCGAAAAAACTGTACCAGGAGCAGAAGCCCATCGATCCCGTGACGGTAAAAAACATCGTAGGCAACGCTTACACGGAGTTACTGCTCCAGCTGATGGAGCTGACCCCCACGGCGGCCAATGTGATGGCCTATGTGGACCTGGCCGTGGAGCAGGCCAAAGTCAACCAGTTCCAGGCGCTTGGCATGGAGCTGGCGGCCTGCCAGACGTCGGAAGCGGCGCTGGAAGTGCTGGAACGACTGAACAAGATCACGGCGGAGACGCTGCGGTTTGAGGTCGTTTCGGCACAGGAGGGTTATGTCCAGGCGCTTCGCCGGGTAGATGAACCGGCTGATTACGTAAACTGGGGCATGGAGAAAATTTCCGGCGGAGTCATGGCCCGCAAGGGAGACTATGTCTGCATCGGCGCCCGACCGAGCGCGGGCAAAACTGCCTTGACCCTACAAATGGCCTGGGAGCAGTCGGAGTTAGTCCGAGTCGGATATTTCAGCTTCGAGACAGATCCGGATGAAATTTTTGACCGTTTGATGGCACTTGTTGCTGGTGTAGATTCTGGCCGCTTGAGACGGAAAACCGTGGAGGAACTGGAAAGAAACCGAATGATCGCGGCAGGAGCAAATTTTAACGGCCGACATCTCGATGTAATTCACGCCGCTGGAATGACAGTGTCGGATGTGCGAGCCATGACAGTGGCGAAAGGCTATCAAATCGTTTACGTGGATTATTTGCAAATCGTTCGCCCAGAGCGAGGATGGCGCGGGAACCGGTATGAGGTTGTAACCAGTTTGTCGATGGACTTGCATGCCATGGCGAAACAGCTGGGAGTGCTAGTGGTAGCGACCACACAGCTCCGTCGCCCGCCGGATGGGAACGAATATAAACCGCCTACCCTGGCGGACTTGCGAGAGTCTGGGCAGATCGAGCAGGACGCGGACGTTGCCATGCTGCTGTACAAACGGAAAAGCGACTGGCCGACGCCGCCGCGAGATTTGCTGATCGCCAAAAACAAAAAAGGGCAGGCGGGCGGATATATCACGCTGGCATTTAACGGCCCAACGCAGAGATTCCAGGAAATCGACGGCGAAAAGCTGGAGGAATGTACGCCGAATTGCATCACACACGGTGATAAAGTCTCGCCTGCGGGCTTGACTGGAAAGCAAGAGCTACCATTTTGACACAGGAGGATAAAAAGCATGATTTTAAGCGCCAACGAAATTAGGCAGCGGATTTCCGCGGGAGAAATCAAAATCCAAGACTTCGACGAGGCCCGTCTTGGCCCCAACAGCTACAACTTGCGACTGGACGAGGATCTGATGGTGTATCGAGAAGCCGTGCTGGACCCACGGCAGGACAACCGGACCAACATCGTCCACATTCCGGCGGAGGGCATGGTGCTGCAACCCGGCCAGCTGTATCTGGCATCGACGATGGAATACACTGAAACCCACGGGCTTGTGCCCATGATCGTGGGCCGGTCCTCTGTTGGGCGGCTGGGCCTGTTCGTCCATGTGACCGCCGGATTCGGTGACATCGGTTTTTCGGGGCGGTGGACGCTGGAGCTGACCCCTGTTCGCCCCGTCCGTGTGTATCCTGGGATGGAACTGTGCCAGGTGTATTTCCAAACGGTCTACGGTGAAATTTTGCAGACCTACGACGGGAAATACCAGGCGTCTACGGGCGTTGTGGCAAGCCGCCTGTACCAGGAGGCGGACCAGTGGGAGAAACCGACCAAAACCCACGCCGACGCTCTGCGCGAGATGGACACGGACGCCCTGGCGGCGCTCCTGGGCGGCGGTCCCTGCCCCCCGGACGTGCCGGAGGATGAGTGTCTGGATGACGGCGAGGGAGACTGCTGCAAATGCTGGCGGCGGTGGCTGGATCTGCCCGCCGGGGAGCGGTGATGCGCCGCGAGATGGAAAGCCTGCCGGAGGATGTACTCCGGCAGGCTGCCCTAGAAAAGGGACCGAGTGGCTGCGCCACGAAACGGGAAATCAGGGAGCTGAAGCAAAAATTGGAGGATGATGTGGAATGAAAGACTTGCATACGTTGGACAAATACCGAGACAGGGATTTTGGGTACCGTATCCACGGCGGACCAGGCGACGCTGGTAACGGTGCTTTCAAGGTTTACGTCGGCGGAAGATCCTTTTTCTGCATCGCCAGCAATGGCGGGGGTTTTGAGCATGTCAGCGTGTCACCTTGCAATCGCAAACGGGCCACGCCGCCTACCTGGGCAGAGATGTGTGCTATCAAGGATATGTTCTTTGAGGATGAGGAGGCAGTTGTACAATACCACCCGCCAAAGAGTGAGTACGTGAACAACCATCCCTACTGTCTGCACCTCTGGCGGCCAACCTCTCAGGATATGCCCACGCCGCCGAAAATCTTTGTGTAATGGAGGGGAAAATATGAAAGGATATATTGAACAAGCGTTCCAGCGGTTGCGCGGATACTGCGACAAGAAACCAAATTGCGACAATTGTCGTTTTGCCGACAATGAAGGGCACTGTGTTATGTATAACACCGTTCCGGCTGATTGGAAGATGCCAGAAGAAAGCAGGGTTTCCGATGACGATTGACGAGGCGAGAGTGTGGCTCCAACGCCACGCCGACAACACGCCCATGCCTGGGGCGAGGGAGGCTTATCGGACGATTCTGGAGGCGCTGAATGTGGCACGGAGAGGAAAATGGGGCTGTTATGAACCCCTTTCTGACGGGTATCGTTGTTCGATCTGTAAAATGACTCATCGGAATTGTACGGCCTACTGCCCTAACTGCGGCGCGAAAATGGAGGGGAAATAATGGAATTTAGGACGAAACCCTGCCCCGTTTGCGGTGGGAAAACCTTGCAGGCTATCGCCGTAACCAAAGGCGAGGAGACACGGTATTTTGTCCGCTGCATGAAATGCGGCCACGAAGGGCCTTTTAGCTTGCGCAACGATTTGGAGGCAAAGGGTGCTTGGAATGGGTGCGTCGATGTGCTGGAATACCAGAACGCAAAACCCACCACCCGCAAAACCATCCTGGAAGCTGCCGAAAAGTGCGTGTGCAACGACCGGCAGGATCAATACGGAAAACCAGAGGACAGCTTTGGCTCTATCGCTGATTTGTGGACGGCGTACCTGGACATTGGCCGTGAGATCACGCCGGTTGACGTGGCGCAAATGATGATCTTATTAAAAATCGGCAGGGCAAAGGAGAATCCGAAACACCAGGACAACTGGATCGATATGGCTGGATACGCTGCCTGCGCTGGGGAAATCGCGGCGGAAATCTATGGAGAGTAAGCGTTTCGCGCCCTGCCCCTTTTGCGGGGGCGGGGCCGTGCTGAACGACTCGCACCGAAACCGGAAATACCCCATGTGGTGGGTATCGTGCGAGTCGTGTGGATCCAGCACACAAACGCACAGCGTGGAAGAGGACGCTGTGAAAGCCTGGAATAACGGGAAAGAGGTGGTGAAAAATGGCCGAATGGATCTCAGTGAGACAGCAAGCCGGTGATTACATCAAAGAGTGCCGCTACGTCCGCCCATGGCACAGGGCGGCGGAAAGCCCTGGGGAACGGGCGGACAAGAACAAGATCATCACGCAGACAAAAACTACATTTAGACGCAAACCAAAAGAGCGGGCAGAGTTGTTTGTTGGCCTGTTGGGGATTGATGCGACATTTTACACGCTGACATTCGACGATGATCATTTGCCACGGAATTACGCAGATGCGCGACGAATCTGGAAGAATTTTATGAACAGGCTGAAAAAAGCCAAGGGTAGGATCATCGACTACATTTTCTGCGTGGAAACCGTACACGGGGACGGACGGTGGCATTTCCACGTGATCTTCCGGGATGCTGATATTACAAAAAGCGAAGTTTTCCAGATTTGGGGAAACGGAACGCAAAACGACGCAGAACCAAGCATCTGCCAGGACTGGCCGCCTCATCGCCGTGGCGAGTACATGACGAAAGACAGGAAGACACCGGACGGGATACCACTGGACAAGGTACCGTGGGGAGTATCTAAGGGCTTGCGGGCGCAGTTGCCGCCGCCGGAGAAAACCACGGTAGACAACGGCGTAATCCGTATCCCGGAGGACGCCGTGCAGATGAACCGCTTTGAAATATCAAATCAATTCGGGGCCTACACCTATGCCGCCTATATGGTAACGCGCACGCGCACGCCCGCACGCGGGCGCGACAATAATCTTGGAAATAATGCGTTACATAGGGAAATAACGTAAACAAGGGGGAAAAAGTGTTGCATCAGCAGGCAAAACATGGTAATATGCTAACAGTGAAACGCGGCTGGCTGATTTGTCCAACCTGTCCGCGGACGCAATTCATCTTGCACCTGTTGCCGGACACGGAGGCTAAAAACCTCCAAGTTTATTGCCGACGGTGCAAGACGGTGATAAAAGTCAATATACGCGATGGCCAGTGCTTTGAAAGTCCGAGCTAATGTTTATCCCTACGGGGATGATTCATTAGCTCGGACTTTTTTTATTTGCCCTGCGATGGAGGTGATAGCCCATGGCGCAGCGACCACTCAAACCCTGCCGTCATCCTGGATGCCCGGAACTGTCCCGCGACGGCTGGTGTGACAAACACAGGCCAGCGCCACGACAAAGCCGGAAACGTGCCAGCGCAGAATATCACGGCTGGTACAGCAAGCCGATCTGGACGGACAGGCTACGGCCTGACCAACTGGTGCGGGAGCCATTCTGCCGGGTGTGCGCGGCAAAAGGCTGGCGGACCAAAGCGACGGTGGTGGACCACATCGTCCCATTCCGTGGGGACTGGGACTTGTTCGTTTCTCCGGCGAATCACCAAAGCCTGTGCAAGTTCCACCACGACCAGAAGACGGCACGAGAACAAGCCCAGGAACGACGCTGAGACAGCGGGAGGCTACGTCCGCGCTGGCGGATGCGCGAGCGTGTGCGGGCTCACGGGGGCGCACGGGTGCGCGGCGGCAAAGCCGCGC
>ERZ1026844.1816-NODE-1816-length-12340-cov-2.888400_pt1 | contig 12340 bp, 8 predicted proteins | sample MGYA00380152_ERZ1026844 | MGnify/ENA primary metagenome ERZ1026844 (study PRJEB33269, sample SAMEA4719788) | human gut metagenome | biome: human-associated habitat; feature: organic feature; material: feces | place: Cameroon | collected 2013-10 ... | reverse complement strand
AGTCAGCCTGTATCCTGCTGCCGGGGGCGAGACAGAGTGATTTGCCGTTCAGCCGGAATTCCCGGTCCGCTTCAGTGGTGTTGATGATGGTGATTTTCTGCTGCCGGGTCGCGAAACAATAGCTGTCCGGCGCGTTTTTTCCCATTTCCCATAAAGGCTCTTCCGGGAGAAAAACCAGTCCGTCCGCAACTTGACCGGCATGGAATGCGCTGGCTTTCAGCAGAACTTCACCACAGTTTTTCCCCTGATACAGAATCTGCGCTCCGGCAGAGACATCCGGGTCACTGTTGTATAAATAGAACCACAGATCTTTTCCGTCACAGTAAACGGCATAACGTATCCGGTCTCCGGCAATGACATCCAGTTTGGTTCGGTGCGCCCGCTGAGCAGAATAAATCAGACAGGTCATGAATTCGCGCAGTCCGGCACAGCCGGGGGCTTCCGCCGCGGTAACCGTCAGAACCAGTCCTTTGCCCAGCCGGTGTTCCACCAGCAGCGGCAGTCCGGAAATCTCCTCCTTAAGATTTTCACCGCCCACACTGTTCCGAAAACCGACAAGCACACGGGTTTCCGGCTGGATATTGGTGATTTTCACCGGAGTTGCCCTGCCGATGAAATTGGGATCGCGGTCGCATCTTTTCACCGGCAGATCGTAGCGAACATCGGAACATTGCCGGATAACGGAAATACCGTAGACATCCGGAGCTGCCATGCCGTCAATATCAAATCCGCACAGTTCATGCAGCTGTCCGTTCCGGAAATATTCCATGGGGTGCTGTCCGCGTTCTGTGGAGTTGTCGAAGTGCGAAAGCGCAATAATCAGATGTCCGCCGCGGCTGACAAAATCCTGCAGTTTCGCGTAAAGAGCTTCATCCATCCGGTTGTTTCCGAGGAAGAACAGCAGCCGGTAAGGCGACAGATCGGATTCCGGCGGGATAACGTCCAGCTGACCGCCGGGCGGATTGCCGCTGTAATCCGGTCCGCCTGTATTGTACGGATGGAACAGAGCATCCCGCCGGAAGAAGACATCATACAGTTCCCAGCCGCGTTCCGCATCGGAACTTTCCCATTTTCCGCCGTCTTCATAAATGCCCCATGCATACGGATTCCAAATTCCCGGATGACCGTCATCCCTTCCCCGGACGACGGCTGCCGGACTTTCCGGAAATCCGGCCGGACGACGGTGAATCAGCGTATGACGGTAGAGTCTGCGCAGTTCATCCCGCACCCGGCGCACGGGTTCATCCCCGAATCCGTAATACGGTTCTTCCGGAATCCTGTACCGGAAATGTCCGCATTCCGGATAAATGAATTCCGCGCCCGCCATATAACTCAGATACAGGGATGCGCGCCAGCGGTTCTGGTACATCCGGTCGCAGTGAACTCCGCCGTAATACATCTGGGCGATATGCACGCCCCAGTTCTGACCCGCCGCACGGGCGGCGCCCCGGACCGCCGAAAAAGTGATCAGCGGATCGCCGGGAAGCAGCTCCAGACATTGCCCGTCAATTCCGGCTTCGCTGTGTGTGGCGAATACAATGCTGGAATCCACATTGTACAGTTTGCAGCAACATACTTTATTGCGTTCAAAGGCAAGTTCCTTTTTCAGATAGTCCACATAATTTTTACGGGCCACCGCATCGTTTGCGGCGCCCGGCATACTGCGGTAGGCATGAACTCCTTCGTCGACAGTATAGAATTTCGGCCAGTAGAGAATGCCGCCGGATTCCCCGATCGCATAGCGACCGAGAAAATATTCCCCCGCCAGCGGCAGCAGTTCTTCCAGTGTTTTTTTATCCAGCGACGGAGAATGCCACCGTTCATGATTATGCCGGTGAACCAGTTCGCTGAGCATGATGTAAATTCTGTTTTTTCGGCACAGACGCAGGACTTCCGCCGCTTCTTCGCGGTTGTCCGGCAACGAGGTCAGGACAACATTGCCCAGATTCAGACGGATGAAATTTTCCAACGGCTCTGTTCCGATGCCGATGGAGGCGCCGACCAGCGGAACGGATTCAAAAACACTTCTGTTCATATTCTTTTTCATTCTGTTCTCACTACTGTCCGGTAAAAATTACCGGAATTGATTGATAATGTCGGCTTCTACGCTATATTAAAGGCAGTCAAAAGCTTTAATTTGAGCGTAGGAGAGCCGACAATGTATTATTATAGCATTTTTCAGCAACTTTTCAACTTTATTCCCCGATGCAGTGTTCTGTTCTGATTTCCGTTCCGTTGCGTTATTCGGTTTCCTGCTCCGGCTCAAGCAGGAACAATGCTGTTTCCGGAGAGGCGAATGTGTAAGAGAACCCGGAACCGCCGCAGTTTATTTTTGTCCCGCTGAACAGTTCGGAAATCTGTCCCGCTTTCTGCTTCAGAGAGAACCGGATCGTTCCGCCGGTTCCGGTATGAACGGCAAGCAGGTTTCTGCCCGCCCAGACCAGACACGGCTGATCCGCATAAATATGCACTCCCGCCTGTCTTGCGGAATCCCGCAGCGTCTCCGCCGTGATCTTTTCAAATTCCGGGAAACGCATTCCCGGCAAATCCATGTTCTCCCACGCAGTGCCGTTGTTCAGACCGGACGGGCCATACCAGAAACAGGTTGTCCTGCCGAAAACATACTTCTCCAGCAGGGCTTTCTTTTCCGGAGTAATGACGCTCATGCCCGCAAAAATCAGGAGTCGCGGCAGACTGCTGAAACGGGGAATATCGTTCAATGTGCAAATCCGGTGGGGCGAGCCAAGACGGTTCAACGCGCTCTGCAGAGGATGCAGCAGCGCGGCATAAGGTCCTGTCGGGTTGTAATACAGCAGCTGTTCCGGATCAACAACCAGCATGACGTCAGCCTCCGGCTCGAAGTCTCTGCGCGCATACTTCAGCCACAGTTCACAGCAGGACTTGATCACAGCGATGTTTTCCGGGTCCGCATAAAATTTTCCCCACATGTCGAACCACCACAAAGAGGCTCCATGGAACAGTGTACGGCAGAATTCACGCCGCAGACCTGCCCGGTCTTCCGCCAGATCCGCCCAGCGCGTATACCACTTGAGTTCCACATACGGCGTCAATCTCATGTTGGCGGAATGGGTTCTGTGATCGATTTCATACAAATAGTCCTTCCCGTGCAGATGAACAGTGCTGTTCGGAGTCATGAATCCGCTTCCGCCCCCCATCATGCGGTCCCGGTAACTGCCGGGGCTGATTACAAAATCCACGGCATCCGAACTTTCGACCTTTTCATAGGCAAGATGTCCGCGCAGAACAGCGGACATGCCCAGTTCCAGCACATAGCCGTAGAACACACCGATTTTCCGGCGCACCGACAGCTGTTCACGCGCCCGGCGGGCAAAACGGATGATGGAATCCGCAATCAGGTCACTGTGGAACTTCCAGTACAGAACGGCATTTCTGTTTTTCTGCGGATCACGCATCGCCCCGTTTTCACATGGAGTATCGAAACACTGCCGCAGAGAGGGGACATCCTCCGGGACCGGATAATGATGTTCCACGCACCATTTCCGGAACAGTTCCGCCTTGGAGAGAGTTTCCATTCCGTTGGCATGATCCATCCATTCATCTGTCTTACCGCACATCAGGACATAAGCGGCAATCCGGTTCCCGTAATTCTTTTCCATATGCGCAATCACGGCATCAAGATATTTTTCCGTTTCCGTACGCCATTTTTCATCGCAGAGCGCATTGCTCAGATATGAATAACTGTCGACATGGAGCTGACGCGCCAGCCAGAGCGGCGAGTTGAGATCGATCAGACAGAGCAGCTGCGCGTCGGGGCAGATATTGAGCACATCCTGAACCTGTTCATCCAGCGGGGAAAAATCATAGGCGTCGAACCATTTCCACGTCGGTTCATATTCACAGTACGGCTCGCCCAGCGAATTTGCGGAATGTCCGGCAAAAACACAGAACTGCCGCACGCCGATGGAGGCAAAGGCTTTCATTGCGTCGAATTCTTTGCGGAATGAACGATAGGCAAAGAACGGTTTCTCTATGGGGTCTGACATTATTGTCCTCGTATTTCTTTTCTGTTTTCATACACACAGCGACCCGGCGGTTTTTTACCGGACCGCAATGATTTTGGTTTTCGGGCAAAGAGCTTTTGTTATTCGAGCAGATCGGCTGCAGCAGCCGGACTCTTGAACCGGTAACGACCCTTGCCCAGATTTTCCGTTCTGCCGTATCTGGATTTCAGATTCTCCTTGCCGGGAACTGTGATGACCGCCTCGGCGGCAGCCCCTTTCACGGCAACAATCATGACCGCAGTCTTTCCGGAATCCGACTGAAACGCTCCGGCTTCCACTTTTCCGGACACGATCTCCATGCCGAGCCGAGGTCCGGCGGCGCTTCCCATGATATAAGGTTCAAGACCGCGGAGTTCACGGATCACCGGAACCAGATTCTTCCACATGCGTTCCGGATGTCCGGGATCGTTGTATTCTCCGGACTGTCTGACAATTCTCTCGCACAGCGGGTCCGTATAGAAGATGAATCCCTTGGCACCTTCGATGGCGAAAAGCCAGGTCATAGCGCGCATTTCCTCGGTGGACGGCTCGGCGTACGCGGCATATTCCGCACTGGTGAGTTTCCCTTTGTAATGTCCCCAGCTGAACGCCTGAACATAACCCCACAGCGGAACGCCGGAGCGTCTGGCTTGTTTCATGAATTCAGAAATGGAGGACAAGTCGGCAGGACTGCCTTTCTTCATGACCGGATAGTCATCGGCGCAGAAGATATCCCCCAGCATGGCAAACCGCGGCAGCAGTTTCGAGTCATTGGTGAGCGTAACCACCGGATGACGGGGATCCAGCCGGTTCAGAGTTCGGCGCATGGCAAGCACCTGATCCATGTATTCTTCCGGAACTTCATCGGAATTGTAGTAAAAGAGGGTTGCAGGATGATTTCCCAGCGCTTTCACCACGGTTTCCAGTTTGTCATCGACTTTTTCGGCATTGCCGATTTTCCGGATTCGGTGCGGATAATAATCCAGCAGGACGGCTGTGGTTACGGCAGTGTAAAGATTGTGCCTGTACAGCAGGTCCATTCCGGCGCGGATCTTATCAAAGTAATGGTCAGCGTCCTGCTCCGCAGAAATCCGGAGCATCCCGAAGTTCATGGAAAAATTGAATCCTGCGTCGGCAATCCGCTTGCAGCGTTCTTCACTGAGCGGCAGAAAATCCGCCGGAAGCCCCACCGGCATGAACTCTTTCCCGTTGACCACTATCCGCCCCAGCGCATCCACGGCAACGGTTCCTTTGACCGGGCGTTTTTCTTTCAGAAAATTCACGGGAAAGACCTGTTTGCAGACCAGAACTTTCTGCGCCGGAATTCCTGCGGCGACGTGCATTTCCGCACTGCCGGGAACCGCATTGCAGGAAAAAACACTGGTCATGTCTCCGTTTTTGTCCGGCGTAAGAACCATCTGTTCCAGAACTTTCCCGTTCTGCATCAGTTTCACCTGAACGGCGGTCCCTTCCGGAAAGGAGTCTCCGCGCAGAGTGAAACGGGTTGACCCCGGCTCAAAACTGTGAGTCGACGGTGAAGTCAGCAGCATGGTGCTCTGAATTCCTTCCCGGAAAACTTTCACATCGTCAAAGAAGAGTTTCCCTTTCCAGCCGCCCGGCATCCGCAGAACCACGAAATGATTCATGTTCTCCTTTGCCGTGAAACGGAAAGAGATATTCCTGTATTCTTCCGGCGCGTCTTTTGCCATGAAATGCGTTGTACCCTGACGCCAGGGAACAATGCGTCCGGTGTCTTTCCACTTGCTTTCCACTCCGATGCAGGCGAAGAAATTCTGACGCGGTTTCACCTTGGTCAGCCCCTCCTGACGGATGGAGGCCTCCACCCGGTATGTAACGCCGGGAACCGTATCGGGGATATTGAGCGTGGAATAAATTTCACGGGCGGTAACCACACGGTCGCGTTCGATGACCAGTCCGGTATTGCCGTTGACTCCGGCGGCGCGGACAATTCTGCAATCCTTGCCAATGCGCAGTCCGGACGGATTTTCTTCTTCAAATCCGCAGCTGACCATCAGTTTTTCCTGTTCAAGCGGACGGAAGGATTCGAAATCCTCCCCGGTAACGGAAAGTGCGAAGAAAGCAAGCAGCATTCCGGTCATTGACACACATTTCATGTTTTTATCCTTGCGTTGTAAAATCAGTAAGTCCAGGTTGTCAGATTCCAGGACAGAAGACGGTCATACTCTTCCTGCGAGATTTTGTAAAGATTTTTCCTGTCTGCATGACCGTCCGCATAAAGAAGCTGGGTAGACCCGTTATGCCGGACAGAGGCGTGTTGTCTTTTAGCTGTCGGAAGAAGATTTTGATCCCGCTCGCGGATCGCCAGACCATTGGTTGGATCTTTGCAGCTTCCATCTTCCAGAATTGCACTTTCGCTGGGAGCTTTGCAGCGTTTCCGGCTGCGCCCGCCGTAATACTTGCTGGTGGAGGGAGTGCTGTTTCCGTATGTTCCCGCATTTCCATCTGCATAGAAAATTCCCAATGCCTGATGATACAGGTAATTGGACACGGTTGTTTTTACCCCGTTGTATTCAGCGGAATGCGCTTCCGCAGGGTTTGCCGGACACAGCAGGAGCTTTCCGGCGGAAGTTGCCATGTATTTCTTGAATGCATTGTCGGTATAAAAAGAGACAATCCTGACCCAGAAAAATCTGCTGGTTCCCACATCCGGGATATCGAATTGACCGTATGTCCCGTTATTATATGAGCACAACGGCATCCAGTCGCTGTTGTCGTCCGCATAAAAGGAGAATGTGTTTCCGATTTGTCTCATATTGTTAATACATGCGGAAGCATGTGCCATTGCCCGGGCCTTGTTCAGCGCCGGCAGAAGCATTCCCGCAAGAATTGCTATAATTGCTATAACGATCAGAAGTTCTATTAATGAAAAACATCTGTTCTCCGGTGATTTGTTTTTGATGTTGAATGTTGTCATTTTTAGAATCCTTTCCTTGACTATTTGAATGGACAAAAGCCGAAAGTTGTTCGAGATCAACCAAAACCATTCCAGCCTGCACGGACTGCCGTTATGGCATATCGTGATCATCACTTTGCGGAACGGATCAGTCTGGCGGAATGGAAAACGACTTCGCCGGGCTGACGGCTTCTGAATTCAATGCCGAATGCGGCTTGCTGGAAATCGCCTTCGGGAACGTTGAATTTCACACGGTATTTCCGAACCTCGCCTTCGGCGTCGAATTCATCCAGGGGAAGTTTCACGTAGCGGCGTTCCACTCTCCCGTCCTTCGAATACAGCGGGGAATAGAAGAGAATGGTGAAAAAGCCCTGGGACTGGGTGGAAAGTTCCAATACCAGTTCATATTCGCCGGGCTGCGGCTTTCTGACCCGGTAGAAGGCAGAGGCCTGATAATAATCTTTCCCGGTCCGTTCTTTCAGCTGGAGCTGCACTTTCCCGCCGTCAAGCGCGGTAAGTGTCCCGTCGCCGTTCCAGCCGGGCATTCTGCCTTTGACCACTTTCAGCGGAAGAACCATCTCATTTTCTGTTTTCTGCGCCGCGAAAAGCGTGCAGGCGAAAGCCAGTGCTGCCGCCGTCAAAATCTTTTTCATTTTCATTTTTCCTTATGTTATGCTGCTGTTGCTGTTTCCGTGAATCCGCAGAGTCTGTTCCCTGCGTAAAAATTCCATGTTGAACCATGAACTGTCCTGTTCTTCCCATACCTCCCTTCCCGCTCGGAATCTGTTTTTATATCCGTTGTTTCAGAAAAACATGCTGAACAGTTTCGGATCCGCGCTGTCGATATTGCCCGCAGATGCAAAATCACAAACTCCGCAGCTGAATGTTTCCCCCGCATCCGAAGTGAATTCCGCCTTGAATCCGGCAAACACGCCGGGCATTTTCTCCGGAACGAGACGGCACTTCCAGCTGCCGTTGCCAAGCACGGACGGTGCGAACATTTCCTCTTCCGTACTGCCGATCAGCTTGCTGCGCGAAAGCAGCAGCGGTCCTGCGGCAACCGTGGCATAGTATCCGCGGTGAAGCACAAGTCCTTCCGTATCTTTCCCTTCGTAATAGCGTCTGCGCTGCCACGCCGGAAAATTGTCCGGATCGCCCGGATACGGGAAACGGATCACCTGCGGGTGCAGATCGAATTTCAGGTCAATCCGATGGCTGCCGGCAGACAGTTCCACCTCGTCATATCCCGGAACCGCCGTATGTTCCCGTCCGTTCACTGCAACCCGCGCAGAACCGCTCCACGCCGGAATCCGGAGTTTCAGTTTCAGGGGTTTTTCATTGTCCGCCCTCACCTGCACACATCCTTCGGTCAGGTATTCGCCGGAAACACTGATCCGGAAATGTCCGTCGGCGAAATCGCTTTCTGCGGAGAAAGGAATGTACTGGTTCAGCAGCAGTTCCCGTCCGGTGTGCATCAGACAGCTTTCCGCCGCATTGATCAGACCTCTGGGCAGGTTGTTTACGCAGCAGTGGTTGTAGTGCATCATTGCCTGTTCCGGAGCCGTCATATGATGTCCCGAACTGCGGACTCCGCGCATTCCCCAGGTGCCGTCCCGGAAAATTCCCGCAAGAAACGCATTGAGGAATGTATGCTCGAAGGTGTCCATGTAACAGACTTTTCCCGTCAGCTTGAAAAGTTCAAAACAGAGACGCATCCAGTGAATGGCGTCGCAGGGTTCCGTAATGCTGTCGAGAAAAATTCCCGCATGCAGGAACTGGTCGTTGAACCCCACACAGCCGGGACGGTTTGTTTCATGCTCCAGCAGAATCCAGTACAGCGATTCCGCAGCTTTCAGAGAATTTTCATGACCGGTGAGCCGGTAATAATCCAGCAGTCCGTCGAAACAGGAAAGCATTTCATAGGTCTTCGCCCAGGGTTTGATGTCCGGATACCACTCGTGAACCGGTTTTCCGGACAGCGCATTGGCGATCAGATTCGGCGCTTTGCCGTCTTCACGTTCCCAGCCGGCAACAATGAAGTCCGCGAATTTGCGGAACCGTTCCTTCCCGGTTGCGCGGTAAAGAATGATCACGGGTTTCAGAATCGAACAGCTCGCAAGCCCCTTGAACGTTCCGGTGTCGTGAATGTCTGTACCGTCTTTCTCCAGAGTGTCCAGCAATTGATCCGTCAGTTTTTCCGCGGCTTCCAGAATATGCCGGTCCTGCGTCAGCTCCCATGCTTCCAGAAGACCCCAGAGCGTGTATTTCCGGCACCAGATATTCCAGCACCAGTCGCTGGGCGTTCCAATGGCTTTCTCCACTTCCACTTCGGGGGCGGCATTGAACATGGCGGGATTCCGGTATGTGCTGATGCAGCCGTCCGGATCCCGGAGCGAAATCAGTTCATATGCCGCACTCCGGACAAACGACTTCAGCTCCGCATTCTTCTGATACCGGGCGGCGCGGACTGCGCTGATGACCCATTTTCCCCAATACTCGCCCTGCCAGATGCCGATAACTTTTTTCGTATCATCCAGCTTGTTGCGGAACGCTTCTATGGTTTCCCGATACACAATATCCCGTGCTTCCGGAGAATTGACCCGGTGGTAAATCAAATCATCCGTCAATTTTCCGATTGGACCGTTCAACGCTATGTTTTCAGACTGAAACGGACTGCAATAATCTGCAATTTCATGAATGCTGTCCATGCTGATTTCTTTCTTTTTTTGTCTTTTTGTTGTTTTTTTTGTTTGATATTATATAACTTGACATTCCTGTCGTTCATACTATATTATAATCTATTATTAAGGAGATGACAATGGAAAAACCTCTAAATAAAATGTATGATTCTATAAAAACAGCTCAAAGTCCCCAGTTTTTCTCCCAGCTGACAGGCGGAAGCAACGTCAATACTTCAAGCGGCTGGACACGGCGTCTGGTGAAACCGTGGGGACTGCTGCTTTCCCTGACCGGAAAGGGCGAAATGGAACTGGACGGAGAATCTCTGAAAATTCCGGAAGGCAGCCTGCTTGTTTATAAACCGGGCTACCGGTACACCTTCCGCGCCCTGGGGGAATGGCATTATATCTGGTTTCACTACCCGATCCGGAATCACATGATCGGAGAAATGGATTTCAATGAAGTGCTGCCCGGTCTGGGGATGCAGGTTTTTGAAGGCGAGGAACTGTCGCGGATTCAAACGGAATTGCAGGAAGCCACCATGCTGGAGCAGATTCACCGTCCCGGATGGGAATTGCTTGCCCTGCTGCTGGTGGAAACCGCTCTGCAGCGTTTCATCCAGCGGGAACAGAACGTGCAGTGTCTTTCGCGTGACAGAATCAAACATGCTGTTCAGCTGCTGACAGGAAATCACGATTACCGGATGGATGAAGTTGCGTCTCTCTGCGGCATCAGTGTTCCGCTGCTTTATTGCATTTTCCGCCGGGAAATGGGATGTTCCCCCAGACATTACCGGGAACAGTTTTTTCTACGGAAGGGCAAAAAAATGCTTTTGAATACCAACCTGGGTTTGGAGGAAGTGGCGGAAGCCTGTCATTTTTATGACCGCTATTATTTTTCAACGCGGTTCAAAAAACATTTTGGCATTTCGCCCGGAGCGTTCCGAAAAGGCAAAACCTCCGACTGACCGGCGGGACGGGAGCAGAAACGGAGTTGAACACCTCCGCTATCTCTACGAGGAGGTTTATTGCGACCGGGGTAATGCAGAACTCTTCATCAAAGACCACAAAAACGGCCTGAAATCCGGCCGTGCCAGTTGTCACAAAGCGACCGCCAACCAGTTCCGGTTGTTCCTGCATTCCGCCGCCTATATGCTGATGCATGCCCTGCGCGACAAACTGCCGGATGGAGCTCAACTGGCACATGCGCAGTTCGATACCATTCGCATGAGACTGCTCAAATGCGCCGCACGGGTCGAAGTTTCCACGCGATGCATACTATTTCATTTGCCGCTGAATTTCCCGTTCAAGGACATCTACCAACGCCTATGCTGTCTTTGGGTCCAATTACGGACATAATTGCAGAATCGCGGTCCCCGCCGCATTGAAAATAGCAGGGGGTAAGGGGGAGTCTGCCCAAATTCCGTAGCTTGTCCCCTGTCGGACTGAATTTTTCAAACAACACGGCCACCGGAAACCTGCCGGCTCGGCCATAACGGGCGAAAACTCGCCCAAAAAACGGTTTATGAATTATCAGGTTAGGGGAGCAATGTTTAAAATCGAATGAGAACAATTCCATCAGATATCGCATGTTCTCGCCTGAGCCATTCCACAGCCCAGAAAGGATGGTATCTCATGAATAGAATACCATCGAAATCTCGAAAAGTCAAATCTCATACCGTTAAACGCCCTAAAATTTCCAAAGAACATCAACAACGCATTCAAAAACTCCGTCACAGAACACTCTTCCCCACTTTCTGTTGCGAGGTCTTGGAATTCTGGAATGACGGTTGGACATAAATTCCTGAAAAAGTGGAAAACGGGACTTGACAAAATTTTTTTTGTCATTATAATATCATACATATATCATACAAACCAATGAGGATTTTCTTTCCATGCTGAAAAAAGATCAGATATTCAGAAAAATCAGGCAGGAAATTATTTCCGGTGTTTTGAAAGTCGGCGACAAACTTCCGAATGAATGGGAACACGCGGCAATTTACCATGTTTCCCGCGATACGATCCGCGGGGCAATGAAATTATTGGAAGATGGTGGATTTATCGAGCGGATCAAGTCCAAAGGCACTTTTGTCTGTCTGCCCGATACTTCTCCAGAAAACCGGACGATTTCCCTTCTTGTGCCCTGTAATGAATATCTGCAGCAGATCAATCTGCATTTTCAGAAGCTACTCTTTGAGCTGATTGCCTGTGCCGCGGGATTCGGCTGGAGAATCACTCCGGTTGTTTTTTCAAAAACGAACTCGAATACGGATATATGGTGGGAGAATCTGATGCATTTCAACCGTGAGAGCCGTGTTGTGGTTTACCGCACCTGGTTTTCCCCATATTTTGAATCCCTGAGCGCGATAGGCGCGCATGTGGCTTTTGTCATGGGGGATTGTCCTCTGCCGGAGTCCTGGGAGAAATATACGAGGAACTGGCTCAATTTCATTGAATGCGATACTGTAACCGGCGAAGACGCCATCCGGAAACTTCACCTGCAGGGATGCAGTAAAATCGCAGTGGCTCTTCCTGACTGTTACAGTGCGTTTAACCCGTTCGGCTGTGGTTGCCGCAAGATGATGGAAGCGCTGCATTTGCCTCCGCTTCTGCTGAATCTCTCCGGTGTCGGCGACCGGGAGGCAATTGCGGAATATTACCGCAAAACGCATTTCGACGGGATCATTACCCATTTTGATGAGAAT
>ERZ1026844.1815-NODE-1815-length-12356-cov-6.383546_pt1 | contig 12356 bp, 9 predicted proteins | sample MGYA00380152_ERZ1026844 | MGnify/ENA primary metagenome ERZ1026844 (study PRJEB33269, sample SAMEA4719788) | human gut metagenome | biome: human-associated habitat; feature: organic feature; material: feces | place: Cameroon | collected 2013-10 ... | reverse complement strand
TATCACCACAATAAAGCAGGTAATTTTTTGATTTTTACGCCATGATAGAAGTCTGGAAGAAAAAGGCTTTCTGCGATCACAGTCGAGCCGGGCGGGCCAGGCCAAATGCTAAAATAAGCACAATTTACTGACTCATTTTGAGGTAACGCTATGTACGACAATCTGAAAAGTCTGGGTATTACCAATCCTGAAGAAATTGATCGTTACAGCCTCCGGCAGGAAGCCAACAACGATATTCTGAAAATCTATTTCCAGAAAGACAAAGGCGAGTTTTTCGCCAAGAGCGTTAAGTTTAAATATCCGCGTCAGCGTAAAACGGTCGTCGCTGATGGTGTGGGTCAGGGTTATAAAGAAGTCCAGGAAATCAGCCCGAATCTACGGTATATCATTGATGAGCTTGATCAAATCTGCCAGCGTGACCGCAGCGAAGTTGATCTTAAGCGTAAGATCCTCGACGACTTACGTCACCTGGAGTCAGTCGTAACCAATAAGATCAGCGAGATTGAAGCCGATCTGGAAAAACTAACGCGTAAATAATCCCGAACTGACGGTTAATTCGGGCATTCCCCTCTACCCTTCGGGCTGAGGGGAATGAGCCAGCGCCGCCTCAACCTTAACGCATAACCTACCGCTCTTCATCCAGCTGCAACGCCACATACAGCAGCAACCTGTCATCAAAATTGCCCAAATCAAGCCCGGTCAGTTCCGATATACGATTAAGCCGATACTCCAGGGTATTACGATGAATAAACAACGCCTTTGACGTTGCCAGCGGTTGCACATTGTGGCGAAACCACGCCGCCAGCGTTCGTCGCAGCAAGCCATTATTGTCCATCGCTTTCAGCCGCGCCAGCGGTCGCGCCAGTTCGTTGGCCTGCCAGTCGCCACGCAAACTGTCGAGTAACACAGGTAACATCAGATCCTGATAAAAATAGCAGCGACTTTCTGGCATCCGCTGTTTACCCACCACCATCGTCGTTTTCGCCGTACGATAGGATCGGGCAATACTGCCAGGACCGGTAAAATAGTTGCCCAGTGAAACGCGAAAACGCAGCTGGCCGTACTCTTTCATGCGGGTAATCAGTTGTTCAACTCGCTTACGATGATCTTCTGCATCCCAGCGCCCAAAAGAGTTCAACGCCGGTTTCAACACCACCATTTCGGTTAGCGAGACAATCGCCACCAGATTATTACGCTCGGGCGTAGTCAGCGCGTTTTGCAGTTGTTGTAACTCCGCCATTGCGCTGTCCACGCCAAGCTGACCGCTGTCGACCTCAACAATAGCCACTACTCGCGGTTGATTGAGATCGATCCCCAGCCGTTGCGCCCATTCAGTAAGTGCGGGAGTATTCTCCTCTGCCTGAATCAGGTTCATCACCAGTTCTTCCCGCAAACGGCTATCCTGCGCCAACAAGTGCATCAACCGCGACTGTTCCAGCATCATTTCAGCCGTCATGCAGACCAGTTCGCCATATTTACGCAGATTCTCTGGTTCACCTGTCAGGCCAATTACGCCGACAATTTCACCTTCCAGCCGTAACGGTAGATTAATCCCCTGCCGCACACCGTGCAGATGACGTGCTACCGCGTCATCGATATCGACGACTCGTCCCTGTGAAAGTACCAGCAATGCACCTTCGTGCAATTCACCAATACGCTCACGATCGCCGCTGCCGATAATTCGCCCACGGGCATCCATTACGTTGATATTGGTATCGATGATGCGCATGGTACGTGCCACGATATCCTGCGCCATTTTGGTATCAAGATGCCAGCCAGCCATAAGTCCTCCGTTATGCACGGCTTAGCATAAGGAAGTACGTAACGTACGGCATTGTGCAAATGCCTAAAGGATGATGAAGATGTATGGAGTTGTGGTGAAGTTCACAGATTGTAAGGAGAACCCCTTCCCGTTTTCAGGAAGGGGTTGAGGGAGATTACTGCATTAACAGGTAGATGGTGCTGTCGCCGCGCTGAATGTTCAGTGCCAGCACAGACGGTTTGCTGTCGAGAACTTTACGCAGTTCAGCGATGTTTTTCACTGCCTGCTGGTTCGCGCCAATAATCACATCACCTTTCTTCAGGCCGATCTGCGCAGCCGGAGTGCCCGTTTTCACGTTGTTCACTACCACGCCCTGATCTTTGCCTTTGTTGCTCATCTCAGCGCCTTCAATGCCGTTGAAGATGGAGCTGGAATCAACCTGATTCTGGCTGCTCTGCTGCAGTTCCAGATTCACGTTGACCTGCTTACCGTCGCGCAGCAAGCCCAGGGTCAGTTTGCTGCCCACCGGCATAGTCCCCACCTGAGCACGCAGTGCGGCAAAGCTGCTGATTGGCTTACCGTTCAGTGAGGTGATCACATCACCCGCTTTAATGCCCGCTTTTGCAGCGGAGGAATTAGGCAGAACCTGGCTTACGAAAGCACCGCGCTGGGCGTCAACTTTCATCGCTTTCGCCAGTTCGGAATTCAGCTCAGTCCCCATAATACCCAGCTCACCGCGTTTCACCTGGCCGTATTCCACCATCTGCGAGGTCAGGTTTTTCACCATGTTACTCGGGATAGCAAAACCGATACCGATGTTGCCGCCGTCCGGTGCGAGGATCGCGGTGTTGATACCGATCAGTTCGCCGTTCAGGTTAACCAGCGCACCACCGGAGTTACCACGGTTGATCGCTGCATCGGTCTGGATGAAGTTTTCGTAGTTTTCAGCATTCAGGCCGCTACGCCCCAGCGCAGAGACAATCCCGGAAGTTACCGTCTCGCCCAGACCAAACGGGTTACCAATCGCTACGGTGTAATCACCCACGCGCAGTGCATCAGAATCCGCCATCTTAATTGCGGTCAGGTTTTTCGGATTCTGGATTTGGATCAGCGCGATATCAGAGCGCGGATCTTTGCCAACCATCTTCGCGTCGAACTTACGACCATCGCTCAGCTGGACTTTAATCACCGTCGCGTTATCAACAACGTGGTTGTTGGTGACGACATAGCCTTTATCGGCATCAATGATGACGCCGGAACCCAGCGCCATGAATTTTTGTTGCTGGCCGCCGCCATTACCGCCCTGGCCCCCCTGGCAGAACGGAGAGCGCTGGAACGGAGAACCTTCCTGGCAGAACGGAGAATCATCACCGAAGAACTGCTGGAAATTACGCGGCATACGCGGCGTATTAACGGTTGTGCTACCTTCTACGTTAATGCTGACCACTGAAGGCATCACCTTTTCGAGCATCGGTGCAAGGCTTGGCATCTGCTGGGCTGTCGTTGCTGAAGAAGTCTCAGCCGCCGTTGCAGAGAGCGGAGATAACGCCAAACCTAAACTCAGAGCCAGTGCACTCAGTGCTAATGTGGTTTTTTTCATGTATTTCAGTCTCGATTAACAGATAACGCAAAATTGCTGTGTTCTTCAGATTCGTTTTATAGCCTGAAGTTCCGAACTAAAGTTTCTGCAAAAGGTAAAAATTTATTGTTCGTCTTTACAAAAGCCTGGTTATTGTTCTACGGCCATCAGACGTCGGTATTCATCCCACGCATAGAGGTCGGTCATACCGCTGATATAATCCTGCAGCAGGCGGCAACGGTAATAATATTCCCATAGCGGAAACTCAGGAGAATCTGACGGTAATTTACTGACAGCCTCGACATAGGCCAGCCGATGGCGCGTCGAGAGTTTGTGGAATAAGCGCGATTCAATAGGGAAACGTTTCACCCGTTCTTTTTCTACCAGTTCAGTAAAGTCGGATAACGACAGGCTTAATAAAGGACGATAAATCTCTAATAATCCGCTAATGACCCGATAGCCCTGCAATTCAAGCTGCTCGACATCTGGATGGCTAAACACATGTTTTACAGCGACATTTTTATATAGCTTAAGAAGATCGCTGCATTCGCTGGCATCTTCCAATAATGCATGATTAAACGTTCCGGCGAAAATCGCAGGCAGATTATCAATAAATCGTTGTGCCGCGTAGGGTACCAGTTTATTTAGGGTGTTTACCCGTAAATACATAAAAAACTGATCTTCCGTACTGCGGCTTAAACTATTTGAGCGTGATTTTTCCCAGGCATTTTCAACCACCAGCGAAAAGAGCGAACCTTTCTCATGCTGGCCCCACGCTTCGTGCAAATGATGATAAAGCTGCTCAACGGTAAATATTCTTTTCTCTACCGCATCTTCAAGGTCTGCCACACAATAGGAGATGTCGTCGGCAGCTTCCATAATCCACGTTAATGGAAAACGACTGTAAAGCGCCAAATTAAGTTCTTTACGCAACCGGGCAATATAGGCTTCTTCAGAAAGATAATAACCCGGCTTTTTCATTAAATAGTGATGTGTCTCAGGCGTTTCGCCACGCCACCACGCCGGACGGGTATATTTTAAAATACCGCCAACCTGTGCCCAGGTGAGATTCATCCGCATCAATGTATGCACCAGGCGAATGCCTTGTGCATTCCCCTCAAAATGACATAAGTCCTGACGAATCTTGCGCCGCAGCTCGTTAAGCGGTTCTTCCCCGTCCCGTAAACGTAGTGCCGCCACGCTGCAGCGATCGTCAGTCAGAGGCTGGCTTTCGGCATCTTCCGGGTGCAAACGTTGGCGAAACCAGTCATTTATCGCCGCTTCGCCAAAATGACCAAACGGCGGATTGCCGATATCGTGCATCAGGCATGACATCTCAACAATGCTTTCAAAGGGGCCGGTCAGTTCATCCAGGCCGTATGCTTCCAGTAATTTAAGCTCTTTCAGACGGCTTAAAATTTCTTTGGCGATGTAGCGCCCCACCTGCTGGACTTCCATCGAGTGGGTAAGACGCGTGCGCACGGCGGCATTGCGCTCCAGTGGAAAAACCTGGGTCTTTTGTTGCAGACGACGAATTGCCGGAGAGTTGATGATACGCCCGCGATCGCTCTCGAAGATCCGCAGGATCTCATGTTCGGTTTTAACGCCCTGCGGTGAACGGTAACGACGATGCCAGTTTATTTTTTTTCGGAAATCAATCTGTGCCATGTCCTCTCCCGCGTGAGAAATACGCTTCCCCGTAAGCGCATGGTAAACTATGCCTTCAAATCGGGCTTATCGCGAGTAAATCTATGAAAATCGGCATCATTGGTGCAATGGAAGAAGAAGTTACGCTGCTGCGTGACAAAATCGAAAACCGTCAAACTATCAGTCTCGGCGGTTGCGAAATCTATACCGGCCAACTGAATGGAACCGAGGTTGCGCTTCTGAAATCGGGCATCGGTAAAGTCGCTGCGGCGCTGGGTGCCACTTTGCTGTTGGAACACTGCAAGCCAGATGTGATTATTAACACCGGTTCTGCCGGTGGCCTGGCACCAACGTTGAAAGTGGGCGATATCGTTGTCTCGGACGAAGCACGTTATCACGACGCGGATGTCACGGCATTTGGTTATGAATACGGTCAGTTACCAGGCTGTCCGGCAGGCTTTAAAGCTGACGATAAACTGATCGCTGCCGCTGAGGCCTGCATTGCCGAACTGAATCTTAACGCTGTACGTGGCCTGATTGTTAGCGGCGACGCTTTCATCAACGGTTCTGTTGGTCTGGCGAAAATCCGCCACAACTTCCCACAGGCCATTGCTGTAGAGATGGAAGCGACGGCAATCGCCCATGTCTGCCACAATTTCAACGTCCCGTTTGTTGTCGTACGCGCCATCTCCGACGTGGCCGATCAACAGTCTCATCTTAGCTTCGATGAGTTCCTGGCTGTTGCCGCTAAACAGTCCAGCCTGATGGTTGAGTCACTGGTGCAGAAACTTGCACATGGCTAAGTCACTGTTCAGGGCGCTGGTCGCCCTGTCTTTTCTTGCGCCACTGTGGCTCAACGCCGCGCCGCGCGTCATCACGCTTTCTCCCGCCAACACTGAACTTGCCTTTGCCGCCGGGATCACGCCGGTTGGGGTCAGCAGCTATTCCGACTATCCTCCACAAGCGCAAAAGATTGAGCAGGTTTCCACCTGGCAGGGGATGAATCTGGAACGCATTGTCGCGCTGAAACCCGATCTGGTGATTGCCTGGCGTGGAGGTAATGCCGAGCGGCAGGTTGACCAGCTGGCTTCGCTGGGAATAAAAGTGATGTGGGTCGATGCGACAAGCATTGAACAAATTGCCAATGCGTTACGTCAACTGGCCCCCTGGAGTCCGCAACCAGACAAGGCCGAACAAGCCGCGCAATCCCTGCTGGATCAGTACGCGCAATTGAAAGCGCAATATGCTGATAAACCTAAAAAACGTGTTTTTCTGCAATTCGGCATTAATCCGCCATTTACCAGTGGAAAAGAGTCGATTCAGAACCAGGTACTCGAAGTTTGTGGCGGAGAAAACATCTTTAAAGACAGCCGGGTTCCCTGGCCGCAAGTTAGCCGCGAACAGGTGTTAGCACGCTCGCCACAGGCGATTGTCATTACAGGCGGACCGGACCAAATTCCTAAAATCAAACAATACTGGGGTGAACAGCTCAAAATTCCCGTTATTCCTCTCACGAGTGACTGGTTTGAACGTGCAAGCCCACGTATTATCCTCGCTGCACAACAGCTCTGTAATGCGCTTTCACAGGTAGATTAGCGCCTGACCTTTTCAGGTGCTCAGTGGGGATTGAACAATGCTCGTCTATTGGCTGGATATAGTCGGCACAGCGGTATTTGCCATCTCCGGCGTTTTGTTAGCCGGAAAATTGCGTATGGACCCTTTTGGTGTTCTGGTACTGGGCGTGGTAACCGCAGTAGGCGGCGGGACAATTCGCGACATGGCGCTGGATCACGGCCCGGTATTTTGGGTGAAAGATCCCACCGATCTGGTCGTTGCAATGGTCACCAGCATGCTGACCATCGTGCTGGTGCGCCAGCCAAGACGCTTACCAAAATGGATGTTGCCGGTGCTGGACGCCGTTGGTCTGGCGGTGTTTGTCGGCATTGGCGTGAATAAAGCCTTTAATGCGGAAGCCGGTCCGTTAATCGCGGTTTGTATGGGCGTCATTACTGGCGTTGGCGGCGGGATCATTCGTGATGTTCTGGCCCGCGAAATCCCCATGATTTTACGTACAGAAATCTACGCAACTGCCTGTATTATCGGCGGTATTGTCCACGCTACGGCTTATTACACATTTTCCGTACCACTGGAAACAGCCAGTATGATGGGCATGGTCGTGACGCTATTGATTCGGCTGGCGGCTATTCGTTGGCATCTTAAGCTACCGACGTTTGCGCTGGATGAGAATGGGCGTTGAAGAGAGAAGATGTGCCGGATAGTTTATCCGGCACATGAACAACAGATTAGATACTAAAGGAAGAACCGCAACCGCAGGTGCTTTTCGCGTTCGGGTTGGTCACGATGAAACGAGAACCTTCCAGACCTTCGGTATAATCAACGGAACCGCCGACCAGATATTGCAGGCTCATCGGATCAACCACCAGGCCAACGCCCTGTTTTTCGATGGTCATATCGCCTTCGTTCACCTGATCATCAAAGGTGAAACCATACTGGAAGCCGCTGCAACCGCCACCGGTGATATACACGCGTAATTTCAGATTCGGGTTATCTTCGTCAGCGATCAGGCTTTTAACTTTGTTGGCTGCTGCGTCGGTAAACTCCAGCGGCAGTGCTACGTCATCACTCATATTTTGCTCCAAACGACATCGGCAATTGGGCAAATTCTAACCCAATAATAATCGCCATTATCTAATACCCTGGTATTTCGTTCAAGTATTCTCGCTGGCTGATGCGGCCTTGCTTCGCGCCAGTTGCTCAGCTTCCTGTTTTGCCAGCGTGCGCGCAAGAATCGCCGAGTATAGCGGTTTCCCGCCGGTAAATTGCGCTAATAGTGTTGCGCCAAGACCGGTAATAATCATTGGCAAAATGAGCTGGTAGTTATCGGTCATCTCCAGAACCAGAATGATCCCCGTTAACGGCGCGCGAATAGATGCCGCCAGTAATGCCCCCATTCCGGCAATAGCAAACGTCCCCGCCTCAAGGTGATATTGCGGAAACAGCTCAACGGCAACCATTCCGAAAGCGGTTCCCAGCACAGTACCCAGCGCCAGCATCGGGGCAAAAATACCGCCCGGCGCGCCGGAAGAGAAGCAGAGTAAGGTGGTAATGACCCGCGCGACGAAGATAAACACCAGCATTCCCATGCTGAAATTCCCCGCGGTAGCGATAGGAATCAGGTTAAAACCGCCGCCCGACGTTGCTGGTGCCACAAACCCCAGCAATCCACACAGACCGCCAATCGCACCGCCCATTAGCACCCATTTGGTAATATTGCCGCCGTGCACACGGTGCAGCAAATCCTGCATCCCCAGCACCCATTTATTAAAAATAGGGCCGAAAATGCCAAAAATAATACCGAGGATCAGATAAAGCCACAGCGTATTAAGCGGCGCATCAGAAAGTTTACCGACGTCAATCAACGCAACTTCATGATTAAAAATCCGGTACATAATGGTCGACATAATGACACCAATAAATACCGCTTTAATCGAAATTAACGTATAGCGAAACTGCGGACGCATCTCTTCGATAATAAACAAAATACCCGCCAGCGGCGCGTTAAAGGCCGCAGCCAGCCCCGCAGCAGCACCGGTTGCCAGCAGCGTATGGCGAGCTTCGTCACCTTTCAGGCGGAAAATATCAAGCACCATACGGCCAATGTTACCGCCGATCTGCACGGTTGGCCCTTCGCGCCCCAACACCATGCCTCCGCCGAGTGTCCCCAGCCCGCCAAAGAACTTCACCGGCAATACACGCCACCAGCGAACGGGACGTTGATCTTCCAGCGCCCCTTCAATTTCCGGGATCCCCGAACCACCTGCTTCCGGCGCGTATTTGCGCACCAAAAAGTAGCCAAACATCGCCAGCACCGCCGAACAGAGAAAAGCGACGGTTAACAGAAGCGGATAATTATCAGCAGTATGTACCAGCGCCCCCATACGTTGGTTCTGCAACCAGGCGACACCTTTGTCAAAAGCAACCGCTGCCAGCCCAACAAGCGTGCCGACGACTGCCGCCATAAACAAAATGGCTAACGGGGTTTTATCGCGCTCAAGAAGTTGGCGAATCAGTTGTCTGCGTCGCAGGCGCGCGGCCTGCGGTGTTTCTAAAGAGGGAGTATCAGTTTTCATCCAATGATCACTTATTGGTCATACAAATAAGATGACGGCATTTTACTCGCACGTTCCATGAAAATCCTTTGCAAAGCGTAATGTTTCAAATGCACAAAACTTTTATACTCTAAGAAATCAGGATTGCACCAGTACAAGCAGCCTGATGTTTGACGAGTATTTAACTTGTTATGAATAACATAGAATAGCAGCCATTCACTTTTTCTACGAATCAGGAACCCTCCATGAGTAAGTCTGAAAATCTTTACAGCGCAGCGCGCGAGCTGATCCCTGGCGGTGTGAACTCCCCTGTTCGCGCCTTTACTGGCGTGGGCGGCACTCCACTGTTTATCGAAAAAGCGGACGGCGCTTATCTGTACGATGTTGATGGCAAAGCCTATATCGATTATGTCGGTTCCTGGGGGCCGATGGTGCTGGGCCATAACCATCCGGCAATCCGCAATGCCGTGATTGAAGCCGCCGAGCGTGGTTTAAGCTTTGGTGCACCAACCGAAATGGAAGTGAAAATGGCGCAACTGGTGACCGAACTGGTCCCGACCATGGATATGGTGCGCATGGTGAACTCCGGCACTGAAGCGACCATGAGCGCCATCCGCCTGGCCCGTGGTTTTACCGGTCGCGACAAAATTATTAAATTTGAAGGGTGTTACCATGGTCACGCTGACTGCCTGCTGGTGAAAGCCGGTTCTGGCGCACTCACGTTAGGCCAGCCAAACTCGCCGGGCGTTCCGGCAGATTTCGCCAAACATACCTTAACCTGTACTTATAATGATCTGGCTTCTGTACGCGCCGCATTTGAGCAATACCCGCAAGAGATTGCCTGTATTATCGTCGAGCCGGTGGCAGGCAATATGAACTGTGTTCCGCCGCTGCCAGAGTTCCTGCCAGGTCTGCGCGCGCTGTGCGACGAATTTGGCGCGTTGCTGATCATCGATGAAGTGATGACCGGTTTCCGCGTAGCGCTAGCTGGCGCACAGGATTATTACGGCGTAGTGCCAGATTTAACCTGCCTCGGCAAAATCATCGGCGGTGGAATGCCGGTAGGCGCATTCGGTGGTCGTCGTGATGTAATGGATGCGCTGGCCCCGACGGGTCCGGTCTATCAGGCGGGTACGCTTTCCGGTAACCCAATTGCGATGGCAGCGGGTTTCGCCTGTCTGAATGAAGTCGCGCAGCCGGGCGTTCACGAAACGCTGGATGAGCTGACAACACGTCTGGCAGAAGGTCTGCTGGAAGCGGCAGAAGAAGCCGGAATTCCGCTGGTCGTTAACCACGTTGGCGGCATGTTCGGTATTTTCTTTACCGACGCCGAGTCCGTGACGTGCTATCAGGATGTGATGGCCTGTGACGTGGAACGCTTTAAGCGTTTCTTCCATATGATGCTGGACGAAGGTGTTTACCTGGCACCGTCAGCGTTTGAAGCGGGCTTTATGTCCGTGGCGCACAGCATGGAAGATATCAATAACACCATCGATGCTGCACGTCGGGTGTTTGCGAAGTTGTGATCCAGCATGGTTTGTCGGATGCGGCGTGAACGCCTTATCCGACCTACGATTCGGGGCCGTTTGTAGGCCCGATAAGACGCGCCAGCGTCGCATCGGGCATCCGTTGTCGCGTAAACGCTTTATCCGTCCAGGCGTACAGGGCCGTTATATGGAAAAATTAACGGCTCTGCTTTCTCAGCAAATAGATAAAATATGGCGCGCCGATAAAGGTCGACAGCAGCCCCGCCGGGATCTGGAACGGAAACAGCACCATCCGCCCACACCAGTCAGCGAACACCAGCAGTAAACCACCCACCAGCGCCGAAATTACGATGTGTGGCATCGTCCGTCGAAAGCCCATCATCCGCGCAATATGCGGTGCCATTAAACCAACAAAACTCAACGGTCCAATAGTCATCGTCGCGGTCGCCGTCAGGCAAGCCGCTAACAGCAGCAGCGCAATTCGCGTCGGCGTCAGCGCCATTCCTACGGCTCGGGCGGTATCACCACCCAGCGGTAAAATGGTCAGCCAGCGGCGGCACAGCGGGGTAATCGCCAGCAAAATCACCATCACAATTCCGGTGCGCCAGACCTGCGCATCGGTCGCGTTGTAGGTCGAACCGGAAATCCAGGTCAGCACTTGCGCCATTCGCGGGTCACCACTTGCCTGCAACATCATCAAAAGCATGGTGAACGCGGTGCTTAACGCCATCCCCGCCAGTAACATACGGTGTGGGGAAAATCCACCGCGGCCGGCGGCGATCATAATGATCAACAGCGTCACCGCCGCGCCGAGACTGCCTGCAGGTAACAGCCAGCCAAAGGCATTACCCGGCACCAGAAACAGCATCAACACCACGCCAAACGCCGCGCCGGAGCTAATCCCCAGCACTTCCGGGCTTGCCATCGGGTTTCCGGTCAGTCGCTGAATAATACAGCCCGCCACCGCCAGCATGACGCCCGCAAACAGCGCCGCCATAATTCGCGGCCAGCGCCAGGGCATTAAATCCTCGAGCAACGCCCCGCTCGCCCACGTCCAGCCGTGCGCATCACGACCAAACGACAGCGCCACCACCACAGCCATCAACAGCAGCACGCCGCCCGCGAGGGCAAACGCCAGCACATGTTGGCGTTCAGCCGCGACACGATCGTTGACCTTCATATCCGGCGCGCTAATGCTGCGTAAACGCGGCAACAGCCACAGTAGCAGCGGCGCACCGATCAACGCAGTGACCGAACCGGTGGAAACTTCCATCCACACGCGAGTCAGCCAGAGGATGATTTGATCAGAAAGCCACAGAATTAACGCACCAATCAGCGACGCCAGCATCAACCGTGGCAACAAACGCCGCGCCCCCAGCATTTTTGCCAGCAGCGGCGCGAACAACCCGATAAAGCCGATAATCCCCACAGCGTTCACCAGCAGCGCACTGATGACAATCGCCAGCGACAGCGCCGCCAGACGCGCGAGCGACAAGGCCAGCCCGAGATTGCGCGCCACGCCATCATCAAGCCCCATCAGGGTTAACGGACGAAGTAGCAGTAACGTCAGCATCACGCCGCCCAGCAACTGCGGCCATAAACGCTCAACACCGCCCCAGTCGGTTTGCGTCAGCGTTCCAGTGCTCCACAGAAACATGCTTTGCAACTGGTCATGATGGAAGATAACCAGTAACTGATTGATTGCCCCACAATAAAGGCTCACTACCAGCCCCGCGAGGATCAGCGTTACC
>ERZ1026844.1814-NODE-1814-length-12364-cov-3.785198_pt1 | contig 12364 bp, 16 predicted proteins | sample MGYA00380152_ERZ1026844 | MGnify/ENA primary metagenome ERZ1026844 (study PRJEB33269, sample SAMEA4719788) | human gut metagenome | biome: human-associated habitat; feature: organic feature; material: feces | place: Cameroon | collected 2013-10 ... | reverse complement strand
GAGATCGCAAGATCGCGAGGTGGCGGAACCGGAAAGACAGGAACCGGAAAGACTGGAACCGGAACAGGCTCCGGCAGAACCGGAAAGACAGGAACCGGAGCAGAAGACGGAGACGGATGAAGAGGATGAGTGGGAGGATTGAAATGGCAAAGAAAAAAGCGGTAAAGAAAGAACCGATGGAAAAAGTGACCGTCATGAAACGGGTTTTTGAATACTCCGGCATGATGCTTGAAGATCTCGGCACGGATAAGAGTCCGGAAGAAATCAAGGACATGTATGCCGCACATTATCCGGAACTTGTCAATGCCGACATCAAAGGTCCGGAGCGAAACGGCGAGATTGAAAAATGGACGTTCAAGGCACGGCTGGCACCGAAAGGGTGAGAGAGAGTTAAGAGTTAAGAGTTAAGAGTTAAGAGTTAAGAGTTACTGGTCAGTGGTCAGTGGTCAGTGGTCAGTGAAAAGCAGGTGAAAGGGCGCAACCCTTTCATTCACTGATCACTGATCACTGGTCACAGAGGAGGAGAATGGAGGAATTGACAGAAGTAACGGAGGCGGAACTCCTTGAACATTTCGGGGAGTTCCGGAAAGCTGCATTACAGGAATTATTCGACAATGAGGAGATTGTCAGATGTACGAAACTACTGCATACGGCGCTGCGTGCTGTGCCGGAGCGGGGACGGATCACCCCGCAAACAGCATGTATACTGCCCTGATCCTGCCGGAGCTGCATCCGGATGTGCCGACGCATGTCACACGGGTCAATCCGCAAATGCTGGAAGTATTGCAGACATTGAGCCGTTTTGTTCCGATCCGGTATTGCAAGGATGCGGAAGACACGATCATTGCCACAATGGAACATTACTGCAAGGCATGTTTCGGAGAAACAGACACAGATGATATCCGGCAGGAAACGATTGATTTCACTTTCAGCATCACCAATGAACCGCCGCGCGTGGATGGCGCAGGGATATATTTTTATGTCGAAGGACCGATGGAAACACGGAATGCCCTGATCGGTAAACAGTGCCGGAAGCTGGAGAAAGCATATCCGGGACTGGTCGGGTATCTGCTGCTCCTTTTGCATTATGCGCCGGTAAATATTTTCTTCCCATGGGATTATTATGAAGAAATCGAACGGCGGCTGGACAACTGGCAGGATGGGGATGACATCAATGATTATCTGAATAAATCCGATTTAAGAAAGATTTTCCCGGATTACTGTTTTTATACGAAAAAAGATGAGAACTACACCGGCGCAATGCCGGATGAACTGCGAGAAGCGGCTGCGCTGCTGGCGGAATGGAAGGAACAGGGGACATGTATCCGCGATATTGAGGAATATTTCGATCTGCCCGCGGTCTGGCTTCAATGGGACAGAATCAATGACCATGTAACGGAGCGGATTATTGACGATATGCTCGAATATGCGAACGAGTGGGGCGAAGCTCTTGTCAGCCCGAAACTGCTCCGGTTTGAACTGGAAAACATCCGGATATTCCTGCGGGGATTTCAGGGAGCCATGCGGATCCTGCATTATCTTGATCCGCAGTTCAGCGAGGAGCGCAGATGATGGATATTCAAGTCGGTTTGAGTAAGGAAACCGTCCGTCTGAGACATGCGATTCTGCTGTATGAGAGCAGCCGCGGTCTTGATGCGGCGACATATCATGATGTCAGCAATACATTCTGTGAAAGGTGGAAAATCATGCCGGGGCGTCCTCTGGACATCAATACTGTACTTGCCATGTTCGAGAGTCTGGCAAAGGGAAAGGCGCGTCCGGATCAGCTTCGGCGCGTTCCGGAAGGAGTGCTGGCATTCAGTGCAAAACGTCTGATTTTCACCATTCCTGCCGGGCGGCATGTGATCCATTTCAAGACGGGAAAAGAGCTGGACCGGCATGACGGCAAGAAGGTCTGGCTGCCGCGTCTGGTCTTTGATGTTGCCGACGGGATGCACGTATATGCGGTGAAAGATACAGAGCTTACGGATAAGACACCTCTATACTGCGGTCCGTTCCTGAACACGGCAGAGAATGGTTCCGTATGTCTCGGCAGCGCGTCGCGTCCGCCGCTGGAGATCGACGCCGCTCCGAAATGGGCGGAGTTCTTCTTCGATACACCGTTCTCTCATGCGGGCGGTTCCACCATGAAATACAAAGGCGGAGCCATGAAGTTCTGGGCGGCTCTGATGAGCGGGGAAATACAGGGGGAGAGGATTTACCGGCACTTGAGGCCGGCAGGAAAACGGCTGGCGGAACTGTTGACGAGATAGCGAGATTGCGAGATTGCGAGATTGCGAGGTTGACTGAAGGAGGAAATATGGAGAAGAAAATACATTTTGCTTTTGAATGTTTGAGGGATGTGCCGATGATCGTAGTTGCCGGATGCGGCGGAACGGGATCAAGACTTGTAACGTATCTGGCGGAACTGCATTACGGGCTGCGCTGCCTGGGACATTCCGGTTTCAGGGTCTGTGTTTATGATCCCGATACGGTAAGCGACAACAATATCGGACGGCAGAAATTCTACCCGTGTGATATCGGACTTAACAAGGCGGAAGTCCTGATCAACCGTATTAATGCCTGTTACGGTCTGTATTGGAAGGGGAAAGCGGAACAATACGATTCCCAGCATGAGGACATCCTGATCGGGTGTGTGGATTCACGGCGCAGCCGGGCAAGTCTGATCAACGGTCTGCACGGCGGCTATTATCTGGACTGCGGCAATGCGGGGGACTATGGGCAGGTGCTGATCGGAAACGGCAAGGATATGCCGTATCCGCATGAGCTTTATCCGGAGTTGTTCGATCCCGCATTGGACAGTCCGGATGACGGTCCGAGCTGTTCCATGGCGGAGGCGCTTGCCCGGCAGAAGCTTTTCGTCAATGCCCATGCGGCACTTTATGCGGCAGAGATCCTGCGGTGTCTTTTCATGGACGGGCAGATTGATTATCAGGGAGTGTTTTTCAATCGAAAGGAGGTGAGAAGGTGTGAGATTGCGAGAGTGCGAGCCAGTGGTTAGTGGTTAGTGGCTAGTGGTCAGTGGTGGAAAGGGCTGCGCCCTTTAACCTGCTTTTACTGATCACCGAAATAGTTGCGAGAGTGCGAGATAGTTAAGAGTTAAGTCAAAAAGAAGGGAAAAGAAGATGGACAGGATTCAGAATCCGAAGCTGAACGCATCGGCATTGATCGATTCATTGGATAACGGTGATGTATCGTATGAACTGGCCTGCAAGACGCAGGAAGTCGTAAGGGCGGTCAAAGAGACCGGGAAAGCCGGAAGCATCAGCCTTACAATCAAGATCAGCCCGATGGCAAAATTCGGCGCCGCCGCAGTTGCGATCATGGCGAATATCAAGCAGAGCATTCCGCAGCGCGAATACAAACAGACAATCAAATTCGCGCAGGATGACGGAACGCTGGTCGGAGACGATCCGAATCAGCGTAAATTCGAGGAAATTGAAAAGTCTTTCAAAAGTGCATAAGGATGCATCATGGAAACATTTGATCAGAAACAAGTATTTGAATGGGGCAAGCAGTCTGTCGGGATTACGGAAAAGCAGATTGCAAACTGTGTAAACGGAGCTGGTATGATCGGCGTAAAACCGGCAGGTCTGGAAATCGTGAACCTGAAAGATTATCTGCCGGAATATCCGGAACGCAAGGAGGTGAAATATACTTTTACCTCGGTTGCCAGTTTCTGCCAGTATGTCAATGAACAGAAGAACGAATACAGCCGTATTTTTGCAAAACTGCGGGAATCCCCATATGTCTTTGATGCCGTAATCGACCATCACCAGACGGCAGCAGGACATGCAGACTGGTGCAGGCATCATGCCATACTGGAACTCCGTCTTTCCGAGCAGTTCCAGACATGGAAGGAGATTGACGGCAAAATGAACCCGCAGGCGGCATTCGCGCTGTATCTCAAGGACAACCGTTATGACATTGTGACGCCGGACAATGCAAGCGTACTCCAGCTTGTCATGGAACTGGAAGCCAATGCGGATTGCCGGTGCGTCGGCAAGGTTCCCACCAACAACGGCACGGCATTTTCCTTCCGTGAAGATGTGGCCACGTCTGTGAACGGGCAGAAAGTGGAAGTCCCGACAGAACTTACACTGTCCATTCCGGTATTTGAAGGGATGCCGGATCAGGAGATCCGGTGCGACTTCAATTTCCGCATGAAGGAGGGATATATGTTCTTCGGCGTGAAAATGCTCGGTGTCGAGCGGATGCTCCGGAATGCGGTCATGGCCGCAAGGGCGGAGATCGAGCAGGTTGTCGAGCTGCCGGTTTTTGTATAAGTCAAATCGGGGTTCCGGTTCTGCCGGAACCCCGGCAGGGAACGCTGGAAAAGGAGGAATATGCCGAAACTGCCTTATATGCAGTTTTATGTGAATGACTGGTTTTCAGATTTCAATTTGGCGAAATGCAGTCTCGCTTCGCGCGGGTGCTGGATGGAGCTTCTTTGCGCAATGCACAATCTCGATCGCAGCGGCGTGATCACAGGAACAGCGGATCAGTTGAGCCGCATCTGTCGTTGCTCTGCCGTTGAGTTTGTCCAGTGCGTAAACGAGCTGCAGGCGGAACGTGTCGGAGAAATTACAGTGAGGGACGGCATTTATACGATTGTGAATCGCCGAATGAGGCGTGAAGCGAAGGAACGCGAGCAAGCGGGAATCCGTATGGAACGTCATCAAAACGGCAGGAAAACAGCGCAGTCCATAAATCAAAACGACGATAAAACGGAAAATAAACGCAAGAAAAACGGTGAAGAATCAGATACAGAATCAGAAAAGAAAGATACTGACGTATCAAAAGAAAAGTTCCGGGCGCCGACCATGGAGGAAGTGAAAACTTACTGTCTGGAGCGGAGGAACGGAGTTGATCCTGTGCAGTTCGTCAATCATTATCAGGCGAAAGGCTGGAAGATCGGCAAAAGTCCCATGAAAGACTGGAAAGCGGCAGTCAGGACATGGGAAAAACACGGAGACGCAAGAAGTGAAAACAACGGCGGACTGCTTGGAATCAGGGTATGACAGCAAGATTGCGAGAGTGCAAGATTGCAAGATTGCAAGATTGCGAGAGTGCGAAGTTGCGAGAGTGCAAGATAGTGGTCAGTGAAATAGATAGCGAGATGGCGAGATACATTGAAACGAGATTGAAGAAAGGAAACGGGCATGAAACTTGAAGTCAATGCGGTGTGTTACGACTGCAAGCAGGCTTTTCTGCTGGAAATGGAAGAGGCTGATTATCATTCCGACTTGCGTAATACGCTGCTGCGTTATGCGACTTGTCCAGCGTGCGAACGGCGGCGGATGCGGGAATACGAGGAGCAGGAACACCGGAAACAGGAGGCGCGGCGGCGTGCGGAATGCGCCGCCAAGTATGCGGAATGGAGCCAAGCGTCACGTCTGGACATTTATGCTCTCGGATATGATCCGGCAGACTCCCGGGCGAATCCGGAATTGTTCCGGTGGGTGGCGAACCATAAACATGAGTGTCTGTGGATCGCCGGAAAGACAGGGTTGTGCAAATCACGTATCCTTCAGTATTACGCGCGGCAGGCTCTGTATTACCAGAGTGTGCAATACTGGTGCACCATGGATCTGTTGAATCATCTGGCGGAGAATGCGAAAAATATCGATAAACTGCTCTGGCAGATTTACCGGACTGATCTGCTGATTCTGGACGATCTCGGGAAAGAAAACGTATCCCCGGCGAAAATGAAGTATCTCTTCAACATCCTTGACCGGCGTTATTCCGGACTGGATCAATACCGGCGCGGTTTTACCGGACGGATACTCGGCTGGCAGGTATGGATTTCGACCAATGACAATGGATCAGGATTGATGAATGCAATGGGAGCGGACGGGGCGCCTGTCATCAGGAGATTGCAGGAAATGTGCGAAGTTTGGGAACGGTGGTAAAATTGCGAGATTGCAAGATAGCAAGATAGCGAGATTGAAATTTGGAGGGAATATGGCAAACGATGATTTTTTGACGGCGGCAGAAGTGGAACAGGAATACGGGTTGAACTGGAATCAGATCAGGAACATACCGGCAGATGGCCGGATTGATACCGGTTATGGAGTCGTGAAAGGGTATCGAAGGGATCACATTGAGAAGATTACAGAAGATATCAGGGCAAAGCAGGATGAACGGGCAAAGAAAAAACGCTGTTCCCGCTGCAAACAGGTCAAGCGTCTTACGGAGTTTTACCGGAATGATGCTTACTGCAAGGTCTGCCGGTGTGCGGTGGCGAGGTTGCGAGATGGCAAGATAGCGAGATAGCAAGATTGCGAGACTTGAATCAGTTAAGAGTTAAGAGTGAAATAGTTAAGAGTGGAGGAAAGGGAAGAATCCCTTTCATCCTCTTTACTGATCACTGACCACTAATCACTGGTCACTAAAAACAGGAGGAGATATGGCGGGGGCAAAACCTTATACGGAACAACAGATTATTGATATGCTCCGGACACAGGCAATGCGGTATTATGCGAGGTCTTTTCTGCGCAATGTCGCACTGTTTGCACTCGGATTGAGCACCGGGTGCCGGGTGTCGGAACTGGTCATTGTGCGTCTCGGGGATCTTGTGGACGAATACGGGGGGATCAAGACCGATCTGCGTCTCTGGCAGGTCAAGACAAAAACTTACCGGACCGTACCGGTTGAGGGAAAGCTGATCTACCGGTTTCTGCCGCGTTACATCAGTATGCTGAACGTCCGCGGATATGTGACGGAACAGGAGTGGCTGTTCCCCGGGCATTCCGGCGGTCATTTATCGGTGCGGACCGTGAACAGGATTTACGCCGCGGCGCATAAAGAGCTGAAGCTGGTCGGCTATTCGCCGCACTCTACACGCAAGACGTGGGCGGTGCAGGTTTACACGCAGATTGTCAAGGCCAACCGGACTGGCGTAATTGCAGTCGATCCATTTGAAAAGCTCTGCGATCTGGGTGGCTGGCAGAGTTATGATGCGGCAAGGCGGTATATCTGTGACGCTGTTGATTGCAGACGTGATATCCAAGCAGCCATTTATCCGGCTTTGTCGGCATATCTTGGCGGGGTGTCCGAAACTTAATGTTACGTTACAAGAGCGTTTTACTGGCAAAAAGTTTGTTAGGAAAGGTTATAAACATGACGGAGAGTCTTAAAGTGTCCAATTCCGGCATAAGCGATGAGTTCAAAGGATTGGAAGAGTTCAGGCGGAAAATTCAGAAAAAAGAACGGATGATTTATCTGTCGGTCCGACAGGTTGCGGAAATACTGAATATTTCAGCGCGAAGCGTGAACAGACAGATCAAGCGGGGGCTGCTGCCCGCGTCAAAGGTCGGCGGCAGGGTGAGAGTCTATTGTGATGACGTGTATCTGTTTGCGAAGCGCATGAGAATCGTCCGGAAAGAAAAACTGTAAAAAATGAAATCCGGGACTTGATTAATTTCCGGTTTCATTACCGTAACGTAAAAGGAGTGACATGTGGAACTGTCTGATATTACGCCGGAGCAGTGCAGTGTGGATGAGATTCCGGAGCTGGCGCCGCTGAATGACCGGCAGCGGAATTTCTGCGTGTTCTATGTGGCGAATGGCGGAAATGGAGCAGATGCTGCACGCAAAGCCGGGTATTCCGAAAAAACTTCGACGCAGACAGGGCATGCAATCGCACACAAAAAGCATGTCCGTGAAGCAATCAAGGCGGTCCGGGACTGGTATTTCCGATCCCTTATCATTGAAAAGAACGAGGCGCTGGCAATCCTGTCGCAGTTCGCCCGCGGCAACCTGGCATCCGTGCTGGATGATGACGGGGAGATCAATGGAAGCAAGGTCAAAAAAGCCGGAAGAATCGTCGAAAGCTATGACGTGAAGGTTATCGAAGGAAAAAACGGAATCAGCGTATCGAAGAAAGTCAAGCTGCATGATCCGCGCGCGGCAATTGATACACTGGCGAAGATAGCCGGATGGTATCGCGAGGATTTGAAGCTGAAAATCGGAGACGTTGAATTCAGCATGGCATATGGAGAATAGTGGTCAGTGGAGGAAAGGGAAGAATCCCTTTCACCCTCTTTATTGACCACTGACCCTGAAAAAATAACTCTTAACTCTTAACTCTTAACTGAAAAGATGCAGAAGATACAGTATCAGGCAAGCAGGACAGGAGCAAAGTTTCATGCGTCCGATGCTTTTGTGCGCGGAATCATGGGACCTGTCGGGTCAGGGAAGTCTGTCATGTGCGTGACGGAAATCCTGAAGCGTGCTTATCAGCAGAAAGCGGATGCGAACGGACGGCGCCGCTCCCGCTGGGCAGTGGTCCGCAACACTTATCCGGAGCTGAAGGCTACGACAATCAAAACATGGTCGGACTGGGTGCCGGAATCCATTTGTCCGATTGTCTACGGGGCGCCGATCACCGGGCACATGGAAACACGGTTGAAAGACGGGACAATTCTGGATCTGGAAGTGTTGTTTCTGGCTCTTGACAAGATGAAAGACCAGAAGAAACTGCTGTCGCTGGAACTGACCGGCGCATGGTTCAACGAAGTCCGGGAAATACCAAAGCCGATTGTTGACGCCATGCTGTCGCGTGTGGGGCGTTTCCCGTCCAAAAGAGACGGCGGCAGCAAGTGGATCGGCGTCATCATGGATACCAATCCGCCGGACGATCTGCACTGGTATTATCATCTTGCGGAGGAAGATACTCCGGCAGGCTGGGAGTTTTTCCGGCAGCCGGGAGGATTAATCCGGAACGGCGACCAATACAGCATCAATCCGGACGCGGAAAATCTGGAGCATCTGGAGGGGGGCGGCGACTATTACATGAGACAGGTATCCGGCACGCAGCAGGATTACATCAACGTCATGCTCTGCGCAGAATACGGATCGCTGTTCGACGGCAAACCTGTTTACAGAGGGGCATGGAACGAGCAGATTCATGTTTCCCGCGAACCTCTGGAATATCTGCCGAACCTGCCGCTGCTGCTCGGCTGGGACTTCGGGCGGACACCGGCGTGTATCGTCGGTCAGGGAACGGCAAGCGGGCAGCTCCGCATTCTGAATGAGTTCTATTCCGACAATTCCGGTATCCGGCAGTTCGCGGAAAATGTGGTCAAGCCACAGCTGGCGCTGATGTATCCGGGATACACCTTTGAAAGTTTCGGCGATCCGGCGGGCGCGGCAAAGGGGCAGACATCCGAGGAAAGCTGTCTGTCTGAACTGTCAGCGGCGGGGCTGCGGACCATTGCGGCAAGCACCAATGATCCGCTGATGCGGAAAGAGGCGGTGATCAAGGCGCTGGGGCGCTTGACGGAAGGCGTTCCGGGATTCCTGATCGATTCACGATGCAAAATGCTGATCCGCGGGTTCAACGGCGGGTATCATTATCAGGTCGTCGGCAAACTGATGGGCGGCGGGGAAATCAAGTATGCGGAGGCTCCGGTCAAAAACATGTATTCGCATCCGCATGACGCCTTGCAGTATCTGGCGCTCGGATTCAATCCGGAGGCAATCGGCGCACGCAGACAGGTGGATGAGACAATCCGGCGGACAATTGCACAGCAGAAACGGCAGGAATATAATCCGCTGGACTATTAAGTAAGATTGTAAGATAGCAAGATAGTAAGATTGCGAGATAGTGGTCAGTGGCTAGTGGCCAGTGGTCAGTGGTGGAAAGGGTTGCACCCTTTAACCCGCTTTTACTGACCACTGATCACTGAAAACTGAAAGGAACGGTATGATTTTGCTGGAAGAAGTGACGGATCGGGAAAGGCTGGGAAAGATTTATGACCGGCTGGAAATGAAGATCCCTTATGTCTTTTACCAGGAGGATATGACACGGGAAGAATTCTGCGCTCTGTTCTCCGGTTCGACACGACTGTATGAAGTATTTGACGGTAATCGCAGTCTGGGGGTGGTCTGGCTGTTTGCCGAAAACCGTTATGCCGTCAAAATCGGTCTTATGTCCTACAACGGCGGGAAATACAGTCAGATAAGAGAGGGTATGAATCATATCTGCCGGAAACTGGCATCGCGCGGCATTGCCGCACTGGTTGCGGATGTCAGGGCGGACAATAAGATCATGCGGAGCATTATGGGGCGTCTCGGCTGGACGTGCTGCGGAACAATCAAACGGTATTTCGGAGACGAAAGTCTCATGATCTATTCGATAGATCCAGGCGAGATGGCGAGACTTGAACAGTTAAGAGTTAAGAGTGGAGGAAAGGGCTGCGCCCTTTGACCCATTTTTCAGTGATCAGTGAATAGTGAATAGTGATCAGTGAAGGAAAGGGCTGCCGCCCTTTGACCCGCTGGCCACTGATCACTGACCACTGATCACTGATCACTGAATAACTCTTAACTCTTAACTATTAACTATTAACTAATTGAAAGGAGATTGAAATGGGCAAGGGAGGATCAACACCGAGCTATCAGGAACCCGATCCGGTTCCGGCATCGAGTCCGCCGGCGGCATCGGACAATGCGGATGTGCAGAGGGTCAAACAGGAGCAGAAGGCAAAAGCAAAAAGCGCCAGCGGCTGGCAGTCAACACTGATCAGCGGACTGGGGGACAACAGGCTCGGAGACAATGGAAACGGGAATCAACTGCTGGGGTGATTATGACGCCGCGAACAATTATCAGAAATCTCGACACGCTGAAATCCGAAAGGTCTCTGCTGGACCGGAAGTATGAGGAAATCAGCTCGTTCGCATGTCCGGAGAAGTGCAACAGCTTTTTCGGCGCGGAACCGCAGGAAGGCGAGTCACGTCCGCCGCAAATCCTGATTGACAATGTCAGCGAGGCAAACAGCATTTTTGCCCGCGGGCTGTATGCGCAGCTCTGTCCTCCGGGAGTGCAGTTCTTTCAATACAGTCCGGCAGATGAAAAGCTCGCGAAAATAAGCTCTGTCAGAAACTTTTTCGGCAGCGCCTCCACCAAAGTCTTCGAGCTTGCGGCGGGGAGCAATTTCGCAACGGAATTCTCGGAAGCGCTGGAGGATTTCGGCTGGGCAGGCATCATCAATCTATCGGTGGAACGCGATCCCATGCGGGTCTACAAGTTTCGAAACTATCATGTGTCACAGTATTACATACAGGAGAATTCGGACAAGGTAATCGACACGGTATATCGTGAGTTCAAATTATCGGCGCGGCAGATCGCGGACACCTACAATCTGCCGGGGGACAGGATACCGGAAAAGATTGCCGCCGATGCGAAAGACGACAATATTGCGATACACGGGCGAAAATATACGCTGATCAATGCCGTATATCCCAACAAAAGCATCAAGATCGGCAAGGACGGCAGAGCGGAACTCGGCAACAGCAACAAACCGTGGAAATCGGTCACGGTCTGCCGGGAATGTCCGGAGACAATCCGCGACAGCGGATTCGATTATCTGCCTTATACCGTGGCGCGGTATGAAAAGAAAGCAAACTCCATGTATGGTTTTTCCCCGGGACTCCGGATTCTGCGGACTGCGAAGCTGCTGAATGCAGTGACACGGACATTGCTGAAAACGGCGCAGAAACAGATCGATCCGCCGGTCTTGCTGGACTCAAGAGCGTATAAGAATACGACTCCGGCATCCTTTTTCAATCATCCGGGCGCACTCAATTACTACGACGGCAACGGCAATCCGCCGCAGTTCGCGCCTGTTCCGGGCAATGTCGCAATCGGAATCGATCTCATGCAGAAATACGAGAATGCGATCAACAACGCTTATATGGTGAATCTCTTTCAGATGCTCCAGCAGCTGGCGGAGAATACAAACCGTGACAAGACCGCATTCGAGGTCATGCAGCTTGTCAGCGAGAAACATTCACTGATCATTCCGGTTGTGTCGCGTATTCTGGAAGAAGGGCTGCAGCCGCTGTTTCTAAAGCTGTTTCAGATCGCTTTGGAAGATGGACTGCTGGGAGAACTGCCCGTAGAGTTTGAAGGCAGACTGCCCGCGGTATCCGTCAAATTTGATTCGCCTCTGGCTCTGGCGGCACAGAGAAGCAAGATCAAGGCGGTTTTCGATTCGGTCAATCAGCTTGCGGGACTGGCGCAAATCGACGGCGGACGCTGTTTCGATATCCTGAATACCGACAAGATCGCGGAAGATATCATGGAAAGCGGCGGGACCGATCCGGCATATCTGCGATCAAAATCGGAGATTGAGCAGATTCGTGCAGAACGTCAGCAGGCGCAGGAACAGCAGGCCGTGCAGCAGCAGATGGTGGATCTGGCAAAGTCGCAGGATCTGATGAAAAAGGCGGAAGCAGGATCGGCTGTGGAAGCAATGAGCGCAAGATAGCAAGATTGCAAGATTGCGAGAGTGCGAGATTTGAATCAGTTAAGAGTTAAGAGTGAAATAGTTAAGAG
>ERZ1026844.1805-NODE-1805-length-12409-cov-5.527845_pt1 | contig 12409 bp, 10 predicted proteins | sample MGYA00380152_ERZ1026844 | MGnify/ENA primary metagenome ERZ1026844 (study PRJEB33269, sample SAMEA4719788) | human gut metagenome | biome: human-associated habitat; feature: organic feature; material: feces | place: Cameroon | collected 2013-10 ... | reverse complement strand
TACACGGTGAGACGCCAATCCTCCATTGCGCGTGTGAGCTGCGATAGATGGTGCTCGGAGATCGGGCACAGCGGCAGCCGCAGCTCGCCGCTGCACAGGCCCAAGAGCTCCATGGCGGCCTTGACGGGGATGGGGTTGACCTCGCAAAAAAGCGCGCGGATCAGTGCGTGCAGCCTGCGCTGAAGCACACCTGCCTCTGAAAAGCGGTTTTCAAGACAAAGCTGCGTCAGCTCGTGCATCTCGCGCGGGACAATGTTGGCGGCAACGGAGATGACGCCTTTTCCACCGAGTGCCATGATAGCGGTCGTGGAGGAATCGTTGCCGCTCCAGAGCGTGAAGTCCGGCGGACAGCGGTTCAGCGTTTCCTGAATGAGATCAAAATCGTCGCTCGCCTCCTTGACGCCTGCGATATTCGGGTGCTCGGCGAGCTTTTGATAGGTCTCAGCCGCGCAGCTGACGCCGGTGCGCGAGGGGACATTGTAGAGAATGAGCGGGATCTCAACTGCGTCGGCGATGGCGGAAAAATGGCGTACAAGGCCGTTTTGCGAGGCTTTGTTGTAGTATGGCGTGACGGTGAGCAGCGCGTCAACGCCGGCACTCTGCGCGGCCTTGGAGAGCGCGACAGAGGAGGCGGTGCTGTTTGTGCCGCTGCCTGCGATGACGGGAACGCGGCGGTCGACGATGTGCACGCAGCGTTCGATGAGCGCCATGCGCTCGTCATAGTTCAGCGTTGCGGCTTCTCCGGTCGTGCCGCAGACAACGATGGCGTCGGTGCCGCCTTGGAGCTGACGCTCAACAAGGCGGTCAAAGGCGTTGAAGTCGATGCTGCCGGCGCGGAACGGCGTGACGATGGCGACGGCGCTGCCGGTGAAGATGCAGGGTTTCATAAAAAGGCTCCTTTCTGCGGTGGGCGGTGACCCAAAAAGATGTGCGGTTTTGCTTGAAAGCGGAAGAAGTCTGTCGTATAATGTAAAATACGATTCGTATGGGCATGATCGGCCAAGTGCAGAACAGATGCTTCTGCACTTGGTTGTGGAGGATACTATGAAAAATCGATGCAGAATGTTCCTGCTGTCTTTCTTTTTGTGCGGCGCGCTGTGTACATTTGCGCAGGCGGCGGACGGCGATATGCTCCGCGTGGGGCTCAAATATGGCTCGGAGGCGATGAGCGCGGCGAACCTCCAGAATTACTCTGCCTTCGGCGGATATGCGCTGGGGTATTTTGACGCGGGCGGTGATTTCGAAGAGTTGGGCGAACTGCCGCGGTCTTATGAAAAAATCACCGTGACGACAGATGAGACGTATCACGCCCAGCTCCCGGATGCATTTTACGATTACGATGATGCGGCGCGTGCTGCTGTGGAGTATAGTGATGGGTTTGCTGCCTATGAGGGCGGCGCGTTTTACGTGCGCGTTGGCAGCTATGGCAGCTTGCACGAAGCGGAATCTGCGGCGTACCGGCTTGGCGGCGAGGCTGTCGGCGGCAGCCGCACGGGGGTAACGGTCGTTGAATCGGAAAGCAGAGAAGTGCTTTTTGAGTTTGACTGCGGCGGAGATGAAAGTCTCGGTATCCTGCCGATCGAAACGCGCGAAAAGACGGTGACGTGGTTCCGCGGTTACCGCTACTACGGCGGCTTTGAATATCAGCGTGCACGCGGCGGGAACATCAATGTTATCAACGTTGTGGATATGGAGGATTACGTCAAAGGCGTGGTTCCCTGGGAGATGAACAAGGACTGGCCGGTCGAGGCGCTCAAAGCGCAGGCGGTTTGCGCGCGCACCTATGCTGCCTGCCAGTCGAAGCACCGCTCGCAGGGGTTTGACATCTGCGCGACAACGCACTGTCAGGTCTATCAGGGTACGGCGCAAAGCAGTGCGAACTCCGATGCTGCGGTCGAACAAACGGCGGGGGAGTACCTCTATTACGATGGAAGACTGGTGCAGGAGGCGGTGTACTGCTCCAGCAACGGCGGCGCAAGTGAAGATAGCCTGAATATCTGGGGCAGCGATGTGGGGTATCTCAAGGGAAAGATCGACCCTTACGAGGGGAAGATCGCCTCGATCATTCCGCGGTACAACTGGTCGACAACATATAGCATCTCAGAACTGACGAGCCTGCTCAACAGCCGCGGCTATGGGATCGGCACGGTGAGAGATGCGTATGTCTCCGCCTACACCGATACCGGAAACGTCTATTCTATCACCTTTGCCGGCACGAACGGCAGCAAGACTGTTTCGCGCGAGGCCTGCCGGACGCTGCTGAACCTGCGCAGCCAGCGTTTCAGCATCAACGGCGGCGGGAGCGGGAATGCTTACAGTGTGAACGACACGGGCGAAGGCGTTGCGCTGAACACTGCGAGCGCTATTGATGGCAGCGGCAGGAGCTCTGCGCTTTCCGGCAATGTGTATGTCATCACGGCGAGCGGCACGTCGCAGCTTGAGCAGCGGACGACCGCGTCCAATACTGGCGGTTTTGTCATCTCTGGCAGCGGCTATGGGCATCATGTCGGTATGAGCCAGTGGGGCGCGTATTCGATGGCGGATCTTGGCTATTCCTACCGGGATATTTTGCAATTTTACTATACGGATACCACAATCCGATGAGAGAAAGAGAACAGTATGAAGACAAAAGATTTTGACTATTACCTGCCGGAGGAGCTGATCGCGCAGACGCCGCTGGAAAAGCGCGACGAATCGCGCCTGATGTGCCTTGATAAGGAAACGGGCGCGATCTCACATCAGCATTTTTATGAACTGCCGGAGTTTTTGAAGCCCGGCGACTGCCTGATCCTGAACAATTCCCGCGTGCTGCCGGCGCGCCTGCTTGGGCGGCGGCTTCCGGGCGGCGGCGCGTGCGAGGTGCTGCTGCTCATCGACCGCGGCGACAAGACCTGGGAGTGCATCGTGCGTCCGGGCAAGCATCTGCGTAAGGGTGCAAGGATGGAGTTCGGCAACGGTGAACTTACGGCAGAGGTCGTAGATGTGCTGCCTGACGGCAACCGTATGGTGAAGTTTGATTTTGAGGGGATCTTCCTTGAGGTGCTCGAGCGCCTCGGCAAGATGCCGCTGCCGCCGTACATCAAGGAGGAGCTTGCCGACCAGGAACGCTACCAGACGGTGTATTCCGAGGTCAACGGCAGTGCGGCTGCGCCGACAGCGGGGCTGCACTTCACGCCGGAGCTTTTGAAAACGATTCAAAAGAACGGCGTGAACATCGGTTATGTGACGCTGCATGTCGGCCTTGGCACGTTCCGTCCGGTCAAGGAGGACGATATCGAGCAGCACGATATGCACAGCGAATACTGCGTCATTCCGCCGGAAACGGCGGCGCTCATCAACGAAACGAAGAAAAACGGCGGGCGCGTGATCTGCGTTGGAACGACCTCCTGCCGCACGCTTGAAAGCTGGGCGCAGGAGGACGGACACATGGAGCCAAGCGCCGGCTGGACGAATATCTACATCTATCCCGGCTATCGCTTTAAGGTGATGGATGCGCTCATCACGAATTTCCACCTGCCGCAGTCCACACTCATTATGCTGGTCTCGGCGCTTGCGGGACGCGAGCACGTGCTGCACGCCTACGAGGAAGCGGTAAAGGAGCGCTACAGGTTCTTTAGTTTTGGCGATGCGATGTTTATTTCTTGAGGGTTGAGGATAGAGCATGTTTCAAGTCATCAAATACGAAGGCCGCGCGCGGCGCGGCAAATTCCGGTGTGCGCACGGCGGGGAAGTGCAGACGCCGGTCTTTATGAACGTCGGCACGCAGGCGGCCATCAAAGGCGGCGTGAGCGCTTTTGATCTGAAGGATCTCGGTTGTCAGATCGAGCTTTCCAACACCTACCACCTGCATCTGCGCCCCGGCGATGATGTGGTGCGGCAAATGGGCGGCCTCCACAAGTTTATGCGTTGGGACGGCCCTATCCTGACCGACAGCGGCGGGTTTCAGGTGTTTTCTCTTGCGGGACTGCGAAAGATCAAGGAAGAGGGCGTGACGTTTGCCTCGCACCTCGATGGTCACCGGATCTTTATGGGGCCGGAGGAGAGCATGCGCATCCAGTCGAACCTTGGCAGCGACATTGCAATGGCGTTCGACGAGTGCGTGGAAAACCCGGCGACCTATGAGTATGCAAAGAACTCCTGCGAGCGCACGCTGCGCTGGCTGGAGCGCTGCAAGATCGAACATGACAGGCTGAATGCCTTGCCGGATACCGTCAACCCGCAGCAGATGCTCTTCGGCATCAACCAGGGCGCGACGTTTGCGGACCTTCGCGTCTGGCACATGAAGGAGATCGCGAAGATCGACTGCGACGGCTATGCCATCGGCGGCCTTGCGGTCGGCGAGCCGACGCAGGTGATGTATGACATCATTGATGCGGTAGAGCCTTTTATGCCGAAGGATAAGCCGCGCTATCTGATGGGCGTCGGCACGCCGTCGAACATCATCGAAGGTGTGGCGCGCGGCGTGGACTTTTTCGACTGCGTGATGCCTGCGCGCAATGCGCGCCACGGCAAACTTTTCACGTGGAGCGGGTCGATCAATTTGAAAAACGAGAAGTACAAGCTTGATGAGCGTCCCATCGACGAACAGTGCGACTGCCCGGTGTGCCGCAATTTCTCGCGCGCATATCTGCGCCACCTCTTCAAGGCGGAAGAGATCCTTGCTCTGCGCCTTGCGGTGATGCACAACCTGTACTTCTATAATAAACTGGCGCAGCGCATTCGTGATGCGCTGGACGCTGGGGAGTTTGAAGCCTTCCGCGCAGAGTACAGTGCGAAGCTGTCGGAAAGAGTTTGATTCTTCTGACAAACCTCTTGCACAATGGTGAAATATCCGCTATAATAGCAATATCTTTTGTTTTTGAAAGGAACTTTGTACTATGGATAGCATTATTCTGATCGTCGCAATGATCGCGGTGTTCTACTTCATGATCATTCGCCCGGAAAACAAGCGCAAGAAACAGGCTGAGAACATGCGCAACAGCCTTAAGAAGGGCGAGCGTATCACCACCATCGGCGGCATGGTTGGCCGTATCGTGCAGGTGAAAGACACGACGGTTGTGTTCGAGACTTCTGAGGATCGCGTCCGCATTGAGATCACCAAGTGGGGCATTCAGTCCACTGAGTCGATGGAAGCTGCGGCACAGAAGGGCGGCAAGAAGTCCAAGAAGAATGAAGAGACGAAGGAAGAAATTCCTGCTGCCAAGGCGGAAGAGTCCAAGGTCGTGGAAGCTCCCGCTGAAAAGGAAGAGAAGCCTGGCTTCGATCCTGAGATCAAGTAAAGCAAAAAGAAAAACGGCATAAGAAAACCTCCCCTGACATACGCTCATGTAGGCGAATGCGGGGGAGGTTTTTGCGTGGAAAAAGCGGTTAATACGGCGTGGTATGCCAGAAAATGTGCGCTGGGCGTGCTTACGTGCTGCGTTGCCGAACTGGCACTGCTGATGCTGAGCGCTGCGCTGACGCTGCGCGGCGTGATCGGCGAAGAAATGCTGAACAGACTGGTACTGATTTTTGCGGCGATCGCAGTGTTTGTGGGCTGCGCGGTTGGGGCGGGGCGGACGAGCAAACGCGTGATGCTGACAGTGTGCTGCGCGGCGGCTTCCTGGCTTGTGATGCAGGTGACAGGTATTCTTGCATACGGCGAACTGCTGCCGGAACGGTCGCTGCAAACGGCGGCTGCGATGGCGGCGGGAGCGGCAGCGTCACTTTTGATGAAAAACGGAAAGAAAAAGGGGAGAGGAAACAAGGCGCGTGCACGGCGCGGACGCAGGTGAACATAAAAGGAACCTGCATTTTAAAGCGCTGCTTCTGCTGAAGCGAGAAAAAGTGGCTTGAAAATCGCCGACGAGATGCACAAAGGGAGCGAGATGCGCGGAAAATATGACTTTTTCCGACGCGAGTGGTGAAACGAGGGTCCTGTTCCAGATGTGGGAAAGAAGTGCGAAAAGCACCCTATATCTTGGAAAAATGTGAATACAGCAGTACTTTGTTTCGAAAGTTTACATAATATACTTTACATAATATTTTGGCATAATTACCAAATTTGGAAAAAGTTGGCAATTCCGCTTGCGCAACCGGCGCAAAAGTCCTATATTTATAGGTACGTTCCGGCGTTCGGTTCGCAGGTTTGATGGCCGCTTCCTTTTTCAGAGGGGTGACATGACTTGCTGAATCGAACGAACAGAAGAAGCCGCCGCGGCACACTGCCGCAGCGCGTACCCGTGCCGCTGCTGGTGCTGTCGGCTTTTGTTGTGTTGGGTGTGATCCTTGGGTATGCGTTTGCGCTCCGGTCGCTGCGGCAGACGGGCGGCGAACTGAAGCGATACTTTGACGCTTTTTTGTCAGGCGGCGCGGAAAAGCCGCTTTCGGCGCGGGTGTTGGGCGAAACGCTGGTGTGCTATTTTCGCGCGCCGGTCATCGCCTTTCTCTTGGGCTTTGCGTCTATCGGCGTGGCGGCTGTGCCGCTTTTATGCGCGTGTCAGAGCTTTTTGCTGTCGTATTCTCTCTTCTGTTTTGCGCTTTCGCTCGGGCGGGGGAGCTTTCCGTTGCTGCTGGCGTTGTTCGGCGTCAGGCTGCTGGCGGTTCTGCCCTGCACGCTGCTGCTTGGCAGCGCGTCGATTGATCGATCCCTCATTCTGCTGTCGCTTTCGTTCAGCGGCGGGGGAAGGGGACGCGCGGTCAGCTACGGGAGCGCGTACTGGTATCGTTTTGGCATTTGTTGTGTGTGTTTGTTTGTTGCAGCGCTGCTGGAGCTGTGGCTCGTGCCGCAGTTTCTGCTGCTTGCGGCATCGTGAGATTTTGGGAAGGAGGGGCTGCCGTGGCAGATCTGTTGTCACAATATGAAGAATATCTGACCGTGGAAAAGCATGCCTCCCAGAATACGCTCAGCTCCTATCTGCGCGATCTGCACCAGTTTGCTGCGTATTTGGACGAGTTTCGTCCCATGCCGCTGCCGCAGGTGACACAGGAGGTCATCAACGGCTATGTTGTCTGGATGGGCGGCAAGGGAAAGTCCGCCGCGACGATCACGCGCTCCATCGCATCGATCAAGTCGTTTTATACCTACCTTCAGCTCACCGGCGAGGTGAGCGCCAATCCCGCCAAGGGCGTTGCCGCGGTGAAGGTGGAGCACAAATTCCCCGAGATCCTGACCGGCAAGGAGGTCGAGCTGTTCCTCGACCAGCCCCAGTGCGTGGACGCCAAGGGCTACCGTGACCATGCGATGCTCGAGCTGCTGTATGCCACGGGGATCCGCGTTTCTGAGCTGATCTCGCTGAACGAGGAAGATGTGAGCCTGAGTGCGAGCTTCATCCGCGCGCAGAGCAAGGGCAAGGAGCGCATCATTCCGCTCTATCCCGCCGCCGTCAAGGCACTCTCGCACTACATCAGGGAGGTGCGGCCACAGCTTCTGGCCGATCCGGAGGAAAGGGCGCTGTTCGTCAACATGAACGGTGAGCGAATGAGTCGCCAGGGATTCTGGAAGATCGTCAAGCACTATCAGGAGACCGCCGGCATCTCCAAGGACATCACGCCGCACACGCTGCGCCATTCCTTTGCCGTGCACCTGCTGGAAAACGGCGCGGACCTGCGCTCCATTCAGGAAATGCTCGGCCATGCGGACATTTCCTCCACACAGATCTACACGCATGTTGTGAAAAAGCACCTCAAGGACGTCTATCAGAAGGCGCATCCGCGGGCGTAATAAAGATTAGAAGGCCGCTTCCGCAGGGAGGCGGCCTTTTTGCTGCAAGATGAATTCACGTTGCATTTCGGACAAATGTTTGATATAATCGAATCGATTCGTATCATGGGAGGTGATGCGCATGCGGATCCTCGGCATTGACCCGGGAATCGCCATTGTCGGCTTCGGGCTGATCGAAGCCGAGCGCGGGCAGACGAAGCTCCTCAATTACGGCGCGATCACCACGCCCGCCGGGCTGCCGCTGGCGCGCCGCCTTGTGCAGATCGAGCAGGATATGGAAGCGCTCATCGCGCAGCTCAAGCCCGACGCCATCGCGGTCGAGGAATTGTTCTTTTCGAACAACATCACCACCGGCATCGCCGTGGCGCACGGCCGCGGCATCATTTTGTGTACAGCGGAAAAGAGCGGCGTGCCGCTCTATGAATATACGCCCATGCAGGTCAAGCAGGCGGTCGTAGGGTACGGCCTTGCCGAAAAAAGACAGGTCATGGACATGGTCAAGCGCCTCTTAAAGCTCAAGGCCGTGCCGCGTCCCGATGACGCGGCCGACGCGCTGGCCATTGCCATCTGCCACGCGCGCAGCGCCACGTCGCTTTTGAGCCGCGTCAGCGGCGGCGATGTCAAGCAGACCGTCTGAGCGGGAGAGAGGGGCAGCTTATGTTTTATTATGTCAGCGGAACGGTCGCCCATGTGGAGCCGTATCTTGCCGTGATCGACTGCGGCGGCGTGGGCTACGCCTGCAAGACCACCAGCACGACGATCGCACAGCTACAAGTGGGTAAAGCAGGAAAACTTTACACTTATTTGCATGTCGGAGAAGGGATCTTCGACCTCTATGGTTTTGCAACGCAAGGTGAACTCGGGAGCTTCAAGCAGCTCATCGGCGTTTCGGGCGTTGGGCCGAAGGCGGCGCTTGCGATCCTTTCGGTCTGCACGCCGCAGGGACTGGCAATGGCCGTCATCACGGGCGATGAGAAAGCGCTCATTGCCGCGCCGGGCGTCGGCAAGAAGATCGCGCAGCGCATTATCTTGGAACTCAAGGACAAGCTTGCCAAGGAGCAGCAGGAGAGCGGCATGCCCGTCGCCCCCGGCATTGTGGCCGGCGAGAAGAACAAGGCGGCCGAAGCCGCCGCTGCGCTGGCGGTGCTTGGTTACACGCAGCAGGACATCGCCGTGGCGATGAAGGGCATCGACGCAGAAGCTCTGCCGCTCGAAGAGATCGTGCGCCAGAGCCTCAAAAAAATGGTAAAGTAACTTCATCAAAAGTCCGCAGGACTTTTGATGAGCAGGAATACGCGCCGCTCTATGCCTCGGTGAGCCGCCGCGGGCGGGCTCATTCGACACTCGCTTTGCGCAAGGTGTGATTTGCCACGCGCATGTCGCGGCAAATCACGATCAAATTTAGTTTGCGCCGTGCGCGGCGCAAAATCTGCGATGCTTGATTAAAGGAAGTGAGCTTTTGAGCATTGACTTTGGAACTGACATTTATGAAGAGCCGATCGTGGCCAAGACATTCCTGAGCGAGGACGCGCAGGATGGTTCGCTGCGCCCGAAAACGCTTCAGGAATACATCGGTCAGGAAAAGGCAAAGGGAAACCTCGCCGTCTTTATCGCGGCGGCGAAAAAGCGCGGCGAGTCGCTCGACCACGTGCTGCTGCACGGCCCGCCGGGCCTCGGCAAGACGACGCTTGCGGGCATCATTGCCCAGGAAATGGGCGTCAACATCCGCATCACCTCCGGCCCCGCCATCGAAAAGGCGGGCGACCTTGCGGCGCTGCTGACAAACCTGAACGAGGGGGATATCCTCTTCGTCGACGAGATCCACCGCCTGAACCGCAGCGTGGAGGAGATCCTGTACCCCGCGATGGAGGACTACGCCATCGACATCATCGTCGGCAAGGGGCCAAGCGCGAACTCCATCCGCCTCGACCTGCCGCACTTCACACTTATCGGCGCGACCACACGCGCAGGCCAGCTCTCCGCACCGCTGCGCGACCGCTTCGGCGTTACGCTGCGCCTGGAACTATACACGCCGCAGGAGCTTTCAAAGATCGTCACGCGCTCGGCGAGCATCCTGAATGTTGCGATCGATCCGACGGGTGCGCTTGAGATCGCGCGCCGCTCGCGCGGTACGCCGCGTATCGCCAACCGCATGCTGCGCCGCGTGCGCGACTTTGCGGACGTGAAGGCTGACGGCATGATTTCGAGGAAAGTAGCGGACGAGGCGCTTCGCGCGCTCGAGATCGACGATCTGGGCCTTGACCCCATTGACCACCGCATGCTGCGCGCCATCATCGAAAACTACGGCGGCGGCCCGGTCGGCATTGAGACTTTGGCAGCGACCATCGGGGAAGAGGCGGTGACACTGCTGGACGTTTACGAGCCGTATCTGATGCAGCTCGGCTTTTTGCAGCGCACGCCGCGCGGGCGCTGCGTGACGTGCAAGGCCTATGAGCACCTGGGGCTCTCCGTGCCGAAGAGCATAGAAGAAGTGCCGGAACAGCTCAGCTTGTAAAGGGAAAATGCTTTATTATATTTTGCGAATCTAAATTTAAGACGAGGAACAATATTATGGGAAAACTGTTTGGTACCGACGGGATCCGCGGCGTTGTCGGTGAGAATCTGACCGCCGATCTCGCGTTCCGCACGGGCAAGGCCATCGCGGCCGTTTTGAAGGAGGAAAAGGGCAGAAAGCCGGTCATCACCATCGGCAAGGACACGCGCATTTCGTCCGATATGCTGGAAAGCGCGCTGATCGCGGGCATCTGCTCCGTTGGCGGTGATGTGATGCCCTTCGGCGTGCTGCCGACGCCGGCGGTTGCGTATCTCACTGTGCTCAAGGGGGCGGACGCGGGCATTGTCATCTCCGCTTCGCACAACCCCTACGAGCATAACGGCATCAAGGTTTTCAATGAGAAGGGGTATAAGCTTCCTGACGCGATTGAAGAGCAGGTGGAGGAGAAAATCCTCACCGATATCTATCCTGCTGCGACGCGCGGCGAGATCGGAGTCCTGCGCCACGGGTTACGTCAGTCCCGCGAGGCGTATATCGACCATCTTGCCGGTACGATCGAGAGCGACCTTTCCGGCCTTCGGCTGCTTGTGGACTGCTCGAATGGCGCATCGTCCGCGACTGCACCGGAGCTGTTCGGACGCTTCCGCTGCTTCTGTGACTTTATCCACCGCGAGCCGGACGGCGTAAACATCAACGACCACTGCGGTTCGACGCATCTTGATGATCTTGCCGCCAAGGTCGTTGCGGGCGGCTACGATATTGGCGTTGCATTCGACGGCGATGCCGACCGCTGCCTTCTCGTCGACGAGAAGGGCGGCATCATCGACGGTGACAAGGTGCTCGCTGTCTGCGGCTCGGATATGAAGCGTCGCGGCAAGCTCAGCGGCGGCACGATCGTGGCAACGGTGATGTCGAATCTGGGGCTGCATGAGTTCTGCCGCAAAAACGGCGTGGGTCTTGTTTGTACCAGTGTCGGCGACCGCAATGTGCTTGAAAAGATGAACGAGTGCGGCTATAAACTCGGCGGCGAGCAGTCGGGTCACACGATCTTTACCGATTTTTCCACCACCGGCGATGGCCAGCTCACGGCGCTGCAATTCCTCGACGTGCTTTCACGCAGCGGCAAAAAGGCTTCCGAGCTTGCCTCTGTCTGTCCGCAGTACCCGCAGGTGCTGCTCAACGTTCCTGTTTCACATGAGCGCGGCGTGAAGGACGCTATCATGGCCTCCGATGCACTGGCTGCAGCGGTTGCGCTGCAGGAAGAGAAGCTCTCCGGCGAGGGTCGTGTGCTTGTCCGTCCGAGCGGTACAGAAGCGCTGATCCGCGTGATGGTTGAGGCAAAAACGGAACAAATTGCGCTTCTCGCGGCTGAGAATTTGGTGAATGTGATAAAAATGCTCTAAAACCGTTAGCGCTAATACTGAATTTTCGTAAATACTTGACAAAACCTAAGCACAGAAGGTATAATACATGCAGTATCATCAGAATGAGAGCCAGCATAAAGAGCTTGCCGCCTGCACAGACGAGCAGCTTTGCGCCATGGCCGCCACGGGGCAGCGGGAAGCAGAAGAGCTTCTTGTCACGCGGTACTACGGCGTGGTGCGCGCGTGTGCGCGTCCTCTTTTCCTCGCCGGCGGCGATGGGGAAGACCTCATCCAGGAGGGAATGTTTGGCCTTATTCAGGCGATACGGGAGTATGACGCAGACAAGGCGGCGTCGTTTCACACCTATGCAGAGATCTGCATTCGCAGCCGCCTGTTTTCCGCGCTCCGTGCCGCGTCCCGCGGCAAGCATTATCCGCTGAACGAATCCATATCCCTTGATACCCCTTTCTTTGACAGTTCTTCTTACACCACCGGTACTTTGGATCCCAGCCACACAGACCCCGAGCTCCTCATTGCAGAGCGGGATCACGTGGAGAGCTTACTCGAGAGTACCCGCAAGCAGTTGTCCGAGTTCGAGGCGAAGATCTTAGGGTACTATTTGGAGGGCCTTTCCTGTCGCGAGATCGCAAAGGCCGTTGGCAAGTCCCCAAAATCGGTGGACAACGCCGTGCAGCGCGTCCGTCGCAAGGCTGCACAGCACATTTCTTCCGGCGATATCAGCAAACGCTGAACGCATATATTTTTTTCTGATTCAAAGAGAGGGTAAAATCATGTACGAAGACAAGACTTTAGTTTGCAAAGAGTGCG
>ERZ1026844.1802-NODE-1802-length-12412-cov-20.238488_pt1 | contig 12412 bp, 13 predicted proteins | sample MGYA00380152_ERZ1026844 | MGnify/ENA primary metagenome ERZ1026844 (study PRJEB33269, sample SAMEA4719788) | human gut metagenome | biome: human-associated habitat; feature: organic feature; material: feces | place: Cameroon | collected 2013-10 ... | reverse complement strand
AAGAGCAACGGCGACCGTCTGATCTGCCTGAAAAGGGTCGATGGTGTCGATGATCCCGCTGCCGAAAACATCGTCACCATCGACCCTGAGAACCCGCCGTGTTTCGGCGTGTGAGCCGCTGTGTGCGCGGTTAGGGGCTGGGGTGGCGTTGTGTACCCGCCGAGGGAACATTCAGCCCGCACGGGGCAAATTCCGAGACGGCATAAAAACGGCGAATAAGCCGCCGTGACCTGCGGGCGTCCAGCGTTTCGACAGCATGAAGCGCACGCCGAGGGTAGTAATACCACCCCCACATAGAAGTGCCAAAAAAGCACTGTGTGCAGGGGAAATAACCCCTTGAAAACCGGATGAAGAAACATTTCATTTCTCTGTCGCAGATGGAAAATTCCTCTGCGTAAGCCGTTATTCCCAATAGGTGCAGAGGTTTCCTTTTACGGGAGCTTTTATCACCTCCGTTGGAGGTGGCCAGCATCGCATTTGTCTGGTCTGCGGCGAAGCCGCTGCCCTGCCAAATGCACTGGGCGGGGCATGGCCCCACACCCCCAAGCTGCGGGCAGAAGCCCACACCCACTTTTAGCTACGATTGGAGAAAAACATGAAAAAAGATATCAAATTCAGCACGCGCATGGCGTCCGCTGACCGTGAGAAGATCAAGGCGCTGGCGGCGAAGGCCCACATGTCCATGAGCGATTACGTCACCGCCTGCTGTCTCGGCAAACGGATCATCGTCATCGACGAACAGAAGGAACTGCTCCGACAGCTCAAGGGCATCGGCAGCAACATCAACCGCCTCACCGTCCTCGCCAACATGGGCAAGGTGCAGGTCATCGGTCTGGAAAAAGCTGCCGGTGAGCTGTCCGAGGTCAGCGCCGCGCTGCGGTCAGTCATGGAAGGGCGGTGAGCCGTATGGCCATCGTACATTTTGTGAACTACAAGCGGGGCACACAGTCCCGCGCTGCCATGCGCGGCGTGATGCTCTACGTCATGCAGGAAAAGAAAACTACATGGGAGGGCAAGCCGCTCGTCAGCGGCATCAACTGCCAGCCGCAGAGCGTCTATGACGATTTCCTGAACACGAAACTGCTCTACCACAAGGACGGCGGCGTGATGTTTTACCACATGGTGCAGAGCTTTCCAAAAGGCGCGGCGGTCGATCCCCGGCAAGCCCACGAAGCCGTGCGGCGGCTGGCGGAATACTTCGACGGCTGCGAGGTGCTGGTCTGCACCCATGTAGACCGGGAACACATCCACTCCCACTGCGTCATCAACTCTGTCAACTTTGAGACCGGCAAAAAGCTGCACATGGCAAAGGAACAGCTGCAAGAGTTGATGCGGCGCAACGATGCGATCTGTCTGGAGATGGGTCTTCCTGTCTTTGACGCGCCAACACAGCAGGCCCGCGGCATGAGCGGTGCGGAATACCACACAGCGCTCAAGGGCCAAAGCTGGAAGCTGCGGCTCATGAACACCATCGATGAGTGCATGAAATACGCCGCCGACAAGGACGCCTTCGTTTCCCTGATGGCATCCGAGGGCTACGCCGTCCGCTGGGAGAGCGGCCGCAAGTACATCACCTACACCACGCCGGACGGACTAAAATGCCGCGACAGCAAATTACACGAAGAAAAGTATTGCAAGGAGGCCATGGAGCATGAATTCAGAATACGGGCAAAGCTCGTCCAGAGAAAATTCCATCGAGCAGCGGAAGCCGATGGAGGAATTGAAGCGGATGAATCAGCCGAACAGCGCACCGCCGGCTGCGCCGCAGCAAACAGCGCAGCCGATCCAGCCCATCGTGATCCAGTGCGATCTGCCGCAGCCGATGAACAAGCTGACGGAGCAGGCAGACGGAATGAATTGGGAGTTGGAGGAGATTCGGAAAACACTTCCCAGTCTGAGAACACACGTCGATCTGACGCCGGTGCAGAAATCGCTCACAGAGATGCAGAGATCGCTGACAGAGATGAACAAACTGCTGGAACGGGTTGGGAACCTGCGCGAGCGGTATTCCTGCAAATGGATTCGGTGGCTGCCGGATTTCAGTCTGCTCGTAGCGTTCAAGTGGATCATGCTGGTGCTGATCCTTGGCACGGCGGCACTGGCGGGTTGGTATGGCGCGACGGCGATCCGCGGCCTGTTCCTCTGATCCCCGCCGCGGCTGGGCTGGTTGCCGCAGGGACACTACTGGATGAGGATGAGGACGCCGAGGAAAAGCGGCGGCGCATAGAGGCGAAGATCGCCGCCGAAAACTTTGGTGCGGTGGTCGGCTTCGCCGCAGGCGCGGCTATGGCGGTGAAAGAAAAATTGGATGAACACGCCGCACGGGAAGAGCAGAAAGAGAATCAGCATGAGCAAACGATGGGAGGACTCTAAAAATGGCAAGCATCAAAAAATTGGACGAGCGACGGTATAAGATCACCGTCAGCAACGGCTACCGGCCCAACGGCAAGAAGATCAGCAAGGCAAAGACCATCCAAGTCCCGCCCGGTGTCCCCAAGCGCGGCATCGGGCAGTATGTCGCCCACGCCGCCGAGGAGCTGGAGCGCCGCTTCAAGTACGGTTTCAGTGAGGACGGCAACACCACATTTCAGGACTATGCCAAGGGCTGGCTGTCCCGCCAGAGCAAATACGCGCCCAGCACATTGGCCTCTTACCATCGCCAACTTGAGGTAGTCTACTCCTATATCGGCGCTATCCCCCTATGCAAGCTGCGTCCACTGGCGATTGAAAATATGCTCAGCCAGCTCCGCAAACGAAAGAATCGCAACGGCCAGCATATCCAAGAAACCACCGTTCAGCACTACCTCTCTGCCGTCTCCGCCGTACTCAGCGACGCCAAGCGCAATGAAATCATCGAAAAGAATCCCGTGCGGATGTTAGACCTGCCCACACCGCAGCGCACGGTGCAGCGCATCCCCACGCGAAGCGAGGTGGAAAAGCTGCTGGACGCGCTGGCAAAGGAGCCGCGGCACTACCGCCTGTTCTATCTGCTCTCCATGTACACCGGCTGCCGCCGGGGCGAGCTGTGCGCTCTGCAATGGTCGGACTTCACCGGCACGCAGAACGGTCTGCTGCTCACCGTCAGCCGCTCCCGCAGCAGCGTTCCCGGCAAGGGCATCGTGGAAGGCTCCACCAAAAACGGCAAGAGCCGTGAAGTCTACCTCTCCTCCGACCTGCGGGGCATCCTCCTCACCTACAAGCGCCGCAAGCAGATGGAGGCGGACAAGCAGCGCCGCAAGCTCAGTCCCTACCTCTTCACCGACGAACACGGGCAGCTCATCCACCCAGACACCTTCACCAAGCGGCTGCGGAAGATCTATGCCACCATCGGCTTTCCGCGGGAGTACCATCTGCACACCCTGCGGCACTACTTCGTGACCTCGCTTCTGCACTGCGGCGTGGACAAGCAGACGGTGGCAGACCTCGTGGGTCATGCGGACACAGGCTTTCTGGAGCGCACCTACTGCCACCCCCAGCAGGCGCAGAAGGAGCAGGCGGCAGACTCCATGCTCACCATGCTCCGTCCGAACGGCGAGCAGATCTTCAATCTCGCCGCCGCCTGTTCTCCGAAGCGGCGCAGCGCATGATTGTTGCTTTCGTAGAAATTCATTTCTCCAAGAAAATTGTGATAGCTTTACCGCCGCGCTTGCGGTATGTTGTGCTTGCAAAATAAGCCTCAACTGTACCGAGATCAAATGAAAGAGAGGTCATTTTTATGGCAAGCATCCGCAAGCGCGGCAGCAGCTATCTCATCGTGGTCTCCATGGGCTATGACTACAACGGCAAGCGCATCAACCCCCGGCAGAAAACCGTCCACCCGCCGGAGGAGCTGACACCCAGGCAGGTCGAAAAGTGGCTCAACGAGCAGGCAGTCCTCTTTGAGCGGGAATGCCGCCACACGCCGCAGCCCGTCCAGCAGCTCACGCTGGCAAAATACATCGGCCTGTGGCTGACGGACATCGCCCCCGGCAAGCTGGCGAAGTCCACCATCCGCCGCGACCGGCAGGACATCGAGCGTATCCTCCCGGCGCTGGGTCACTACAAGCTCACCGAGCTGCGGCCGGAGCACTTCCGGAATTTCTACGCAGAACTGCGAAAAGTCATTCGTCCCGACACGAAAAAGCCACTCTCCGAGTACACCATTGAGGGCGTGCACGCTACGCTGTGCAGCATCCTCTCTGATGCCGTGGAGGGTGGCTTTCTTTCGCATAATCCGGCGTGGCGCACCTACCGCTACGCCGGGCGCAAGTGTGAAAAGAAGATCGCGGACGAGGAAACGGCGCAGAAGATCATCGCCGCGCTGGAGGGCGAGAGCATCAAGTACGAAACCTACTTCAAGCTCATCATCGCCACCGGAATGCGGCGGGGCGAGTGCTGCGGTCTGAAGTGGTGCGACATTGATTGGGAGCAGCGTTCCATCCATATCTGCCGCAACGCGGTCAAGGTGACGGACGAGGAGATCTTCGTTAAGGAACCCAAGACCCGCGCGGGTGACCGCTATGTGTACTTCTCTGCCGAGATGGAAAGTCTCCTGCGGGAGTACCAAAAAGAATGCCGGTATATCACCGAAACCTATGACCAGCGGCAGCTGACCGCTGATGACTTCCTGTTCCGCCGTCAGGGAGCGCAGCTCCCCATGACGCCCACCACCTTCACGTGGCGATTCAAGTGCATTCTGAAAAAGAACGGTCTGCCGGAGCAGCTCAATGTCCACAGCCTGCGCCACACCGCCGCCAGTCTGATGATTGCAGGCGGCGCGGACGTGGCCACAGTGGCGGGCATCCTTGGCCACAGCCAGCCCTCCACCACGCTGGACATTTATACCCATGCTTTCGACAAGAACAAAAAGGCCGCCAGCGCAGGATTGCAGGGAATGCTGGAGATATGACATAGGATCGCTCAGTTGGATTGCAAAATGTGCAGTAGTGGTCAATTCAGGTTTCAATTCTCCTAATTTTTCGCATATAAAAACCGTCTCAAGCAATATGCTTGAGACGGTTTTTGGTACGCCCGACTGGATTCGAACCAGCGGCCTTTAGAGTCGGAGTCTAACGCTCTATCCATCTGAGCTACGGGCGCATATTTGGTTGTGGGTTTCTGCGATAGTCGTCAAATAGTAGTCAACGACCACGCATTTTTTCTCTGCCGTTCCCGCAAGCGCAGGTGCGGCAAGGCTTTGCGCCATATCTCAACTGGAGACACCTGAAATGTCGGAGTCTAACGCTCTATCCATCTGAGCTACGGGCGCATATCATATTCTGTTTTATCAACTTACAGCTTCACTACTATACCACCTTCCCGGCACAAAGTAAAGAAAATTTTTTCTTCCGACTTTGTTAAAAAAGTTGACAACTTGGCAGACTTGTTGTAGAATAGCCACAATACATCGAGCGCTGTGCGCCGCATTCCACACAAAAGAGGGTTTTTCTATGAAGAAGCAAAAAATCTCCGATGCTGTCATTCATCGTCTTCCCCGGTACTATCGGTATCTGGACGATCTGTACAACAAAGGCGTGGTGCGTATCAGCTCCAACTCTCTGGGCGCCAAGATGGACATCACCGCCTCCCAGATTCGGCAGGACCTGAGCTGCTTTGGTGAGTTCGGCCAGCAGGGCTACGGCTACAATGTGGCCGAGCTGCGTGCGGAGATTGGCCACATCCTGGGTATAGACAGCGGCCACCGCATCATTGTGATCGGTGTGGGCCATCTGGGTCACGCCCTGCTGCAGAATTTTGATTTTGATAAGGTCGGTTTCCGGATCGACTCCGCTTTTGATGTCTCCCCCGCGCTGATCGGCACGGAGATCCGCGGTGTCTCGGTCCACTCGATGGATGAGCTGGAGGAATATGTCGCCAACTATCACCCCAACGTGGCGGTCCTGACCGTCCCGCAGAATGTAGCCCAGCCGCTGGCGGACCGTTTGATCGGTCTGGGTGTGCGCGGCTTCTGGAATTTTACCAATGTGGAGCTCTCCACCAAGGAGGACGGCGTTTTCTTCGAGGACATCCACTTTGTGGACACCCTGCTGACGCTCAGCTATCGCATCTCGCAGCTTTGAGGCGCACACTTTACCGCAGCCGGCATACTATGAGAATGAGACCGATGTGGCGGTCAAATTTTCATAGGAGGTTACGGTATGTGTAATCAGAATTCCTGCTTTGGCGGCAGCAGCTGCTGCTGGATCATCATCGCCATCATCCTGCTGTTCCTGTTCTGCGGCAACGGCTGCGGCAATGGCTGCGGCTGCGGCGGCAATAACGGCGGCTGCGGGTGCAGCTGCTGAGGATCTACCGCGCATTACGCGTCCCCGCCGCAAGGCGGGGACGTCTTTTTTCGCAGGCCGCTCTGCGATACAACCACACATCGATAAAAACAATGCGGACAAGCACCGCTTTTGACCGAGAGGAGGCCCGATCATGGATATTTCCCCCCTGCGCGGCTACTACGCGGCGCATACGCCCACGCTGATGGGCGAGAGAGGCGGCTCCGCCGTGCTGGTCCCCCTGATCCTTCAAAACGGCGAATACTGCCTGCTGTACGAGATACGCTCCGCCAGCGTCCGGCAGCCGGACGAGGTGTGTTTCCCCGGCGGCAAGCGCGAGGCGGGGGAAACGGCCATCCAGTGCGCCCTGCGGGAGACCTGGGAGGAGCTTGGCATCCCGGAAAGCGCCGTGACCGTGATCGGCGAAATGGACTTCATCCACATCCGTGCGGGCAGCCTGCTCCGGCCGGTGCTGGGTGAGGTGGACCCTGCGGCACTGGCAGCCATGCGCCCCGCGCCGGAGGAGGTAGCCGGCACCTTCCTGCTGCCCCTGCGGGAACTGAAGGCGCATCCGCCGGAGGTCTACCTGTACCGGCAGCCAGTGGAGGCCCCGGATTTCCCCTATGCGGACGCCGGCGTCCCTGCGGACTACCCCTGGCGTCCCTGGCGGCTGGAGGTCCCGGTGTATCACGGCCTGCCTTACCACCTGTGGGGAATCACCGCCCGCATTACTATGGATCTGCTCGCACATCTGTAAAAAGATCCCCCGGCGATATACATCGCCGGGGGATCTTTTTACAGCACGCCAAAATGCTCCAGAATGATCTTCACACCTATCAGAATCAGGATAGTGCCTCCCACGAATTCAGCCTTATTCTTGTACTTTGCGCCGAACACATTGCCCACATACACACCGCCCAGGGATATCAGGAACGTGGTGCAGCCGATAAGACAGACGGCCAGCCAGATGGACACGGACAGCTCCACCATGGAGAACGTGACGCCCACGGCCAGGGCGTCAATACTGGTGGCCACGGCCAGCACAAACAGTTCTTTGTGCTTCACCTGCCCGTCGGAGGGCTGCTCGTCCTCCTCTTCCTCAGCGCGGCTCTCCCGAATCATATTCCCGCCGATCCATGCCAGCAGCACGAAGGCGATCCAGGGCGCGAACCGCGTCACATAATGGGCAAACTGTGAGCCCAGCAGCCAGCCCAGCGCGGGCATGACCGCCTGAAATACGCCGAAATACAGGGCGATGAGAAACGCGCTCCTCTTATGCACCTTGTCCGGCATGGCCAGTCCCTTGCATATCGCCACGGCAAAGGCATCCATACTCAAACCGATGCCGATCAGGAATATCTCCAGCAATGTCATACGGACACTCTCCTCACAAAACCACCGGCACAGGGTGATCGATATACATGGCGTCCGGCGCAACACGGCAGCTGTAAGCGGCAATGCTGACCCCCGCCTCGCGCGCCTGCCGCAGGGCCGCGCCGAATGCGGGATGTGTATCATCGTTGGGCGCAAAATCAACGACCTCCGCCATCTGGATGACGAAGAAGGCCGTAGCCCGGCAGCCCTGCTCCACAGCGCGTATCAATTCATGCACGTGCTTCACGCCCCGCTCCGTAGGTGCATCCGGGAAGCGGGCGTGGCCGCCCTGCTCCAGCGTGACCCCCTTGACCTCCACCAGGTGCAGCCCGTCGGGCCGCGTCAAGCAGAAATCAAGCCGCGACTCGCCAAAGCGAAACTCCGGCCGGATGCTCTCGGCCTGCGGGTCGAAGGTCCGTGCAAACTCCGCAAACGCCCGGTTGGGTGCCTGGGCGTCCATATTGATCAGCCTGCCGCCCTTATTCACCGCGACAAGATCGTAGGGTGTCCTACGCCCCGGCGTGACACCCGGCACCAGATACACCTCAGCCCCCGGTACCAGCAGTTCACGACTGCGTCCGGTGTTCTTCACATGGCAGACCGTCTCGGCGCCGTCCAGCTCCACCAGCGCAATGAAGCGATTGGGGCGCGAGAGAAAGCGGCCCTGCACCACATTTTCGTACCGCATAGCCGCGCCTCCCCTGCTTTCGGAATAGAAACACAGTATAGCACAGACAATAGCGGATGGAAAGTATTTTCTTCCAAGGAAAGGTCGTTTCCCTGTGGTTTGTGCATTCCGTCAATTAACCAAAAAATTTTTTAGGACTTCTCACAATTTTGCAGTTTTAGCCGTTTTCGGATTGCATTACTACCAAATGTTTGGTACAATGTGGGTAATCTATATTAGTATGGGAGGAGATCCAAACCATGCCTGAATATTCCAACCTGTTCGTCGTGCTGATGGGCCTGGGAACGGTGTTTGCCGGGCTGCTGTGCATCATACTGCTGGTCACACTGATGAGTTGGGTATGTGCCCGCACCTCCGCGCCCAAGACCGTGCCCCAGATGCCGGCGGCTCCCGCCGCCATGCCCGCACCTGGCGCCGTCACCCCCGCGATGATGGCCGCCGTAGCCGCTGCCATCGCCGAGGACATGGGGACCGATGTCTCCGCCATCCGTATCGTATCCATGAAGAAAGTGTAATGTGTGAGGAGGATTTCACCATGAAAAAGTACAGAGTCAATGTCAACGGTACCGTGTATGAAGTCGAGCTGGAGGAGATCACCGGCGCAGCTCCCGCTGCCTCCGTGGCCGCCCCTGCGGCTGCTCCCGCCCCCGCCGCAGCCCCTGCCGGCGGCGAAAAGGTCTGCGCTCCCATGCCCGGCAACATTCTGGCGGTGAACGTGTCCAACGGCAGCGCCGTCAAGAAGGGCGACGTGCTGATGATCCTGGAGGCCATGAAGATGGAGAACGAGATCATGGCTCCCTGCGACGGCACCGTTACCTCCGTGTCTGTGACCAAGGGCGCCGCCGTGGAGTCCGGCGCGCTGCTGTGCACCATCGGCTGACGCCGGAGGACCGCACATGGAAGCTATTGCCAATTTCTTTGTAAGCACCGGCTTTTACCAGTTTTTCCAGGGCGACAACTGGAAGAGTGCCATTATGCTGGTCATTGCCGTTGTGCTGCTGTTTCTGGGTATCGTCAAGAAGTTTGAGCCGCTGCTGCTGGTACCCATCGCCTTCGGTATGCTGGTGACGAACCTGCCCGGCGCGGAGATGTTCCACGAGATCCTGTTCGCCGGCGGACACGTCCACTGGGACCTGTTCGGCGGCGAGCCCATCACGGCACAGTTCCTCTCGGAAATGCTGGCAAACGGCGTATCTGCCGATATGCTCCAGCCTTACGCCGACTCCCTGATGACGGCGGCGCAGAGTACGTTCGACCCCGGTGTGCTCGATAACCTGATGGCACAGCTTGCCGCCAGCGGCTCCGAGGCCGTGGGCACGCTGTCCAACCAGCTGGACGCCCTGGTAACTGCCGAGCAGTACCTCGCCTCCTATGGCATGACCCTCAGTAATGTCACTGTCAGCGTCGGTCTGATCGATGTGCTGTACCTGGGTATCAAGCTGGGCATCTATCCCTGCCTTATTTTCATGGGCGTGGGCGCCATGACCGACTTTGGCCCCCTGATTGCCAACCCCAAGAGCCTGCTGCTGGGCGCTGCCGCCCAGCTGGGCATCTTCCTGACCTATGTGGGCTGCCGCCTCATGGGCTTCACCGGTGCCGAGGCCTCCTCCGTGGGCATCATCGGCGGCGCGGACGGCCCCACGGCCATCTTCGTCACCGCCCTGTTGGCCCCGGCCCTGCTGGGCCCCATCGCTGTGTCCGCCTATTCCTACATGGCACTGGTGCCCGTCATCCAGCCGCCCATTATGAAGGCGCTGACCACCAAGGAGGAGCGCCAGATCGTCATGAAGCCCCTGCGTGAGGTCAGCAAGAAGGAAAAGATCTTCTTCCCCATCGTGGTCACGGTGTTCGTGGCCCTGCTGGTCCCCTCCGCCGCACCGCTGATCGCCTGCCTGATGCTGGGCAACCTGGCCAAGGAGTGCGGTGTACTGGATCGCCTCAGCAAGACCATGCAGAACGAGCTGATGAACATCGTCACCATCTTCCTGGGTATCAGCGTAGGCGCCACCGCTACCGGCGCTACCTTCCTCAGCCCCAAGACTCTGGCTATCATGGGCATGGGCGTGGTGGCCTTCGGCTTCGGCACCGCCGGCGGCGTGCTGCTGGCCAAGTTCATGAACCTGTTCCTCAAGGAGAAGATCAATCCCCTCATCGGCTCTGCCGGTGTGTCCGCCGTACCTATGGCCGCCCGTGTCAGCCAGAAGGTCGGCCAGGCGGAAAACCCCGGCAACTTCCTGCTGATGCACGCCATGGGCCCCAACGTGGCCGGCGTCATCGGCTCGGCCATCGCCGCGGGCGTGCTGATCTCCCTGTTCGGTTAATAGGAGGTAACTATGGAATTTCTGTCTAATAAGCCCCTGCTCATCACCGATACCATCCTCCGCGATGCCCACCAGTCCCAGGCGGCCACCCGCATGACCATCGAGGATATGCTGCCCGCACTGGAGCAGCTGGACGCCATCGGCTACTACTCTCTGGAGTGCTGGGGCGGCGCCACCTTCGACGCCTGTATGCGCTTTTTGAACGAGGATCCGTGGGAGCGCCTGCGTACCATCCGCAAGCATGTGAAGAACACGAAGCTGCAAATGCTCTTCCGTGGCCAGAATATCTTGGGCTACAAGCACTATGCCGACGATGTGGTGGACGCCTTCTGCGCCAAATCCATCGAAAACGGTATCGACATCATCCGCATTTTCGACGCGCTGAACGACGTGCGCAACCTGGAGCAGGCCATCAAGTCCACCAAGAAATACGGTGGACAGGTGGAGGCCACCCTCAGCTATACCATCTCTCCCATCCACAGCGAGGCCTACTTCGTCAAGCTGGCCAAGGAACTGGAGGACATGGGCGCGGACGCCATCTGCATCAAGGACATGGCCAACCTGCTGCTGCCCATGGAGGCCTACTCTCTGGTCAGGGCACTGAAGGAGACGGTATCCGTCCCCATCCACCTGCATACCCACAACACCTCCGGCACCGGCGACATGACGCTGCTGATGGCGGCCTATGCCGGTGTGGACATCGTGGACACCGCGCTGAGCCCCATGGCCAACGGCACCAGCCAGCCCGCCACCGAGTCCCTGGTGGCCACGCTGCAGGGCACCGTCCGTGACACCGGCCTGAGCCTGGAGAAGATGTCCCCCGTGGCCGCCCACTTCCGCAAGGTCGCCCAGCGCCTGCAGGATGCCGGTATCCTGGACCCCAAGGTCCTCCGCGTAGACACCAACACCCTGCTGTATCAGGTGCCCGGCGGTATGCTGTCCAACCTGATCTCCCAGCTGAAACAGGCCGGGAAGGAGGACAAGTACTACGACGTGCTGGCCGAGATCCCCCGTGTCCGCAAGGACTTCGGCTATCCCCCGCTGGTAACGCCCTCCTCCCAGATCGTGGGCACCCAGGCTGTGATGAACGTCATCATGGGCGAGCGCTACAAGACGTTCCCCAAGGAGTCCCGCGCCATGCTCAAGGGTGAATACGGCAAGCTGCCCGGCGAGGTCAACGAGGAGGTCCGCGCCAAGGCGGGCATCGCCCCTGAGGATGTCATTACCTGCCGTCCCGCCGATTTGCTGGAGCCGGAGCTGGAGAAGTACCGCGAGGAGTTCAAGAGTCTGGCCAAGTCCGACGAGGATGTGCTGAGCCTGGCGCTGTTCCCCCAGGTGGCGCCAAAGTTCATCGAAAAGCGTGACCACCCCGCTACCGAGGCGCCCGCAGCTCCTGCGGCCGCCCCCGCCAAGCCCGCCGATGACAATGCCGTCCGCGAGCTGTATGTGGAGTGGAAAAACTGATATTTCTTCTTTCCTTTCCCTTAGAGAGCCGGAAAAGCCCCCGCTTTTCCGGCTCTCTCCCTGATTTCAAAGAAATCCTGTTCTTTTCGCAAAAAAAGCTTGCAATATCGGCGAACATCGACTATAATAACACTGTTGACAGGATATGCACCTTTAGCTCAGTTGGTAGAGCACCTGACTCTTAATCAGGGTGTCCAGGGTTCGAGTCCCTGAAGGTGTACCAGTAATAGCAAATCACCGACCCTACCGCCGGTGATTTTCTATACGGCCCGTTGGTCAAGTGGTTAAGACAGAGGCCTCTC
>ERZ1026844.1800-NODE-1800-length-12432-cov-6.901430_pt1 | contig 12432 bp, 7 predicted proteins | sample MGYA00380152_ERZ1026844 | MGnify/ENA primary metagenome ERZ1026844 (study PRJEB33269, sample SAMEA4719788) | human gut metagenome | biome: human-associated habitat; feature: organic feature; material: feces | place: Cameroon | collected 2013-10 ... | reverse complement strand
AGGGTGCCTCTTCGAGGCACTCTATCCTCCGCCTTTGGCGCGCCCCTTCTTCAAGAGGCTGCTCAGCTGGCAGGGCAAAACGAACCCCTAATCCCTCATCCCCAGCCACTAGTCCCTAGTCACCAGTCACCAGTCACCCAAAAATTACACCCGTTTCTTCATCGGCTTATAGATCCGTTTCTTCGCCGCAGCCTGACGCTTCAGCGCTTCTTCCGCGCGGGAGCCGTAGCGATCTGTCCAGAGCTGGCGGAGCTTGGCGAGCTGGTCGCGGTAGCGGGCGGCGGCTTCGAATTCTAAGTCTTTGGCGGCCTGTTTCATGAGTTTCTCGCAGTCCTTCATGCGGGCGTAGATTTCCTCATCAGAAAGCTCGCCCTCTTTTTTCTTGCCGCCATAGGCAGCTGGCTTTTCTTCGATCTTCGTAAGGTCGATGAGGTCTTTGACACGCTTTTGGACGGTGTGCGGGACGATGTGGTGCTCTTCATTATAGGCCTGCTGGATGGTGCGGCGGCGGTTCGTCTCATCGATTGCGTACTTCATCGATTTCGTGATGCGGTCCGCGTACATGATGACGTGGCCATGCTCATTTCTGGCGGCACGACCGATGACCTGGATCATCGAAGTTTCCGAGCGCAGGAAGCCTTCTTTATCCGCATCGAGGATAGCGACGAGCGAGACTTCCGGCATATCGAGGCCCTCGCGCAAAAGATTGATGCCGACCAGCACATCGAAAACACCCGCGCGCAGGTCACGGATGATTTCCGCGCGCTCGATGGTCGCGACGTCGGAGTGCAGGTAGCGCACCTTCACGCCTGCTTCCGTCAGGAAATCGGTGAGGTCTTCTGCCATTTTCTTCGTGAGTGTCGTGATGAGGACGCGCTCGTGGATCTCCTCCCGCTTATGGATCTCGCCCAAGAGGTCATCCATCTGTCCTTCGATGGGACGCACTTCGATGGACGGATCCAAGAGCCCCGTCGGGCGGATGATCTGCTCGGCCAGATTCGTCTGGACGCCCATTTCATACGGCCCCGGCGTCGCCGAGACGTAGATGATCTGATTGATGCGCTCGGTGAATTCGTCAAACGTCAGCGGGCGGTTGTCCAGCGCAGACGGCAGGCGGAAGCCATAGTCGACGAGCGTGCTCTTTCTCGACTGGTCGCCATTGTACATCGCGCGCAGCTGCGGCACCGTCACATGTGACTCATCGATCATGATGAGGAAATCCTCCGGGAAATAGTCCAGGAGCGTGAATGGCGGCTCCCCCGGCTTCCTGTCCGACATGTGGCGGGAATAATTCTCGATGCCGGAGCAGTATCCGACCTCCTGCATCATTTCCAGATCATAATTCGTCCGCTGCTCGAGACGCTGCGCCTCCAAGAGCTTATCCTGAGCCCGGAGCTCTTTGAGCCGCCCATCCAGCTCCTTCTCTATGGACGTGACGGCACGACGGAGTTTATCCGAACTGGTGACATAGTGCGAAGCAGGAAAGATGCCGATGTGATTTCTCTCGGCAACCGTCTCCCCTGTCAGGACGTCGAACTCCGTCAGGGAGTCGATCTCATCGCCAAACATTTCGATCCTGACAGCGACATTGTTTTCCGAAGCAGGAAATACATCGATCGTATCTCCGCGCACGCGGAAAGTATCTCGCGTGAAATTCATATCATTCCGCATGTACTGCATGCTGACGAGCTTCTCCAAGATCTTGTCACGCTCGATTTCCTCGCCCGGCCGGAGCGAGAGCCCCATGGAGCTGTAGTCTTCCGGATCGCCCAAACCGTAAATGCAGGACACCGATGCCACGATGATGACATCCCGCCGCTCGAAAAGCGCCATCGTCGCAGAGTGGCGCAGGCGGTCGATTTCCTCATTGCGTGACGAGTCCTTCTCGATATAGGTATCCGTCTGCGGCACATAAGACTCCGGCTGGTAGTAGTCGTAGTAGGAAACGAAGTAGTACACTGCATTGTCAGGGAAGAAATCCTTGAATTCACTCGCCGTCTGCGCGGCCAGCGTCTTATTCGGAGAAATGATGAGCGTCGGGCGCTGCACCTCTTCGATGACCTTCGCCATCGTGAAGGTCTTCCCCGTCCCCGTCGCACCGAGCAGCACCTGCGCCCAGTCGCCATTCCTGAGTCCGCCCACCAGAGACTTCACCGCTTTCGGCTGATCCCCCATCGGCTGGAACGGCGCTTTCAGTGTGAAAGGCACTGCCGGCTCTGTATATTCTCTTTTGATCCGCGAATGATCCATATCCTCGCCCCCCGTTTTCTTTTATCGATATTTATCTATGTATTATAGCATAGATGGGAAAGAGTGACTAGGGAGAACGGATAAAGGAACGAAGAATACCGCTTTCCCCGTATCATCATTTCAAGCGAGCGAGAAATCTTCCTTGCACAACGGTCAAACGAAGACGGCGGTATGGCGTGAAGCAAATGATCCCTAGCGTTTTTACGTGACCGCCTGTATGCTGAATACCGCTCAGGCGTAAAGATCCCTCGACTGCGCTCGGGATGACGAGACGAGAGAATGGGCTATCCCCCACTCCTTCATCCCGTCATGCACGGAGAATGCCGCTTCCCCGCATCGTCATTTCGAGCGAATGCGAGAAATCTTCCTTGCACGCCGGTAAAACGAAGTCGGCGGTATGGCGTGAAGCAAAAAATCCCAAGCGATTTTTACGTGACCCCCTGTATGCAGAATACCGTTACGACGTAAAGATCCTTGGGCTGGGCTCGGGATGACGAGGCGCGAGAACGGGCAATCTCACATTCCCTTTCATACCATCACGTAGAAGGCTGCCCCTTCGGGGCAGATCTATCCTCCGCTTTCGGCGCGCCCCTCCTTCAAGGGGCTACACAGCGGTCATGTAAAAACGCTGACACTTCGCTAGGTCTCCTCCCCCGCATCGTCATTTCGAGCGCAGCGAGAAATCTTCCTTGCAAAACGGTCAAAGGGAGAGTGTGAAAGGAAGAGCAGCCGAAACACCTAGGGAAACGCTGATTAAATCGCAGAGTCAGATTTTGCAAGATTTTTTATACATAGCTTCGTCATAACCTTCCTTAAATAGCTCGCTATTCGCGTCAGGTTATTCCTTGCTATGGATAAAAATTCAAGAGCAAAATCTGACAACGATTTAATCAGTGTTTCCCTAGGCGATTTTATCATTACCTCATAAGTACAGAGTACCGCTCAGGCGTAAAGATCCTTGGGCTCCGCTCGGGATGACGATACGAGAGGGCGCTCGTCTCACATTTCTTTTCATCCCGCTGCGTAGAAGGCTGCCCCTTCGGGGCAGATCTATCCTCCGCCTTTGGCGCGCCCCTTCTTCAAGGGGCCGCTCAACTGGCATGCAAAACGAATCCCTAGTCCCTAGCCACTAGTCACCAGTTACCAGTCTCCCAAACCAAAAAGCCCCGCCTTCGGCGGAGCTTTTTTATCGGCAGTATTGTCCAAGGACTTCGGTGACATGATCGATTTCTATCGGTTTCGTCAGGTGGGCGTTCATGCCGGCCGCGATGCATTTTTTCGCATCTTCATCGAAAGCATTCGCCGTCATGGCGATGATGGGGATGGTTTTCGCATCCGCTCTCGAAAGGCTGCGGATGGTCCTTGTCGCGGTCATGCCGTCCATGACAGGCATCATGATATCCATGAGGATGGCATCGAAGGTGCCCGGGATCTTCTTTTCGAAAAGCTCGACAGCCTCTTTGCCGTCGCGCGCGACGGTGACGCGGGCGCCCCTATCGGTGAGGAGCATCTGCGCGATTTCTGCATTCAGCTCATTATCCTCGACCACCATCAGGTGCAGGCCTTCGATGTTCACAGGTTTCTTATCCTGCGATTTCTTGTCCTCGGCGGGCGCGATTTCGAAGGGGATCGTGATGACGAAGGTCGAGCCTTTCCCCTCTTCGCTGGTGATAGAGATGGTTCCCTCCATCGCATCGATGAGTCTCTTCACGATGGCCATACCGAGGCCTGTCCCCTGATACACGCTGCGGGCATCCTGTCTTTCCTGCGTGAAGGGGTCGAAAATATGAGTCAGAAACTCCGGGCTCATGCCGATACCCGTATCCGAGATCGTCCAGCGATAGGTGCAGCGATTCCCGACAGTACCCAAGAATTCCACTTTGGTCATGATGCGGCCGCCCTTTTTATTGTACTTGATGCAGTTTCCTAAAATATTGAGGAAGATCTGCCGAAGATGCAGAGGACTGCCGTACACGAAGGGGACCGGGAAAGCGTACTCTTTCACTTCATCGATCCACTCGAGCCCTGCTTCCACTACGCGGCCATGAATGATGCTGCGGATGTCATTTCTCTGCTCTTGCATGGATATCCGCTCGCGGGAGAGGGTGACGCCGCCTGCTTCGAGCTTGCTCATCTGCAGGATATCATTGATGAGCGAGAGCAGATGCTTCGCCGCCACGTGCATCTTTTTCTGATTTTCAAAGACAAGCTCTTTATTGTCGAAGTGATCTTCATTGATTCTCAAAAGACCGATGATCCCATTGAGCGGCGTGCGGATGTCGTGGCTCATGCGGGAGAGAAATTCCGTCTTCACGCGATTCGCAGCGCTCATTTCATCCAGAGCGGCCTGCAGCTTCGCCTGCCGCTCATCGTCCTCAGCATGCATTTCCGTGGTATCTTTCAAGAGGACGATGGCCTGCACGATGGGTACATCCTGCCCGGCATCCGGGTCATAGACGGTGACGCGCGTCATTAGGATCTGCTGGCGCACCCAGCGGATGGTCCCATCCTTTTCCCGGATTCCATACTCTGCCGAGAATTGCCGCTCGCCCGCTTCGAAACGCTTCAAAAGGTCTTTCACACTCATGGAAATAGGATAGCAGCCCTGTGTCGGCCTGATGACCTGCATCATACGCTCTTCGCAGTAGGCCTGATACGAGCAGGGCAGCGAAGAGATGGCCGAAAGGCGCGCATGCACTTCTTCCTTCCCCGGAAGTACGATAATATCTCTTTCCAGCCTGTCATGGGTCAGATCGACCAGGTAGACACAGTCCGCCATATCCAGCATCGCATCGACATAGCTGTCATTTTCCAGAATGGACTGCTTCAGCTGTTCATAGTAGAGGGAGAGCGCCTTCTTCGCATCCAGCGTCTCTTCCCCCTGCCGGATGCGCTGGAAAGCGATGAGGACATGGTGAAGATGCCCCTCCTCATCGAAATCTACCGGCATGACGAAGAGACGGCGAAATCCCAGCCCCGCCTTCGGCGTGAAGGCAAGATCCAGCGTATCCTCTCTATGGGAGAGCGACTTTTCCAGTGCCGCCCTCGAGAGCGCGCTCTGGATGCGTTCCCGGTCTGCCCCTTCGATTTCCTCTTCTGCGAGCTGCAGCACCGCACCGGAATAGCTGCCCTCAGTGGCGAGGAAGAAACCCGTCCCTGCGCGTATCGTGCGATAGGCATCCATCTTCAGATCACAGTAGAGGCAAGCCGCGAAATTTTTCCCGCGCCGGTTCACCTCTTTCAGCAGGCGGAAATCCATCTGCCTTTCTTCTTCCGCTTCCATGCGCTTCACATGGTTTTTATGGATGTACATATGCTTATCCGCCTCAGTGAAAAGCTCTCGCATGGACGCCTCGGGATAGTCCTTCGCCAGCACATAGCCCGCCGCATAGGAAAGCGGCGTATCCGGATGCTCCTTCGCCTCCTCTGCCAGCTTGGCACGCACCTCTCCCATGAGCGCCTCCATGCCCGCTCCGGAGAGACCGTGCGTCACCATGAGAAATTCATCCCCGCCGAGACGGCCGACAAAGTGCTCCTCCGGTACCGCCGCCCGAAGAGCCGTCGCGAAGCGTCGGATGTATGCATCCCCCGCCTGATGCCCCCGGCTGTCATTGATGCGGCGGAGATTATTCAGGTCGAAGCTCACCACACCCATATCTGAAGAAACCGGCGCATTCAGGATCTCTTCACACCGGTTCTTATTCGGAAGCCCCGTCGCCTCATCCAAGTACGCCTTCTTCTGCAAGACGCGGTTCTGCATCAGCCTCTTCAGTGCTTTGAAAAACTCGAAACCGATCAGGATCATCAGGACGAAGATGTCTGCGGTGATGCCCTTCTCCAGCAAGGCCAGATCCCGCGCCTGCTTCTCGGAGTACACTTCGGCAAGCGCTGTCGCCTCATCGCAGATCGCGAAGAACTGCTCACTCACAGCGATCAGGTAGGAGTCCGCCTTTCCCGTGCGGCGAAGATGGTTGATCTCCTGCGTGACCTGCAAATAGTAGCCGCTTAGCTCCTTCATCTTATCCTGGAAATCCGGATCCGGCAGCCGCACGATCGAGAGTGATGCATCCCCCTCTCGAAGTCCGTGGATATACGCCTCGATTTCTTGACACATCTCATCCTGCGGCGTGCCAGCCATTTCCAGCTTCACCATCCGCTGCGTCGACCCGCGCACCAGTCCGGCATAATTCACCACGCGCGCTGATCCCTCCATGTGCGACACGATGACCATCATCCAGACAATCAGCCCCATCAGGACCACCGACAGCACCGCGATCACGATGTGACAGAGACTGTATGTATTCTTCTCGTTGTTCTTCATTGATTTTCCCCTATTTTTCCAAGTGGTATTATATATTGCATTATATGATAAATAGCAGGAAATGGGAAGATACAGAGTACCTCGCGGGACGAGAAAAGAAGCCAGTAAAACGAAAATACCGTCCCCCCGCATAGTCATTTCGAGCGCAGCGAGAAATCTTCCTTGCACAACGGTCAAACGGAGAGTGTGAGAGGAGGAGCAGCCGAAGCACCTATGCGATTTTATTATTACCTCATATGTACAGAGTCCCGCCAGGGCGTAAAGATCCCTCGGCTCCGCTCGGGATGACGATACGAGAGGACGGACTATCTCACATTCATTTTCATCTCGCGGAGGGCGCTCATTCTTTATCTGTTATTACACTTTACGCGATATAATGGATAGGTAAGTTTGAAAGCAGATAGAACGATCTACCCTTTATTTGAGGAAACGCTGATTCAATCGCAGAGTCAGCTTTCACAAGATTTTTTATGCATAGCTTCGTCATAGCCTTCCTTACATAGCTCGCTATTCGCGTCAGGTTATTCCTCGCTATGCCTAAAAATCCAAGAGTAAAATCTGACAACGATTGAATCAGTGTTTCCTTGAATCCTTATCGGTTATGGAACCCCCGTTTCCTATATGTTTCCTAAAAGAAAGTATCCTCTGATGAACTCTCCTTCCTTTGACCCGCAGAATATTTCCTCTTACTTCAAGGCAGAGTGGCGACCACTTCTCCTTGTCACGATCTCCGGTCTCATCTACAATATCGGTCTTTCGCTCATCCCCTGGTTGGAAGGAAAGCTGGCACAATGCCTCGCGGATATTCTTGGCGGCAATGAGATGGCTTCCGCCATGGTACTCCTTGCATCCCTCTATCTTGCTGCCAATCTCATGGTTCAGGGAGCCCGCTTTATCAAGCGTTTCTATGTGCGCCGCTTTGCGAATCATCTGAACCGCCGCATGAAAGGGATCCTCTATGCGAATCTCCTCTGCCAGAATAAGTCCTCCCTCACAAAAACAGGGGCAGGGGACTGGATGACAAAAGCCATTTCTGATGTAGAGGACTGCGTCGAAGGGATGCGGAAATTCACGACAGAGCTCTTCGATACCGGCATCGCCCTCACAAGCTATATCGTACTGCTCTTGATCTTAGACTGGCGTCTTGCGATCCTCTGCCTCGCCTTCACACCGATTTCCTACATCGGCGCAGCGATGATGAAGCAGCCTGTCCAGCAGGCGAGCATGGCCCATAAGAAGGCCGCCGCCACCCTCGCTGCTGCGACGCTCGACCGCGCAGAGCACGCTGTGACCTACCGCGTCTATGGCTCAGAAAAAGCCCGCAAAAGTCTCTACGAAGAGGCGCTCACCGGCTATGAAAAAGCATCCATAAAAAGCCAGATCTACCAGACCGCACTCACCCCTCTCTATCTCGCCGCCTCCAGTCTGGGCGTCCTCTTCATCCTGTACTTCGGCGTGCAAAATGTGCAGGGCAGCGGCTGGGGCAGCTGGGATATCGCAGCGTTCACGGCCTTCCTTTCCTGTTTTGGCAGGCTGACTTTGAAATCTGCCAAAGTCGGCAAACTCTTCAATGCTGTGCAGAAAGCGGAAGTCTCGTGGCAGCGTATCCGTCCGCTCATGCATGCCTCCGCCCACGAGCCGCCTCTTCCTCCTCGCCCGCCGATGGACATCACGCTGAAAGATGTTTCCTTTACCTACGAGGAGTCCCCCCTTTTCTCCGGCCTCTCCTTCACCGCCCATCCCGGTGACATCATCGGCGTGACCGGTGCCATCGCCTCCGGGAAATCCACACTGGGCCGCCTATTTCTTCATGAAGCCCCCTATGGAGGCTCCATCCGCCTCGGAAATCGAGAACTCAGCGATCTTTCTGCAAGAGAAATCGCAGCTACGGTCGGCTATCTTGGCCATGACCCTGAACTCTCTCAGGATAGCGTGAGAGAGAATATTCTCTTCGGTCGCAAAGAAGACCCGCTCCCGTGGCTTGCCCTCACCGATTTCCAGCAAGAAGTCCTCGCCATGGAAAAGAAAGAAGACACCGTGATCGGTCCCTCGGGCGTGCGCCTCTCCGGCGGTCAGGCCGGGCGTCTCGCCCTCGCCCGCACCCTAGCCCATCCGCGCCCGCTCCTTATCCTGGATGACCCTTTCTCCGCGCTGGACCGAAAAACAGAGGACGACCTCTTCGCCAAGCTTCAGAGCTACGGGAAAGATAAAGTCATCCTCCTCATTTCGCATCGCCTGTACCATTTCCCCGCCATGAAGGAAATCATCTTCCTCGAAAAAGGAAAGGCGACCATCGCCCCGCACGAGACGCTGCTCGCCGAAAATGCCGCCTATCGCGCGCTCTACGAAGACCAGACAGGAGGCACATCCCATGAAGCATAAGAAGAATGTCCTTTCCTCCGTAAAAGAAGCCGCGCTCTCCCACCGCCTGCTCACCGTAGGGACGATCCTCTCAGCCACAGGAGAAGTCCTTGCCACCCTTCTTCCGCCGCTTCTTCTCGCCCGCATCGTCGATGATCTGGCAAGCGGACTCGCCATCACAAAGGCCGCGATCCTCTGCTACTTTGCCAGCCTCATCCTGCAGGGACTGCTTGCCGCGATGAAAGAAACGCTGCTCGTCACCTTCGGACAGAAAATGACGCACGCCCTCCGCTCGGACATGTCAGAAAAGCTCTCCCGCCTTCCCGCCAGAACACTTTCAGAAGAAAACCCCGGCGAAGTCACCGCACGCTTCCTGCAAGATGTCGATACCGTGGAAGACCTTTTCTCTTCCGGCATCATCAGCATGGCTGCCGACGCCTGCCGCATCCTCTCTATCCTTTCCGTCATCACCTTTCAGAATACAGGTCTCGCCCTCCTTCTCCTCATCCTGCTCCCCCTCTTTGCCCTCTACACCCGCTGCGTCCAGCGTCGCACACTCTCCGCGCAGCTCGACAACCGCCGCGCCATCGCCGCCGTCTCCGGACTGGTACCGGAGACCATCCACAACATCCGCACCATCCACCTCCTGGGGCTGACCTCTTACATGGAAAAGCGCTATAACCGCCGGATCGAAAGCAGCTACACCGCCATGGAACGATCCAACTTCTACGACGCCATCTACTCCCCGATCGTGCTGATGCTCGAAGCTGCCGTCATCGCTCTCGTCATGGTACTCTCTGCCTCCGGGAAAGCCGACCTCCTTGCTCTCTTCGGCATGTCTGTCGGTACCTCTGTCGCTATCATGGACTACATCCTCCGCATCTTCACCCCGATAGAAAACCTTGGCATGGAAATCCAGACCATCCAGTCAGCCATCGCCGGCGTCACACGCATCGATGCCTTCCTCGCCGAGGAAGAACGTAGTCAGGAGAAACACGTGGATGGCCGCGCCCGAGGCAGCATCCTCTTCTCTCATGTGACCTTCCGCTATGCCAAAGACCAGCCCGCTGTACTTGAAGATTTCTCCCTCTCTGTCAAAGAAGGGGAAGAAGTCACCCTCGTTGGCCGCACCGGCGCCGGAAAAAGCACCCTCTTTAAGCTGCTTCTCGGCCTTTACCAGCCGGAAAAAGGCACGATCACCATCGGCGGACAAGACATCTCCCTCATGACGGATGCCCAGCGCCGCCGCCAGATCGGCTGCGTCCTCCAGCACTTCGACAAGATCCCCGGCAGCATCCTTTCGCAAATCACACTGGATGACCCCGCTATCACCAAAGGCATGGCCAAACATGCCATAGACCTCGCCGGCCTCACCGAAACCATCGACGCCCTCCCGCAGGGATGGCACACACTTGCCGAAGACCACCTCTTCTCACAGGGCGAGTGGCAGCTTCTCTCCATCGCCCGCGCCATAGCGGCTGACCCCGCCGTCCTTCTGCTGGACGAAATCACCGCGAGCCTCGACGCCGAGACAGAAGAGCACGTCCTCTCCGCCCTCCGCCGCGCTACCAAAGGACATACCGTCCTCTCCATCTCGCACCGCGTCTACGAGAAGCGAGGACGAGTAGTGGAAATAGGGTGACCGGTTCCACAGGGTAGGTGCAGAAAACTCCCATTTGACAAACCCCTTTTATTTCCTTATGATGAAAACAAAGAAAGGGGGCATCCCTATGAAACAGTCACCAGAATCACTCGCAGCCATCACGAAAGCTGTGGCCGCTGCTTATCGAAGCGTCTTTGGATCCGCTATTGAGAAGATCGTACTGTACGGTTCCTATGCGCGCAGGGACAATACGGCCGATTCCGATATCGACCTGGTTGCCATTGTCCATGGAGAGCGAGCCGATTTGCAGAAGCGGCTCGAAAAGGTGTGGGACATATGTGATGACTTAGAGCTGAAGTACAGCGTACTTATCTCCCCCACTGTGATTCCATATGCAGAGTACATGAAATACAAAAACACACTTCCTTATTATCGAAATATGGAAAAGGAAGGGGTGGCTATCAGTGCATGAAAACACACGCGAGCTGATGGAATATCGTCTACAGATGGCCGAGGAGAAACTTCATGTTTCAGAAATTCTTTTGCACACAGGAAATTATAAAGACTCTATAGGTCGTTCATACTATGCCATGTTTCAAGCCGTCCGAGCTTTACTGGCGTTGGATGAAGTGGATTTCAAGAAACATGCCGGAGTGATATCCTATTTTCAGGAACACTATATCAAAACGCAGGTCTTTGATAAGAAATATTCAAAATACCTCAGTAAAGCCTTTCGTATCCGAAACAACGTAGACTATGCCGATTTCTACATTGTTTCGAAAGAAGATGCTGAAAAGCAGTACGCCAATGCGCTGGATTTCTATACGACACTCAAAATCTATCTGGAGAAACGAACATAATAAAAACCGCTTGAGACATTCGTCCCAAGCGGTTTTTACGTAATGATGATATTCTTATCTACAAAGCAGCAAATGCTCTGGCGAGCTCCCGGGTATATGGATGCTTGGGGTGATGCAGCACATCCTCTGCCGCCCCGATCTCCACCAGCTCTCCTGCCGACAGGATCCCCACGCGGTTTGCCATCGCGGCAAGGACATCCAGGTCATGAGAAATGAAGAGATAGGAAATCCCCAGATCCTCCTGCAGCTCTTGCAAGAGGGTCAGTATCTCTGCCTGCACCGATACATCCAGCATCGAAGTCGGCTCATCCAGGATCAGGACCTCCGGTGAGATGAGGAGCAGCCGGGCGAGTGCCACACGCTGGAGCTCCCCGCCGGAAAGTTCGGCAGGAAAGCGTGAGAGCAGCTCGCGACGAAGCTGGAGACGGGACAGCATCTCCTGCATGCGATCCTCGAAGCACTCCATTTTCCCATAGAGACGGGAAGGCTCTTCGATACTCTCTCGGATCGTCATACGCGGATGAAGCGCAGCCACAGGATTCTGAAATATCATCTGCATCGGGCGGCGCGCTCTCAGCATCTCTTTCCCAGAAAGACGGCCAAGATCCACCCCGCGATAGAGCACGGCGCCTTTATCCGGCAAGAGAAGCTGCATCAGGATACGGATGAGCGTCGTCTTCCCCGCACCGCTCGTCCCCGCGATCCCCAGCGTCTCCCCCTTCGAAAGCGTGAAGGAAATATCCTTCAGCACATCCTTCTTCACCTTCCGCAGATATCCGGTCGTGAAGGATTTCGAAATATGCTGTACGTCTAAAAGCATGGGAGCTCCTTTCCTGAATAATAATGACTGGTAGCTGGTGACTGGTAGCTGGTAGCTGGTGACTGGTAGCTGGTAGCTGGTGACTGGTGGCTAGGGATTAGGGATTAGTAGCTTGTCACTAGCCACTAGCCACTAGTTACTAGCCACTAGTTACTAGCCACTAAGTTAGCAACCCCCATTTCAAATGGGGGTTTATTTGGAACCCCTCCGGGGTTTT
>ERZ1026844.1791-NODE-1791-length-12475-cov-3.487842_pt1 | contig 12475 bp, 5 predicted proteins | sample MGYA00380152_ERZ1026844 | MGnify/ENA primary metagenome ERZ1026844 (study PRJEB33269, sample SAMEA4719788) | human gut metagenome | biome: human-associated habitat; feature: organic feature; material: feces | place: Cameroon | collected 2013-10 ... | reverse complement strand
CTCCGTCAGCGACTGGGTGGCCATCGCCGTGAGCCGGGCCGGTACGGAGGGGGATACCTCCGCTTACCGCAAGGCACTGGAGCGCTATGTGACCCGGATGTACCGGGAGCAGGGGGGCTTGGACCGCTTGCGAGCCACGGAGTGGCAGCGCACCGCCCTGACGGCGCTGGCGCTGGGAGCGGACCCCACCGCCTTCGGCCGGGACAAGAACGGTCGGTCGGTGAACCTGCTGGCCGACGGCGTATATCAATTCACCGCCGCCAAATCTCTGGGAACACAGGGACTCAACGGCTGGATCTTCGGCCTGATCGCTCTGGACAGCGCCCGCTTCGCCGTGCCGGAGGATGCTGTCTACACCAGAGCCACTATTTTGCAGGCACTGGTGGCAGCGCAGGAGCCGGAGGGCGGCTTCGGCCTGACGGTAGGGAACTCGGACGTGGATCTGACAGCCATGACCTTGCAGGCGCTGGCGCCCTATCAGAACAGCACAGTGACGTATACCGGAACCTCCGGGGAGTCTGTGACCATCCGGGAGGTGGTGCGCCGGGCACTGGCGTGGCTGTCTGACCAGCAGACGGCGGAGGGCGATTTCATCAGCTGGGACGCCGCCAATCTGGAGAGCACGGCGCAGGTCATCATCGCCCTGTGCAGCTTGGGAGTGGACCCGGCCACGGACGCCCGGTTCGTGAAAAACGGCATCAGCGCCGTGGACGGGCTGATGCGCTACCGGCTGGACGACGGCACCTTCCGCCATATTCTGACGGACGGCTCCGATGTCATGGCCATGGAGCAGGCCCTTCTGGCGCAGGAGGCCATGGAGCGGCTGTCCGCCGCCCGCCGGAGCCTGTATGACTTCCGGGAGGAGATACCGGAGGATGTAAAGATGCAGGTGACGGCCCTGAACGAGGCACTGACGGATGTGGCGGTGGCCACGCCGGAGGAGGTGCAGGCTCTGTATACCTGGTATCTGGCCATCCCCGCCGCCGAGCGCAGCTATGTGTTCGCTGCCGGGGCGCTGCTGGATCGGATGCAGGAGCTTTCCCTGGAGATCACGCCGGAGGATCCGGCGCAGGCATATGAGCTGCGGGTTGCGGCGGAGGTGACCACCTCCGGTTCCGGCGCCGTAGTATGGATCGCCGCAGGCGCCGCCGTGGTAGTGGTGGCCGCAGGCATCGTGATTTGGAGCAAGCGGAGGAAAATATGTACGAAGTAACGGAGAAAATTCTGCGGGAAGTGCGGAAGGTCATCGTCGGCAAGGACGATGTGGTGGAGAAGGTTTGGATCTCCATTCTGGCCCAGGGCCATGTGCTGCTGGAGGACGTGCCGGGGGTGGGTAAGACCACCATGGCGCTGGCCTTTTCCAAGGCGCTGGGGCTGGAAACCAAGCGTGTGCAGTTCACACCGGACACCATGCCCTCGGATATCATCGGCTTTTCCCTGCCGGAGCAGGGGCGGATGGTGTATCAGCCCGGTGCGGTGATGACCAATCTGCTGCTGGCAGACGAGATCAACCGTACCTCCAGCAAAACCCAGTCGGCGCTGTTGGAGGCCATGGAGGAGGGCCATGTCACCGTAGACGGCGTGACCCACGATCTGCCGGCCCCCTTTGTGGTGCTGGCCACTCAGAACCCCATCGGCTCTGCCGGTACACAGAATCTGCCCAACTCCCAGCTGGATCGCTTCCTCATGAAGCTGAGCATGGGCTATCCCGATGTGGGCAGTCAGGTGCGCATCCTGAGGGAGCGCAGCCAGCAGGAGCCTCTGGAGCAGGTGGAGCCGGTGATGTGCCGGGAGGAGCTGATCGCCGCCATTGCCAGGGTGCGTCAGGTCCATGTGGACGACCAGATCTATGATTACATCGCCCGGCTGGCGGAGGTGACACGCACCCATCCGCTGCTGAAGCTGGGTATCAGCCCCCGTGGCGCTCTGGCCCTGTGCCGCACGGGCAAGGCAAGAGCCTTCGCAGAGGGACGGGATTTTGTGGCGCCGGAGGACGTGACGCAGATGGCGGAATATGTGTTTGCCCACCGTCTGATGCTTTCCTCCAAGGCCCGCCTCAACGAGTACACACCGGAGGCCATCGTGGCGGAGGTGCTGGCGCAGACCCAGCCGCCGGTGCTGTCGGAGCGGCGGGCATGAGCACGTTGCTGTGGCTTTTGACGGAGGCCGGACTGGTGCTGTGCTGGCTGGTGACGCCTTGGGCGCCTGCCCCGTGGCTGGCCCTGTGCTGGCTGATGGCACCGCTGGCGGGCTGGCTTGCACTGCTGCTGACAAGGAAGCGGTCGCAGGTACGGCTCACCTGCCCCGTGACGGCGGAGAAGGGTAAGCCCTTTTCCGTGACGGCGGAGGTGCGGCAGGGTGTCCCCTTCGGCCGGGGCAGGCTCACGGTATCGGTGGAGAACACCGTTACCGGAGAGACGCACCGGGAGAAGCTGACCCTGCATCAGGGCCGGGGAGCGTGGCAGGTGCAGAGTGCCTGCTGCGGCTGTCTGGTGATGCAGGCGGCGGAGCTGGTGCTGTGGGATCTGCTGGGCGTACTGCCGGTGAGGATCCCCTGCACGGTGCAGGGACGCATCTGCGTCATGCCGGATACCTTCCCCATCGAGGCAGACCCGGTGTCGGCCGTGAGCCGCCAGACGGACTGCGAGGAGTACGCCCCGGACGTCCGGGGCAGCGATCCTACGGAGATCTTTCAGATCCGGGAATATGTCCCCGGCGACAGTCTGCGTCAGATCCACTGGAAGCTCTCCGCCAAGGCAGGACGCTACATGGTGCGGGATGCGGCCAAGCCAGTGGATCACCGATTGACCATCTATGTGGAGCGCCGCACGGCCCCGCCCCGTCTGGCGGACGGCCTGATGGAGGCGGCGGTGTCGCTGTGTCAGGCCTATGTGGATCAGCCCTTTCGACTCATGTGGAGCGGGGAGACCACCTCTGTCCGGGAGATCACCGGGGAGGAGCAGCTGCCCGAAGCGGTGACGGCGCTGCTGAAAAGCAAGGCACAGGAGGAGCCGCAGCCGCCGGAGCTGCGTCCGGAGGGGAAGCTGCTGTACTGCTGTACCCAGCTTCCGGCGGACGGGCAGCTGCCGGAGGATGCCGTCGTGCTGCTGTGCAGCGATGAGCCCTGCGCCGGGGAGGGCGTGTGCCGCTTCACCCCGGAGGATATGCAGGAAATACTGGGAAAATGGATGTGGAATTAGGAGCTTTTGGTGAAAAAACAGACTGTTTCATTCCAATTTGATACGACGCCGGCCCCATTCAGGCCTCTGCGCCCCACGGATGCGGCGGCGGGCGTGCTGCTGCTGGCAGGCATATGGGGCCTGCTGTGGCAATGCCTGCGCCCGGAATCGGTGCCGGGCCTGCTGTGGCTGGGCGCTCTGGCGGCGCTGGGCCTTGCGGCGGGACTGCTGCTGCGGTGGGATCGGACTGCCCTCTGCGGAGCGCTGCTGGTGCTGTTGGCGGCGGGCATACTGCTGCGGAGCCACATCAGCGCTGCTTTGGCGGGGCTGGGAGACTTGTGGGGTCAGTGGCGCTTTCAGCAGACCGGACGGTACACGCCGCCCTATGTGGGAGCGGGCAGCGTCTGGTGGATGCTGCTGCCTGTGGGGGCTGTAACGGGCCTTGCTGCGGGTCTTGTGCTGCGGCAGCGCTGGCGGATATGGCCGGCGGCCGTCTGCGCAGCAGGACTGCTGGCACTGCGTCTGGCGAGCCTTGTGCCGGGGGGCTGGTGGTTTACCTGCTTCCTGCTGGGGGTGCTGCTGTGCTTTGTGCAGGGCAGTGCCATAGGCCGCAGGGCCAAGGCTGTCACGGCGGGAGCGCTGGCGCTGGTGCTGCTGATCGGACTGCTGCCGGAGGGCCTCTCCGGCGGCGCATCCCCCACGGCGCTGGGACGGCGGCTGGGCAAGGCCCTGCACCGCTGGCGCTATGAGGATGCCGCCGATCCCCTGCCGGAGGGAGACATCTCCGGCTCCGGAGCCTTTTCCCCCGGACAGGAGCCGGCGCTGCGGCTGACCATGGATCACTGGACGCCCCTGTATCTGCGGGGCTATGTGGCGGGGGAGTACACCGGAACCGGCTGGCAGCAGCTGGCGGCCCGGCGCTTGACGGAGGAGGCCCCGACGCTGTATAGCCTGCAAAGCGGCTATTTCTTCCCGGCCCAGCAGCTGGCAAAGGCCAACGGTGAGGCCGAGAGCGAGAACCATGTGACCATTCAGGTGCTGGGCGCCTGCCGCTCCGTGGCCTATACCCCCTATGGCGGGGGCGACGGGCTGGAGAGCGCGCTGGATGCCCGTGACCTCACCGGCGAGGGCATGACCGACCCCACCCAGCGCAGTTATGAGGCGGCGCTGTACCCGGTGGAGGAGAGCTACCTGCTCCAGCAGCAGCTGGCGCAGGCGGAGACGGACAGCGACTACCGGACGGGGGAGAGCGTCTATCGCCAGTGGGTCTATGACCACTATCTCACGGTGCCTCAGGACACCTACGACGCCCTGACGGCGCAGTTCACCCCCGGTCAGGGCTGGAACACCACTCAGGCCAAGACGGAGATTAGTCGCTTTCTGGCGGCCAACCTGACCCTCCGGGAAGGGACGGTCACCCCGGCCACCGGCGACGTGGCTGCGTGGCTGCTGACCGGCGCCCGACAGGGGTACAGTGTCCACTATGCTACGCTGACGACGCTGCTGCTGCGCTGCTGCGGCATCCCGGCCCGGTATGTGGAGGGCTATGTGGTGACCCGGCAGCAGGCAGAGGCCCTGCCAGACGGGGCGCAGCTGACCCTGACCCAGCGGGCCGCCCATGCCTGGGCGGAGTACTATCTGGACGGCGTGGGCTGGATCCCCTTCGACACCGTCCCCGGCTACGAGGAGAACATCGGCTACCAACTGCCGGAGGACGGCGACCCGGTGGAAAACGAGAACGGCACGACCTACACGGGGCAGAATCAAACGCCCCAACAGAACCAGACCGACATCTCTCAGGAGCCCCAGGACGACCACAGCCAGCGGATCTTTATCCAGAGCGTGCTGCTGGCCTTGGCGGCACTGGTGCTGGCGTGTCTGGCAGCCATGGCGCTGCGGACGGTGCTGCTGCGGCGAAGGCTGAAGCGGCAGCGCAGGCGCTTTGAGGATCCCGACGGCCGCGCGGCCTGTCAGGCTATGCTCAGCGCCCTGCACCGGCAGCTGACGGCCTTGCAGCCGGGAGCGTGGAGCGAGGCATCCCCCCAGCGGCAGAAGGCCCTGACGGCCCTGCTGGGCGACGAGACGGCCCGGCAGCTGACGGCGCTGGAGCAGGAGGTCTGGTTCAGTGACCACCCCATAGAGGAGCCCCAACGCCAACAGGCGCAGAAGCTGCTGGAGGGGACGGAGCGTCTGTGGCGGGAGCGTGTCCCGGCGGCCAGACGATGGAAACAGAGATTCCTCACCTGTCAGGTGATTTGAATCATAAAAGAACAGAAAGGAGTATGAAAGATGAAAGAGAAGACACATCTCGGAAACCGCTTTCTGTCGCTTCTGCTGACATTCCTGATGCTGCTGTCGCTGCTGCCTTCGGCGGCGCTGGCGGCGGACACCCAGCAGATCGCACTGATGGCGGTGACGCAGGACGGCTTCCTCATCGAACCGGAGTATGTCACCTATCACTCCGGCGACACAGTGAAGGATGTGCTGAAAAACAGCAGCCACACCTTCAGCGGCATCGACAACGGATACATTACCGCTATCGATGGCACCACCGACAACTTCAGCATCCATTACGACGGGGATGGATACAAGCTGGATCAGTCGGCGGATGGCCTGACGGCAATCTGGTTCACCACCAACTCGGACCAGAGCCATGGAGCAAACCTCCAGCAGCTGGCGGCCAACATGGCGGTCTACAACACCGCTACCAACGGCCTGAAGGATTACAAGGCCGCTCAGGAGGCCTATGATGCCGCCGTGAAGGGCTTCTATGCTGCCACGGACACCACGGCCAAGCCCCTGAACGATGCGCTGTTCAGCGCCATCGACAAGCACGCCAAGTTCCTGGAGGGCAAGACCACGCCGCTGACCATCAGCGCCACCATGGGCGGCGAGGCCATCACCCCCGGCGAGGCGGTGTTCACCAGTGAGTTCGGCACCGTTGTCACGGTGAAGAACACCAACACCGTGGACCTGATCCCCGCCACCTACACCTTCGACCTGTCCGACGGCGAGTTCCGCCATGTCCGTGGCACGCTGGAGGTGAAGGAGGGTACCACCCTCACCGCCGAGCTGCCTGCCGGCCAGTGGATCAAGTCCGTAGGCATTGGTATCGACAATTTCTGGAAAATCTACGGCGAGATGCCCAAGCTGGACGTTACCGCCGCCGAGGGCACCTACCTGATCCCGGACCATGCGTACAACTCGCTCTATCCCTATTTTGAGGCCGGTGATGGTGTCAACAAGACCAACATCCGTATCTACAAAGCGGGCGACCCCAACGGCAACAAGGCCCGCAGCTGGGAGAGCAAGGCAACTGCCCTGACGGATAGTGTCGAGTCCAACAGCCTGAAAAATTCGGACGTGGTGTGCGAGGCCCGTCTGAAGGGCGGTACCTATGAGCAGTATCAGACCTACACGCTCCACCTGATCCGCACTCCCAGCCTCAGTAATCTGGCGGCTGCGGACTCTGTGTCCGGCCTGGCCCTGAGTCCGACCTATGATAGGGCCACCGATACCTACAACGTGGTCACGTCACAGGATCAGGTGAAGATCACCCCCACGGCTCTGTGCAGCGGCACTGCCATCACCGTGGCCGGGAAGTCCACCCAGAGTGGTTCCCCCGTGACGGTGAACCTGGTGGACTGCGAGCAGGATTCCGGCAAGAAATACCTGATTCCCGTGGTGCTGACGGCCAACGGCCAGAGCGTCACCTATACGGTGAAGGTGCAGAAGCAGGCTACCGTCTCTGTGACACTGAATCACGAGGAGGGGCTGGATGTAAAGGTGTACAGTCAGACCGGCGACTGCATCGAACCCACCTCCTCCACCGGCACGGCGGACATCTATACGCTGACGCTGGGGCTGGGGTATACCTATCTGGCCACCAAGAACGTGTATTACCACGCAGAATGTGCCTTTCAGGCCGTCCCCAACAGATCCTATGATGTTCCCACCCCTGTCACCGGGGACTGGCTGACGGGTCTGAGCGCCAGAACCGGCAACAATGCACCGTTGTGTGATATGTCCCCGACGTTTACGGAGGGTACCCATGAGTACACCTTTACGGTGGAATCCAACTCTTCCATCTTCCAGCTCCAGCGTGTCAGAGCGGATAGCACTTATCAGACTACGATATACTACCACGGCCATCCAAACACCAATTTCTCTGCGAACAGCTACGAGAAAGCGGTGACTACTGCCGACACACGCTTCTATTCACCGCCGCAGTTCATGGCCGTGGGCGGCTATGGCAACACTGCCCGCCTGAAGGTAGCCCAGTCCAAAACGGTCAACGGCGCTACCCTGTATCAGGACTACTTCATCAACGTCAACCGCACCATGACGCTGGATTCCCTGTCCGCCAAGGACCAGAACGACGTTGTGGTTCCCCTGAATCAGGGCGGCGACACCACCAAGCCCACCTTTACCAAGCTGGTGTATGACTACACCGCCGATGTCAGCGAAAAAACCTCTGAGCTGCGCCTGACTCTGCGGCCCCTGGCCTCCTACCGGATGGATGCAGATATGACAGTGACTGTGGCCTGCGGCGACTGGAGCCGGAGCATCACCTATGATAAAGACCACAGGCCTTCTGACCGCCAGACCGTGGAGGTCCCCCTGAAGGCGGGTTCTGCGGCGGCGGAGACCATCACGGTTACCGTCTCCCACAAGGAGACCGGCAGCATCGCCGGGACCTACACCATCAAGGTCAATAAGCAGGCTCCCATCGAGACCACCATCACCACGACCCCCGGTGATGCCACGGTGTTCCTCACCAGCGACGTCACCGGCGACCGCATTCTGCCGGGGGACAAGGGCATCTACACCCTCGACAGCGGCAGCAGCTACACCGCAGTGGCGACCCGCTACGGCTATGTGGGCCAGAAAAAGACCTTCACCGCCGGCGAGGCCAACAAGACCGTCCAGATCAAGCTGGAGAAGGCCCCCGACAGCACCCTGAAGGATATCGAACTGCCCACCGACTGGCCCCTGTTCCGAAAGAACGATGAAAACAACGGCGTGGTGGATGTGCGCACCCCCATCACCGCTGAGGACACCGTTCTGGTGTGGGCCAACAAGCTGGGCGAGGGCTACAGCGGCAGCGCTGTGGGCAGCCCCATCATCGTGGGCGGCTACCTCTATACCTATTCCGGTACCACCGTCATGAAGGTGGATAAAGAGACCGGCCTGATCCTCAAGACCGGCACCATGGTAGGCGGCTCCTCCTTTGCCATCAACTCCGCCACCTACGCCGAGGGCATGATCTTTATCGGCCTTGCCAATGGCCGGGTGCAGGCCTTCAATGCCGAGACGCTGGAGTCCCTTTGGGTCTATCGGGATGCGTTGGGCGGCCAACCCAACTGCCCCATCGCCTATGCAGACGGCTATATCTACACGGGCTTCTGGAACAGTGAGACCAAGCAGGCCAACTTTGCCTGCCTCTCTGTCACCGACGAGGACACCACCAAGACCAACGAGGCCAAGCTCCCCACCTGGACCTATACCCACAACGGCTTCTATTGGGCCGGTGCTTACGTCAACAGCGACTTCGTGCTGGTGACCACCGATGACGGTGCGGATGGGTATGTCACGGGCCGTGGTTCTATCCTGTCTCTGAACCCCAAGACTGGCAAGCTCATTGACAGCCTGCAGGCCACCAACGTGGGTGACCTCCGCAGCAGCGTCTGCTACGATGAGGAGACCGAGGCCTATTACTTCACCTCCAAGGGCGGCGACCTGTATCAGGTGAAGGTCAACGCCGACGGCACTTTTACCAAGGGCTCTCTGCGTCGCCTGCATCTGGATAATGGCGCCGACAGTGCCTCTGCGCCTCCCATGAGTACCTCCACCCCCGTGATCGCCAACGGCCGTGCCTACATCGGTGTGTCCGGTACCAGCCAGTTCGGTGCCTATTCCGGCCACAATATCACGGTGATAGACCTGACTTCCTTCTCCATCGCCTACTCCGTGCCCACCATGGGCTATCCTCAGACCAGCGGTCTGCTGACCACGGCCTATCAGGACAAGGACGGCTATAACTACGTCTATTTCTTCGATAACTTCACCCCCGGTAAGCTGCGGGTCATCCGGGATATGCCCGGCATGACGGAGGTGGATCACAGCTACACCACCATGGAGACCTACAGTAAAAACGGCGAGGAGCACACCATCGAGACGGCCTATGTGCTGTTTACCCCTGACGGTGCGCAGGCGCAGTACGCCATTTGCAGCCCCGTTGCGGACGAAGAGGGCAACATCTACTTCAAGAACGACTCCGCCCAGCTGATGCGGCTGAGCAGCCGTATCACGGAGCTGGAGGTCACCCAGCAGCCGGACCGCACCACCTACAGCAAGGACGATACCTTTGATGCCAAGGGCCTGAAGGTCACCGCCCATTATGCCAACGGTGCCACCAAGGACGTGTCCGACTACCTCAAGTACACCACGGATCCACTGACCACGGATGACACCGAGATCACCATCGGCATCAACCTGGAGCAGCTGGTGAAGGACAAGCTGGAGAACCTGCCCGAAAATCTGAAGAATCAGACCGCCAAGTGGCAGCAGTATCAGGATAAGGACGGCAAGGCCGGCGTGGAGTGGGAGATCCCCACCACCAGCGTGACCATCACCGTGGAGGAGAGCCATAACTATGGCGAGCCCACCTGGAGCTGGAACAATGACTTCACCGCCTCCGCCGTCTTTACCTGCACGGATGACGACGGCCATACCCAGACGGTGCCTGCCACCGTCACCGACGAAGTGACCACCGAGCCCACCTGTGATAAGGAGGGCCTGCGTACCTATACCGCTAAGGTCACCTTTGAGGGCAAGGAGTACACCGACACCAAGACGGAGCCTATCCCTGCCAAGGGCCACACCCTGACCGCTGTGGCAGAGGTACCTGCCACCTGCGAGACCGCCGGCACCTCCGCTCACTGGAGGTGCGACATCTGCGGCAAGCTGTTCAGCGATGCCGAGGGCAAGACTGAGACAACGCTGGAGAAGCTGACCATCCCCGCCACCGGCCATGCTTACGGTGAGCCTGTGTGGAAGTGGAACGATGATTTCACCGCTTCTGCCACCTTCACCTGCGCTAATGATACTTCCCATGTGGAGAAGGTCGATGCCACTGTGACCAGCGAGGTTACGGAGGGCAGCTGCGAGGTTGGCGGCACCCGCACCTACACCGCCAAGGTCACCTTTGAGGGCAAGGAGTACACCGACACCAAGACGGAGCCTGTCCCCGCCAAGGGCCACACACTGACCGCCGTGGAGGCAGTGCCTGCCACCTGCGAGACCGCCGGTGTGAAGGCCCACTGGAAGTGTGAGGTCTGCGGCAAGCTGTTCAGCGATGCCGAGGGCAAGACCGAGACGACGCTGGAGAAGCTGGCTATCCCTGCCACCGGTCATGCCTATGGCGCCCCGGTGTGGAAGTGGAACGATGATTTCACCGCTTCTGCCACCTTTACTTGCGGCAATGATGCCTCTCACGTGGAGACGGTGAACGCTGCTGTTACCAACGAGGTGACCACCGAGGCCACCTGCGAGGTCGATGGCGTGCGGACCTACACCGCCAAGGTCACCTTCGAGGGCAAGGAGTACACCGATACCAAGACCGAGGTCATCCCCGCCACCGGTCACGACACGGTGCAGGTGGGTGCCAAGGATGCCACCTGCACCGAGGACGGCTACACCGGCGACGAGGTCTGCAAGGTCTGCCAGACTGTCGTGAAGCAGGGCGAGGTGATTCCCGCTCTGGGCCACGACTACAAGGATGGCAAGTGCAGCCGCTGCGGCGCTGAGGAGCCTACCACTCCCGTGGAGCCCGGCAAGCCCGAGCAGCCGGAGAAGCCCACCACGCCGGATACCCCCGCCACCGGCGACAGCAGCAACATGACCGCCCTGTGGGTGGTGCTGGCTGTGGCTGGTCTGGGCATCATCGCTCTGGTGGTGCTGCTTGTCACCAAGCGCAAGAGCAAAGAGGACTAAATCGGCCTGTTCCAACGAAAAAAGTCGCTCCGGCAGTTGGGAGAGACGCATAACGAAGTAATTATATAGGATACGGTGCAGTCTCTGAAAAGGGGCTGCACCGTGTTCTGCTCTATGCAGAAGTCTTGAACTGCTGCGGGTTCTGGCGTATCTCCTCCATTGCCGCCTGCATCTCATTTTCTGTAGGAATAGAGAATAGCCCAACGGCGGTGAAGTAAATATCCACCTTGACTTTCTTGCTTTCCTTGTCCTTACTATGGACTTCAATACGCCGAATCAGCGCATTAACGATCTCCGACATAAGCTGTCGAATGTCCGTATAATCCCGCAGCGCTTTCATCAGCAGCCTCAAATCCACCTTGGTTTGCTCCGCATCCAACAGCTTTTTCTTGCCGTCATCTACAAGCTCCAACAGGTCCTTCTGCTCCTTTTCGTAGTTGGCGGTCATTTTTGTAAAACGCTCATCGGTGATTTTTCCAGAGATATTCGCTTCAAACAACCCTTCAATGGCTTTATCGATTGCTTGGATGCGCCGTTCACTGGTGGTAATGACCTGCTTCAGCTTCTGCACCTCGGACTGTCGTGCAGCGGTATTGTTTTTTGCCAGCAGATACAGGAAAATCGGCTCATAGCACCGCACAAAGTCTGCGAGACTACCCACCGCTTCCGCCACGATCTGCTCCAGCACCACATTGCGGATATAATGAATATTGCAAGTCCCTCGTCCGGAATTGTAGTTGGCGCAGCGGTAAAATTCCTGATTGGGTTTTAAGCTCTTTGCGGCACAGAAATGAAGCTTAGCTCCGCAGTCGGGGCAAAACAGCAGGCCTGCAAACAAGCTCGCCCGACCGGTTTTCGTATTTCTGCGTTTATGGCTGCGAAGCTCCTGCACACGGTCAAACAGCTCTTCGGATATGATCGGCTCCTGCATATTCGGAATGATTTGCTGCTCCGCTACGGGGTTGTAGATACGCTGTTCCTCCTTTGATTTTCTGCAATTATTGTAGCAGGAGAATTAGCGTAAATCGAATGTACGGATATAAGAAAATCACCGAGAAAAGTCTGTGATAGACTGATCTCGGTGATTTTCCTTGCCATTGCTACGCCTGACAACTAAGTCCTTTTAACATTTCGTTTTCAATCCGTGGCTTTGCAACTCGGTTTTTCTCCCATTGCCGATTCAGCTGCGGTGATAATTTGATTTACTGCCTTATCAACGAAAACCGAACCGTTTCCGGCCATTTTTTTGTTTCAGAGAGGAGTTCGCTTATGCCGTACTATTTCATGCGAGACACGCCGCT
>ERZ1026844.1788-NODE-1788-length-12478-cov-3.639781_pt1 | contig 12478 bp, 9 predicted proteins | sample MGYA00380152_ERZ1026844 | MGnify/ENA primary metagenome ERZ1026844 (study PRJEB33269, sample SAMEA4719788) | human gut metagenome | biome: human-associated habitat; feature: organic feature; material: feces | place: Cameroon | collected 2013-10 ... | reverse complement strand
GCATGGAAGCCCCGCCCGAGCAGGCGGCGATGTGGCTGCCGAAGATTGAGGTGCCGACGGTGCAGCCTTACACCTTTGCGGAAAAGCTGGCAATGGAAAAGGAAGTAACGGGGCAATATTTTTCGGGGCATTTATTGGACGCCTACCGTGCGCACATTGCTTCTCTGCGCCTTGACAGCATCAATGAAATTCTGCTCTCCTTTGCCGCGGACGGCAGCCCGGTCGGCGCATATCGCGATAAACAAAGCGTGTGCATTGCGGGCATCATCACCCAAAGGGTCAACAAGCAAACCAAAAAGGGAGAACCGATGGCATTTCTGACGGTGGAGGACCGATACGGCGAGATCGAGCTTGTGGTGTTTCCCGCCGTGCTGCAGCAGCAGGGAGATCTGCTTTTTGAACAAACGGCAATCGCCGCTGCGGGCGAGCTTTCCGTGCGCGAGGAGGAGCCGCCTAAAATTCTTTTGCGCCGGGTGACGGCACTTTTGCCGGACGAAGCCTTTGCGGCGCAGGCGCAAACGCAGAAAAAACAGCCGCAAACACGGCAGGCACAAACGCCGCAGCCGATTTCCGCGGGCGCGGGACGGGAAGCATTGCCCGGCGCCGCGCGGCAGGCGCAGGGGGGCGTTTTATATCTGAATGTACCCATGGTGCGCCCCGAATGCGAGCCGTATCGGCGGGCACAGGCGCTGCTTCGCATTTTTCCGGGATCGCTCAAGGTCGTTTTTTATGACGCCGGCGCGAAAAAATATCTTGCTGCCCGCGGTCTTTCCTGCGCGCCGAGCCCGTTTCTGCGCGCGGAGCTTGCCGAAATTTTAGGCGAGAAAAATGTGGTATACAAGCCGCAAATTTGACAAAGCGCCCGGAGCGTGCTACAATGGGCGGGACGGGACAACCGGTAAAAGACACTTTGACCGAACAAAATTCGAATCGGATAAAAGGATAAAACTATGAACCAACCGAAACAACCGAAAAAGGCCGCCGCCGCGCCGCGCCGCAAGACGCAGCGCCCCGCAGGCGGGAAAAAGGTGAACTGGAAGAAGGAATTTGCGGATGCCGGCAAAACCTCCGGCCGTGTGGCGGGGCGCGTTTTGACGACGATTTTTAATGTCCTTCTGACGCTGCTTTTGATCGGGCTGATCGTCGGCACGGTGGTCGGCTGTGTATTTGCGCTTTATATCAAAAACAACATCGATCCGAGTCTTGATGTGGACTTATATGTCTCGGACCAGGACCTGACGACGATGCTGTATTATACAAATGAGGACGGCGTCGCCGTGGAAATGGAAAACGAGCGGCTGCACGGCTCGGAAAACCGCCTTTGGGTGGGCTATTCGGATATTCCGCAGGTCGTTTGGCGGGCATTTGTCTGCATTGAGGACCGCCGTTTCTTTTCGCACCATGGGGTCGACTGGCTCTCTACGGGCAAATCCGCGTTGAACTTTTTGCTCGGCAGCAGCACGCGCGGCGGGTCGACCATCACGCAGCAGCTTGTCAAAAACCTTACCCAAGAGGACGAAGTGCGCGTGCAGCGCAAAATCCAGGAAATTTTCCGCGCGCTGGAGCTTGAGAAAAAGCTGAGCAAGGAGCAGATTCTGGAGCTGTATTTAAACTCCGTTTATCTTTCCCGCGGATGCTACGGCGTGCAGGCGGCATCGTATAAATATTTTTCCAAGAGCGTTTCCGAGCTTTCGCTGGATGAGGCGGCTTGCCTTGCCTCCATCATTCAGTCGCCCTCGCGGTATGACCCGATCTCAAAGCCGGAAAACAACAAAATGCGCCGCCAGGAGGTTTATAACCGCATGCTCTCCGAGGGCGCGATCACACAGGCGGAATATGACGAGGTTTATTATAAAGACCTCACGCTCAATGTCGCAAGCGATACGGACAGCGCGCAGGCGGGAGAGAATGTGAACTCCTGGTTCAAGGATGCGTTGATCGACGAGATATTGCAGGATCTGATGGATGAATATCAGCTGCCCAAAGCCGTCGCTGCCCGCATGCTGTATTCCGAGGGGCTGCAGGTGTATACCACGGTCGACCCACAGCTGCAAAGCACACTGGAGGAGATTTATCTGGATCTGTCCGGCAATGTCTATGCCTTCCCCGAGCGGCTGCAGTCCGCAGCGGTTCTGATGCGGCCAAACGGCGAGGTCGCGGCATTGGTCGGCGGCAGAGGAGAAAAAACGATCTCCCGCGGGTTCAACCGCGCAACGGGGGCATATCGCTCCCCGGGTTCCTCCATCAAACCAATCAGCGTGTATGCGCCGGCACTGGAGCGCGGACTGATCACCTACGGCACTGCCGTTGACGACACCCCGGTGATGTTCAACGGGGACGACGGCAAGAACCCCTGGCCGAAAAACCTGCCCCGCGGCTATAACGGGCTGACGACGATCAACAGCGCCGTGGAGCGTTCGGTCAACACGATCGCCGTGCGCGTTTTACAGATGCTGACCCCGGAGGAATCGTTCCGCTTCTGCAAGGAGCGCGCAGGGATGAGCTCCTTAACGGATCATTATGAGCGTGCAGACGGCTCCGTGATGACGGATATGGATCTGGCGCCGTTGGCGCTGGGCGCTTTGACCAAGGGCGTGACCGTGGAGGATATGGCGTCTTCCTATACCATGCTTGCCAACAACGGCATTTATTCCAAGGGGCATCTGTATACCAAGGTATACGATAAGGACGGAAAGCTTTTGCTGGATAAGACGACGCAAAGCCAGGTCGCCGTCAGCGCGCAGACGGCAAGCATTATGACGAAAATGCTGCAGAATGTTGCAAACTACGGCACCGGTAAATCAATCACGCTGCGCAACAAAATGGATGTCGCCGTGAAAACCGGTACTGCGGAGAACGATGTCGACCGCTGGTGCGTCGGCTATACGCCGTATTATGTGTGCGCGGTATGGTCCGGCTATGACGAGCCGAAAACCATCGGAACCTCCCGCAATCCGTCCGTGACGGCATGGGATGTGATCATGACAAAGGTGCACGAAAGCATTCTGCAAAGCGGCAATGTAAAGTCCTTCGAGGTGGCAAGCGGCGTGGTGCAGGCAAGCTTCTGCGCCGACTCAGGCTTGCTGTGCACCGATGCGTGCCGCGCCGATCTGCGCGGCAATCGGGAACAGACCGGCTGGTTTACCGCGGCAACCGTGCCCCAAGAGGGCTGCAAAACGCATACCTTGGTGAAATGGGACAGTGTGACAAAGGCGGTCGCCTGCCGCGATTGTCCCGAGAGCAATGTCACGGAGGTTGGGCTGATCCGCGTGACCACGCGCGATTTTCCGATTGAAATTACCGTGTCCGATGCCGAATATGTGTACAGACCCTGGTCGGTCAAGGACGGGATAACGGATTCCAAAACGCTTCCGTTCTTTTTTGCCAATGTCACACAGGGGCGCTTTGTCGGACTGACGGCGCTGACAAACCATTCCGCCTCCTACAACCGATACTGTATGGAACACTATGTTGAGCACGGACCGGAGGAGGAGACGACGACAGAGCCGCCCGAACCGGAGACCACGCCCGCACCCGAGCCGGAGCCGGAAACCACGCCCGCCCCGGAACCGGAGCCGGAAACCGAGCCGCAGACCACGCCCGCGCCCGAGCCGCAGGAATAAAACGGCATGGGGAGAGTGCAGTGGAAGGGCAGCGCGCTGCTTGCCCCCGTTCCGCCGGCGCTTGTATGCTGCCGCGCGGACGGAGAGGATAATGTGTTCACCGTCGGCTGGACGGGAATTGTATCAACGCACCCGCCGCGCACCTATATTTCCGTGCGCCCGCAGCGGCATTCCTATGCCATGCTGCGCAAAAGCGGGGTGTTCACAGTAAATTTAATGCCGGCGGCGCTTTGGAAAACAATCGATTATTGCGGTATTTTTACCGGGGCGCGGGTGGATAAATTTGCGAGGACGGGGCTTTTGAAGGCACAGGCGACAGAAATCGACTGCCCGTATCTTGCGCAGAGCGCGCTGAGCCTGGAATGCCGTATCACCGAGGTTTTACCGCAGGGCACGCACGATATGTTTTTGGCGGAAATTGTTGCGGTGAGTGCAAACGAGGCGCTGCTTGACAAGGCGGGGCGGCTTTGCCTTGAGCGGGCCGGGCTTGCCGCTTATGCGCACGGCACCTATTTTGCCCTGGGCAGCGCGAAAAAGAAAAAACGCGCGCCGCAGGGCAAAACACAAACTGCGCAGACGCAAACCGCAAAAACACAGAATGCAAACCTTTCCGACAAAGGAAAAAAGGCGGCGCCGCAGAGCCGAAACGCGCGCGGCGGCGCGCCCGCAAAGAAAACGGGCAAAAAGCGCTGAAGCAAGCGCAAAACCAAGACGCGCAAAACAATGAGGCAAAACAAAAAGCTGCTCACGCACAGCGGTGCGGCGGGCGGCTTTTTCACGGGGAATCAGGGAGCAGTCAGACGGAAAATGGAAAAGAAGAGCAAAAGCGTGCAAAAAAAAGAAAGCATTACCGAGCAGCTCGGCAGCGGGCGGATTTTTTCCCTGATTCTGCGGCTGGCTTTGCCGGCAGTCACTGCGCAGCTGATCACATTTTTATATAATATTGTGGATCGCATGTACGTCGCGAAAATTGAAGCCGTCGGCATGGATGCGCTTGCTGCGCTCGGCATTGTGCTGCCCATTACGCTGATCATCCAGGCGTTTGCAAATCTCATCGGGCTCGGCGGTGCGCCGCGCGCCGGTATTAAAATGGGAGAGGGAAAAACCGCAGAGGCGGACGGCATTTTCAACACGGCGTTTTCTCTGCTTGTTTTCATCGGTATTGTGATCGGGGCGGTTTGCTTTGCGCTGGCAAGGCAGATCGTGCTTGTGTTCGGCTGCCCGCAAAGCGCGGTGGAATATGCCGTTTCCTATCTGAGAATTTATGCCTGCGGCACGCTGTTTGTGATGCTTGCGCAGGGGCTGAACCCGTTTATTCTGACGCAGGGCTATTCGCTTGTGGCAATGGGTTCCGTGCTGCTCGGCGCGGTGATCAATCTTGTGCTCGACCCTGTTTTTATTTTTACGCTGGGCATGGGGGTGAGCGGCTCCAGCCTTGCAACGGTTCTTTCCCAGGGCTGCTCTTTCCTTTGTGTGCTCTGCTTTTTCTTTTCGAAAAAAAGCCTGTTTCACCTTCGCCTGCGCCATCTTTTGCCAAAAGCGAGGTATGTCCGCGCGATTCTTTCGCTCGGCTTTACACCCTTTGTGATGACGATCACGGAATGCGCGATTCAGGTGGTGTTCAATATCTGCCTCAACCGCGCGAGCGGCGGGAACCGCGACTATACGGCGGCGCTGACGGTGATGCTCAGCGCATTGCAGCTTATTTCTCTGCCGCTTAACGGGCTCGGAAACGGCGTGCAGCCGTTTATCAGCTACAACTATGGCAAAGGAGACGAGGCACGCCTGAAAAAAGGGGTGCGCTATGTCACCCTTTTGGCGTTTGGTTTTTGCATTACGATGTGGTCGCTCTCCATGGCGTTTCCGCAGATGTATGCGCGCCTGTTTTCCGCAAGCGACGCGGTCAGCGCCATTGTAAAGCAATACTGCCCGCTGTTTTTGATGGGGTCGATCATGTTTTTTGTGCAAATGACGCTGCAAAATGTCAATGTGGCGCTGGGGCAGGCAAAATCCGCGCTGCTTTTGGCGGTGATGCGCAAGGTGGTGATTTTGATTCCGCTGTGCTTCCTTTTGACGCATTTGCTCGGCTATCGCGGGGTCTATCTCTCCGAGGGAATCGCCGATCTTGCGGCGGGCATCATTACCGCTGCGGTGATTTTTACCTCTTTCCCGAAAATTTTTCACAGGCGCGCGCTGCTGATGCAGCGGCAAAATCGGCAGCCGGAAGAAAAATGATGCAAAAAATGCGGAGCCTTTGCCGCTGCGGGGCTCCGCCGCACATGTTTTTTGCCGAGAATGCGCAATTGTCGCTTTTTAGGGGTTGACAGGCTGTTTTTTTTGTGGTAAGATAATTTGGCTGAAAACAGCACGGCCTGGTAGTTCAGCCGGTTAGAACGCTAGCCTGTCACGCTAGAGGTCATGGGTTCGAGCCCCATTCAGGTCGCCATATGCTGCTATGGCTCAGTCGGTAGAGCGCATCCTTGGTAAGGATGAGGTCATCAGTTCGATTCTGATTAGCAGCTCCAGAAAAGCCCGTTTGCAAAAGCAAGCGGGCTTTTTGATTTGCCGCACGGCGGATTTGTTATTCTTTTTTCGTTTGCTGCCGCAGGGTGAAGCCGCCGAGGTTTTGAAACAGCTCCGGCAAAAAACGCACACGTTCAAGCTGAGCCTCCCAATATTCCGGCGTGAGCACAAGCCCTGCCTCCGAAAGCGCCGCAAGTCCCTCGCGGGCGCTTTTTTTCGGTGCGGCGGCTCTGCCGAATGCCTCGGCAAGGCGCACAAGTAGCAGCGCAAGATATTGAACTTTTTGCAGCATGCCGATCCAATATTCCGGAGAACGCAGATATCCGAGGGCAAACAGGCGCTGCACCGCAAGGGTGCCTTCATCCAGATAGCATTCGTTCAGATCCACGGCGCCGCGGATACCTTCGACCGTTCCCGGACCGTATTGCCAAAGCAGCATGCGCGCAGTCTGAGGCTTTTCGCCGCTCCATTTTGCAATCCAAAGAGGATAGGCAAGCTCGCTCATATCAAGCCGATGGGCGATATGATCGGGATTGGTATAAAGTCCCGCCGTGTAGCCAGCCGCACCGACCGTTTCCAAGAAGGCGCGGCAGCTTGCGCTGAGCTGCGCGCGGGTCTGGCGCAGAAGGTTTTGGTTGCCGTAAACCTCACAATCCAAAAACACATGGCGCACATAGGGCTGCCAGGGGTGAATGGTATCAAGAAAAAATTTTGCCTCCGAAACGGCGCCCGCCCTGTCGGCGGCGCAAAAAAAATGGTAGAATCCGAACGGCACACCTGCCGCTGCGGCGCCGTCTGCATGGCTTTGCAGCGCGGGATCCGCAAATGGCGCGCCCTGCCCGCCGAGGGTCGCTCCCTGCGATGCTTTGATTACGGCAAAGCGAATGCCGTCTTCGTATACTTTTTGCCAGGAAGAAACGGTCTGATAGACCGACAGATCGATGGCTTTCATCAAAATCCCCCCTTACGGGCAGTGTATGAAAAAGGGCGCGGCACCGTGCCGCATGCTTGCAATTTTGTGCGCGGTGTGCTATGATAAGGGGCAGAACGAAAAAAGGCGGTGTTTTGATGTACGACGAGCTGACGCAGGTTGATATTGATAAGATGAAAGAGGAGATTGAATATCGCAAGCTGACGCTGCGGCCGCAGCTTGGCGAAAATCTGCGTGCGGCACGGGCGCAGGGCGATCTTTCCGAGAATTACGAATACAAGGTGGCAAAGGGCGAGGTGCGCCGCAACAACAGCCGCATCACCTATCTTGAAAACATGATCAAAACCGCAAAGGTCATCAGCGCGGCGTCTGCGGCGGACGCGGTGGGACTGTTTGACCGCATCACGGTGCATCTGGAAGAAGACGATGAGGATATGAGCTTTGTTCTGACAACGACATTGCGGCAGGATTCTCTAAGCGGCTATATCAGCAAGGAATCGCCGCTTGGGAAAGCGGTGCTCGGAAAGAAAAAGGGGGAGCGGGTCACGGTGCGCGTGAATGAGAGCTATACCTATCATGCCGTGATCACGGGATTTGAAAAGGGAGAGGACGACCCCACCCTTGCAATCAGTTCCTATTGAGCAAAAAAGCAGGCACAGGCGGCGCTGCGGGGAAAACCCGGGCGCCGCTATTTTTGAATTTTCGATGAATGCTCTTGCAATGCCGCGGTAAATCGTATACAATAAGGCAAAGAGTGAATGAATACAAGGAGCTTTGACATGGATCTTCGTTTTCCGCCGATCGCTGCGGACCGCTGCCTGCAGTTTGAACATTTTCCCACCCCGACACAATGCATGATCTACCGCAACTGGGAGCTGGTTGCGCCGCAGCGCATCGCAAAGGTGCTCGGAATTACCGAGGCGCGCGTCAATGCGCTTGCGAGCGATATGGGGCTGTCCGTGCCCGCCCGGGTGCACGGAGATTTTCTCAAAAACGGCTATGTGACGCTGATCCGCGCCAACTGGCACCTTTTGCCCTATGAGCAGCTTTGCACGCTGCTTGATATCACCCCAGCAAAGCTTTCCTATTTGCTTGCGGAGGATGATTTTTTGGACATCAAGCTCGGCTCGATCAAGCCGGATACGCCGCCGCTTGGCGATATCACCTTAAATGACGCGCAGAAAGAGCAGACAAAATGGATCAGGCGCATCACGGAGCAGACGCTTGCCGCACTGCCGCCGATCTCGGCGGAGCCGTTTGATTTCAATCCGCATTTTCATGACGGGGTGGTCGGCAAGCCCGGGAAGTGCGACCGCTTCGGCATCCGCATGTGCGCTTCCTACTGCGCGCTGTACGGCGACCCGTTTCTGGACGACGAGCTTTTGACGCATTCCTACCCGGATGCGCTTTTGGAGGCATATCGGGATCTCGGAATCAACGCGCTGTGGACGCAGGCTGTGCTGGACACGCTCACGCCGAGCCCGTTTCAGCCGCAGCTTTCCGTGGGATATGAAAAGCGCCTTGCCATGATCAAAAAGCTGATTGAAAAGCTGGGGCGCTACGGCATCAAGCTCTATCTTTATCTCAACGAGCCGCGCGCGCTCGATATCAGCTTTTTCAGGGATCACCCCGAGCTGTGCGGCGCAAAGGAGCGAGGGCTCGGCGCGCTGTGCGTATGCACGGAGCCGGTGCAAAAGCGCCTGTATGACGGCGCAAAGTTCCTGGCGGAGCACACGCCGGGGCTGGGCGGATTTTTGACGATTACCTCCTCGGAAAACCTGACCAACTGCTACAGCCGCACCGACGGCACGCATACCGATTGCCCGCGCTGCGACAAGGTGCCCCCGGCGGAAATTTTCGCGCTGGTGAACCGCCTGCTCTTTGAGGGGGCGCGCGCCGCTGTGCCGGATTTCCACATGATTGCCTGGACCTGGGGCTGGCCAGGCTGGACGATCCCCGATGCGATTCACGGCATCGACAGCGCCGTTGACATCATGGGCGTGAGCGAGCAGGCGGTGAAAAAGAATATCGGCGGGGTGACCACGAGCGTGCTGGACTATTCCATCTCCGTGGAGGGGCCCGGCGAATATGCGCTTGCGACCTTTGCGCATGCAAGGCAGGAGGGACACCGCACCTTTGCCAAAATCCAGGCGAACAATTCCTGGGAAATGTCCGCGGTGCCGTATCTGCCCGTATTTGAAAAGGTCTATCGGCATGTCAGCGCCCTGATCGAAAAGGGCAAGCCGGACGGGCTGATGCTCGGCTGGACGCTGGGCGGTTACCCCACCCCGACCCTTGTGATGCTGCGCCGCCTTTATGAAAAGAGCGAGACGCTGCCCACTCTTTCGCAGCTGTATGCGGAAATGTTCCCGGGGGCGGATACCGAGGCGCTCGGAAAGGCGTTTCATCTGTTCTCCGAGGCGTTTGACAATTTCCCCTTTGATATTGAGGTGGCATATCATGCGCCGCAGCATTATGCGCCGTCCAATCTCCTCTTTGACACCCCCACGGGCTTTACCGCGACGATGGTCGGGCAGCCGTATGATGATCTTGACAAATGGAGATCCATCTATCCCGCGCCGATTTTCATCGATCAGTTCCGCCGCGTGAGCGACGGCTGGCAAAAGGGGCTTGCCGTGCTGAAAGAGGCACTGAGGGATACCGAAATGACCCCGACGCTGCAAATGCTTTGGGACTGCGCGCTGGTTTGCGGCAACCATTTCCGCTCGACCTATCTTGAATGCCTGTTTGTGCGCGAGCGCAACGACGGTGTGTTCCGCGATGATATCGTCGCGGAGGAGGCGGAGCTTGCTCTGTCGGAGGCGGCGGTGATGGCGCACAATCCGACGATCGGCTATGAATCCTCCAATCATTATTTTTATACAAGGCAGACTTTGCTTGAAAAGGTGCTGAATTGTCGGTATCTTCTCAAAAAGCACGGATACGAATCGGTGCCGGAGCGCTTCTAAGACGCAGCGTTTGCCCATAGGATAGCTGTGGGTGATGCAAAAATGGAACAGGAGAAAAACCTGCCGCTTTGGCAGCGCGTGCAGGCGGAAATTTTGCGGTGGCGCTGCGCCGAACAGATTCCGGTGCTCTCGGTTTATACGGCGGTGCTCTTTTGCGGGACGGTGTGCGGCATTCTTTGCTGCGCGCTGCTCGGCAGCCGCGCGGACGGACAGGCGTTTTGGCAGAGCTATCGGCAAAGCCGCGCGTTTTCGCTCTATCCGAGTGCGCGCGATTATCTGCGCAGCTTTGTGGAGTGGTATTTCTTTTATGAAAAAGATATTTTGCTGCTTGCGCTGTGCGCGCTTGCGGTGCCCGGGGAATATCTGGCGGGGGCGTTTCTCTGCTATAAGGGCTTTTTGCTCGGATATTCCTGCGTGAGTCTTTGCGCCGATGCGTTTTCTCCGGCGCTCCTTGTGCTGGCGGCAGGGCGCTGCCTGCTTGCGTTTTTGCTGCTGCTGTTTTGTGAAAAGGCGGTGCTGTTTTCAAGAGGGCTGCGCGCGGCGATGCGCCACGGAAAGGCGCCGGATGCAGCGCAGATCGCCGCGTTTTGCGTTTGGTTTTTTGTCGTCTCAACGGCGCTTTTGCTGCTGCTTTTGGCGGCGGGCGCCGCGGCGCAATGGCTTTAGACGCAACGGACCGAAATCAGAAAGGACGAAGAAATGGCGGACAAACGAAAGAGAAAATTCAATCTGTTCAATCTTGCAAAGGACGGCAAGGGCGTGCGGAAAGAGGATGTGATCAAAGAGTTAAACTTTGTCAATTTCTTCAAGCTGTATTTTCGCCGCTTCGGACAGATTTTCTGGGTCAATTTATTTATGGTGTTCGGAAATTTTCCGATCTGGTTCGGCCTGCTCGGCGTCAGCGGCAATGTGGGGCTGGAGAGCCGGCTGCATGTAAATGTGCTGTATCCCGTTCTGCGCGCGGCAATGACCGGAGGGCTCACTCCCGTGACCGCGGCGCTGAACGGCGCGATCGGGCAGCGGCAGGTCAACTATATCTTAACCACGCCCGCCTATGTGCTCATCGGGCTTTCCGCGCTGACGATCTTTACCTTCGGTATTGTCAACTGCTCCTGCGCCTATGTGCTGCGCAACATGGTCAAGGGAGAGCCGCTGTTTTTACCGCAGGACTTTTTCTATGCCATCCGGCGCAACTGGAAGCAGGCGCTGCCAATGGGAATTCTGGATGCGGCGATTTGCGGGCTGCTTGTATACGATGTGATCTTTTTCTATTATAATTCCACAAGCTTTCTGCGCACGGCAATGTTTTTCTTTGCGTTGGTGCTTGCGCTGATCTATTACAATATGCGCCGTTATCTGTATGTGATGATGGTGACCTTTTCGCTCTCGCTGCCGAAGCTTTTCAAAAATGCCTTTATCTTTGCGCTGATCAACTGGAAGCGCAACCTTGCGGCAACGCTCGGCACGGCGGCGGTGATTGCGCTGTGCGGCTATCTTTCCTTTGTTTTTCTGCCGATCGGGGCGGCGGCGCTGCTGTTTCTTCTGTTTTCCACCTGCGCCTTTATCGGCACATATGCGGCATGGCCGAAAATCAAGAGCGTGATGATCGACCCATATTATCAAAAAAACGAAGAGGCGCCTGCCGATGAGTGATGAGCAAATCGGCATTTTGCTGACAGAGCGCCTTGTGATCCGACCGCTGACGGAGGAAGAATTTCTCCGCGCCCTGCATGCGGAGCAGGCGGCATGCGCCGCGGCGCTTGAAAACGGCGGGGAGGCGCCCCAGGCGGTATTGGCGGAGCTGTGGGAGCGTTATCGGGAAAATAAAAAGAACCGATTTTCATTTTTTACCAACCGCATTCTGCAAAAAAAAGACGACGGTGCCGCGGTGGGCTCCATTGCGTTTATGAGCGACCCCGAGACGGACGAGGAGGGGCTGCTGGAAATCGGATATGAAACGCTTTTTCCGTATCGCGGGCAGGGCTATGCAACGGAGGCGCTTGGGGCAATGTGCCGCGCCGGGCTTTCCCTTTGCGCCTGCCGCGGCATGATCGCGGGGGTGGAGCTTTCCAATCCCGCTTCCGCACGCGTTTTGGAAAAATGCGGCTTTGTGTGTACCGATCGCAGCGAGCGGCTCGGCCTTGCGATTTATCGGCGCGAAAAGGGCGAAAAGGGCGAAAAGGAGAAGAGATGCTGAAAAAACTTTCCACGGCGAAAATCTTTCTGCTTGGCTTTTTCGCGCTGATTTTGCTCGGGACCGCATTGCTCACTTTGCCGATCAGCGCGCGCAGCGGGCAGATGACCCATCCGTTTGACGCGGCGTTTACCGCCGTGAGCGCGACCTGCGTCACGGGGCTTTCCGTATTTGATACCTATACGCACTGGTCCGGCTTTGGGCAGGCGGTGATTCTTTGCCTGATTCAGATCGGCGG
>ERZ1026844.1784-NODE-1784-length-12490-cov-7.748693_pt1 | contig 12490 bp, 10 predicted proteins | sample MGYA00380152_ERZ1026844 | MGnify/ENA primary metagenome ERZ1026844 (study PRJEB33269, sample SAMEA4719788) | human gut metagenome | biome: human-associated habitat; feature: organic feature; material: feces | place: Cameroon | collected 2013-10 ... | reverse complement strand
GGGTTTGCGCCGCTGAAATTATAGCTGGTGCTTTGGTGCTGGTGGTACTCTATCGCCTTCGGCGCGCTGCTTATCGTGCCGCAGTATTCGCACTTTACAAAGTCCTGCCCTTCTTTTATCTGCAATGGGGAATTGCAGTTGGGGCATGTTGCGGTTACAAAGTTGTTTGCCATAGATATTCTCCTTATATGTAATACTTCTGCTTAATTGCATGATAACACATTTGTGTTCAATTGACAACATATGTAGTCAATTTTCGCTGCTTTTTCGCGTACAGTATTTGCTAATACTTTACCGGGAGGGTGTTTTTATGCTGCTGGATGCATCATTAGTTGGCAGGGTGATACAGGATTACAGGGAGTCTAAAGGACTTTCGCAGGAAGTGGTAAGTGGACTGGCGGACATTGGGCGCACGCACCTGAGCGCGATAGAGCGCGGCACCAGGAAGCCTACACTGGAGACGTTTTTCAGAATAAGCGAGGCGCTGGGAATAAGGCCGAGTGAGCTTATGCGCATGATAGAGGATGCTATGGACTAAATTTGCATTGCCCATTGACTCTTACACTGTGGCAGGCATTATAAGGCGTAACGAGCTTGAGACCGAATTGTACTGCCCCCTGTCAAAAAGAAAAAAACAGCCCGGCTGCTGCGGTGGTCTGCCGGGCTTTGCCTTTTTACTATTTATCCGCCTGAATGTATATGAAGAAATCTTCTGTTGTGCCGTCCTGCCGTGCGGCGGTACAGCCGAATGCCCAAACGGGGAGATAGTAGCCCTGCGTGGGATTCTGCATATACACCAGATCGCATGTATTGACCATTACCGATTCCGCGGGGGCGGTAAGCGTATTTGTGCCTCTGCCCGCCAGTATGGCCTCGTACGCCTTCTGCTGGGATATTCCGTTCAGCTGCGCGCCGGCCTGAATATCGCAATCGTAGCGGCGTATTTTGACTATGCTTTCGCCTGCGCGCACGGAAACAACTATTGCACAGGAATTGACTATCGGGCTGCCGTTTACGCTGGAGGATAGATATATGTCGTATCCTATGCGGGTGCCGGTAGTATCGTCCGTGCGCTCTATTATGTCGGTGACCTTGTCAATGTCCGTTGAAAGTATCTGGCGGCTGGAGAAGAAGCGGAACACGGCGTTTACGGCTTCGTCCTGTGTTGGCAGGTCGCCTTCGGGCACGGTATAGCTTTCATATACCCAGCTTCCGCTTTCGGTCATTGTGACCCTGCCCGTTTCGTTTTCCGCGATGTATACGCCGGGTGCGGCGGTTATTGCGTCGTATATGCCAACGCTTTGCGCAACGGCCATAAGGCGTTCTTCTATGGGCTGGGTTGAGGGAACGTACATGAGCAGTTTGTCTGAGTTTTCGCTAAGCGGGCAGTCGAGCGTTATGTCGGCCGGCAGCTCGTATGCGTTTGCGGCAAATGTGATGTCATTATACGGTTCGCTGTAACCGAATATCATTGTGAATGCAATGCCGGTGTATATGATCAGCAGCATGGTCAGCGACCATACAAAGCTTGAATGCTTTGGCAGGGGAAGCTTAAATTCCTTAAAGTCTATCTTTTTGCGGAAAATGTAGGCCGCCAGTATGTAAAGCGCGCAGCCTGCTGCCATGCCTATTCCGGCAAAAAGGTATTCATCGGTAACGAAGCCGCCGCCATCAAGCAAAAAGTATATGCGCGAACAAAGCGAAGCCAAAAGCCCGCCTATGAACGCGCCGAGCATCCTGAAGCGCGGGAACGCGGGCATGAAAAGGAAGCCGGCCGCAAGATAGGGCAGGGCATAGGAAAAAAGGTCGTCCAGAACGCCGGCGGAACCGTATTCGCTGAAATTATAAAGCTTATGGAATGGCATGAATAAGCTTTCGGCAGGATCTGCCATGCCAAGCTTGAGCGCATACGCCGCGCCGAGACAAATGCAGAAAAGCACGCAATAGGCCGCGCGAACGGAACCTTCACGCCGGTAAACACCAATGCCCAGTATTGCGGCGAAGCCTATGAGCATCGCCAAATTAGTGATTATATCAAAAGGGAACAAGTCAACCTCCGCATTTTCGGTATTGCATCAATATATTATAAACGTTTTTTGCCGCATAATCAAACTAAATTAACATAATGCACACATCAAGTTATGTACAGCGGCGGAATAAGATGGTATAGTATAATATGTATGCCTGTATGGTGGCGGAATGTTGTTTTGCCTTGACATGCGGACACAGCAAAACATAAAATATTCTCTTAGAGGGAAATTCACGGCCGGTGCTTATATTGCGCGGCCTGAAGGGAGAGAAAAACATGGCAAATATTTGCGCGGTGATACTGGGGGCAGGCAAAGCCGCCCGCATAGAGAATATGGCGAACGTGACCGTGGCAGGCCGCGGCATCGTAAAATGGGCGCTTGAGGCGGCGCACAGCGCGGCTGAGGACATTTTTATAGCAACGGATGACGAAGCGGTCATAAGCCAAGCAAACGGCGGAGCAATGGTGATAGGCGGCGGAATTATTGAGCTTGTCCAAAGCATTGCCGAATACGACAGGGCAGTGCTGCTTTGCATGAATCAGATAGTGTCAAAAAAAGATGCCGAGAAGCTGGGTGAAGCAACCGCACCGTGCGCGGCGCTTACGCACGAAGGCCGCGAGATGCTCGCATGGAGCATAGACACGGCCGTGCTGAAGAACGCGGCGGGTATAGACACGCTTATAGGCTGCATGAACGCGGAATATATAGAGGCGGACGAATATGCATCCGCTGCGATAGTTGACAGAAAAACGCTCAGCCTTGCCGAAGAAGCGATGCAGCGGCGCATAAAGGATATGCACTTTGAAAACGGTGTGAGCATTTTGCAGCCCGTAACGGTGTATATAGGTGCGGACGTCAAAATAGGCGAAAATGCTGTTATCTGGCCTAACAATACACTGACGGGCAAAACGGTAATAGGCAGGAATACCGAGCTTAAGCCCGGCTGCAACATAAACGACAGCGCAATAGGAGAAAGCTGCGTGCTGAATTACGTTTTTGCCAACGAGGCGCGCGTGGGCGACCGCGTGACGATAGGCCCGTATGTCAACCTTAGGCCCAAGACGGACATTGCCGACGGCTGCAAGATAGGCGACTTTGTGGAAGTGAAAAATTCAAACATCGGCGAAGGCACAAAGCTGCCGCATCTGAGCTACATAGGCGATGCGGACGTAGGCGCACGGGTAAACGTTGGGTGCGGATGCGTATTTGTAAATTATGACGGCGTGCATAAGCACCGCACTACCGTGGGCAACGATGTGTTCCTCGGCTGCCAAACCAATTTGGTGGCGCCGGTCTCGGTCGGCGACGGGGCGTATACCGCGGCGGGTTCAACCATAAATAAGGACGTTCCTGCGGACGCAATGGCATTTGCGCGCGCACGGCAGGAAAATAAGGAAGGCTACGCATCGCGCTATAAGGCGCTGAAAAAGGGCGAATAAGCTAAGGAGACGGGCAAAAGGTGTATTGCAAGGTACTGGGGCTTAAAACCGAATACGAACGCCGCGGCGAAGGTAGGCCGATACTTATACTGCATGGCTGGGGCAGCAGCATACAGGCCATGGCGCCCGTTGCAAACTGCGTTGCGGCGCTGGGGTACGAAGCGGTATCGCTGGCGTTCCCGGGCTTCGGCGGTACAGAGGAGCCCAAGGAAGCGTGGGGCGTTGCGGACTATGCGCACTTTACCAAGGCATTTATTGAGCAGCAGGGAATAGTGGGCTGCTCGGTAGCGTGCCATTCCTTCGGCGGACGGGTTACAATAATGCTCGCGGCTGAGGACAACGCGCTTTTTGATAAGCTTATCATGATAGACGCGGCGGGCGTGCGGCCCAGGCGAACAATTAAGTATCATGTAAAAACATGGGCCTATAAGCTGGCTAAAAAGCTTGCCAGGATAGGCTTTATAGACAGGGTATTCAGGCTGAGCGAAAGGCAGAAAAACGCCGGCAGCGCGGATTACCGCGCGCTTAAGACGGACGTTATGCGAAAGACGTTCGTAAACGTTGTCAATCAGGATCTTACGCCGCTGCTCGGCGGCATAAAGAACGACACGCTGCTCATATGGGGCGATAAGGACACGGCGACGCCGCTTGAATACGCAAAGCTGATGGAAAAGAAAATGCCCAATGCGGGCTTAGCTGTGCTGGAAGGCGCGGGGCATTTTTCATACGCGGAAAAATATCCGCAGTTCTGCGCCGTTATGAAGGCGTATTTGAAAGAATAGGAGAAATCTTTTACCTATGGGAAACGAGCTTGTTAGCAGCATTCTGAGTTATGCGCTCAGCGTATTCATGGGGGCGGCCGTTGTAGCGGCGTCCGTTCCGCTGGTGCATATATTGCAGCTTGAAAGTTATCAGGGTAAAATGTACCTGAAATGGCTTATGAAGCATATCGGTTCGGATTTTGTGCCAAGCTTTGTCGCGGGCGCGGCGGCGCTTGCGCTGAGGGCGGGCTATGTGCTTATAGGCGGAACCAATCCACTTATCGGCCGCATATGCTATTATCTTGCGGATATAGTATACATAGCCATGCTTGCGGTGATATATTTTTCCTATGAAAAAAAGCCGCACGTTAAGCCCATCGCCTATACGGGCCGCGTAAAGCGCCTGCTTGCGGCGGAATTCATATTGGCAACGCTGTTCAGCGCAATGTTCTTCTCTCCCTTGCTTTGGGATAAATACGGCCTTACGTGGATAGTATATATGCCGCCAATGATAATACGGTATCTTCCGGGGCTTATACTGCCGCTGTTTGTGTTCATATGCTATATTATCACCTATCCCATAGAGGAAGGCGTGAAGCAATGGTACCTTAACGATGCGAAGCGTATGCTTAAGGAGCATGAAGGGCTAATCCGCATAGGCATAACGGGAAGCTACGGCAAAACCGGCGTTAAATATGCGCTCAGTGAAATACTCAGCCGCAAATATAACACGCTCATAACCCCGGGCAGCTACAATACGCCAATGGGCGTTACGCGCACGGTAAGGGAACACTTAAGCGATGCGAACGAGGCTTTTGTTGCTGAAATGGGTGCACGCTATGTTGGCGATATAAAAACGCTGTGCAAGCTGGTGCATCCGCAGTACGGCATAATAACCGCCGTGGGCAAGCAGCACCTTGAAACATTCAAGAGCCTTGACAATATAATAAATACCAAGGCAGAGCTTATAAGCGGGCTTGAAGAAGGCGGCTGCTGCTTCCTGAACGGGGACGATGAAAACTGCCGCAGGATATATAAGGAATATGCATCCGTGCGCAAGCTTTATCTTTACGGCACGGAAGGCGACGACCTTTATATGAAGGCCGAAAGCATAAAGGTAACGAGCGAAGGCAGTACATTTGATTTGATCGCGGAGGACGGCGCAAAGGTAAGCTGCACGGCGCAGCTTCTTGGCCGGCACAACATAGTCAACCTTACTGCGGCGGCGGCGCTTGCGTATAAGCTTGGCATGGGGCTTGATGAAATTGCCGTGGGCATAGCCGGCGCAAGGCCCGTTGAGCACAGATTGCAGCTTATTCCGGGCGCGGTAACGGTCATAGACGATGCGTTCAATTCAAACCCCGTCGGCTCAAAGGAAGCGCTTAGGGTGCTTGGCTCGTTTGAGGGCAAAAAGCGCGTGGTGGTCACGCCGGGCATGGTTGAACTCGGCGCGGAAGAAGCGGAGCTGAACCGCGAATTCGGCCGCTGCATAGCGGAAAACGCGGACGTGGCAATAATAATTGGCAAGGCCCATGCGGACCCGATATGCGAAGGCATAGCGGAGCGCGGCTTTGACCCGGCAAACCTTGTGCGCGTGGCAAGCCTTAAAGAGGCCACGGAAAAGCTGGCGCAGTACGGCGGGGCGGGCAGCGTGGTGCTGTTTGAAAACGACCTGCCGGATAACTATAATGAGTGACGCGGGCAAGAGGATAGAGGAGGAGTAAGCATGCAGAATATAGGCGTATTCTTCGGCAGCAGAGCGGCCGAGCATGACGTGTCCATCATATCGGGACTTCAGATATTGGAAAACGCGGATAAGGCCAAATACAACGTGTTTCCGGTCTATGTTTCGCGCAAGGGCGAATGGTTTGTAGGCGAACCGCTGAAAAACGTTGAAACATATAAGCATTTTGATGAAAATATGAAGGGGCTTACAAAGGTATATCTGCCCCCCGTGCCGGGCATGGGCGGCCTTTATGCAAATGCGGGCGGCCTTTTCGCCAAGGCGAAGCTCATATGCCCCATGGATTGCGCAATACTGGCGTTCCACGGCATGAACGGCGAGGATGGCACCATGCAGGGGCTGATGGAGCTTGCGGATATGCCGTATTCAAGCTGCGGCGTGCTTGGAAGCGCGGTCGGCATGGATAAAATAGTTATGAAGGCCGTATTCAAAAGCATGGGCTTGAACGTGCTGGACGGCACATATTGCTACCGCGACACATGGCATGCCGACAGGGAAAAGATAATTGCCGAGGCCGAAAAAATAGGCTATCCGGTATATGTAAAGCCGGCCAATTTGGGCTCATCCATAGGCATATCCCGCGCGGCGGACAGGGAAAGCTTTATAAAGGCCATGGACACCGCCTGTGCATACGATAAGCGCATATTGATAGAAAAAGGCCTTGAAAAGCCGCGGGAGATAAACTGCGCCTGCCTTGGCATGGGCGCGGACTGCATTGCTTCGCTGTGCGAAGAACCCGTATCGTGGGAAGAATTTCTCACGTTCGATTCAAAGTATATAACGAGCGCAGGCAAGGGCATGCAGAGCCAGGCAAGGAAGCTGCCTGCTCCGATAAGCGATGAGCTCACCGCGGAAATACAGCGGACCACGCGCGAAATTTTCGCCATGCTCGATTGCCGCGGCGTTGTAAGGATAGACTATATGCTCGATGGCGAAAGCAACACACCATATGTTTGCGAAATAAACACTATACCCGGTTCTTTTGCATTCTATTTGTTTGAACCGATGGGCATAAGCTTCAAGCAACTTACAAACAGGCTGATAGAGCTTGCGTTTGCGGGCGCAAAGGAAAAGAAAGCAAGCACATTTGCGTTTGATTCCAAAATACTTGAAAAGGCTTCAAACGGCATAAAGACCGTTAAAAAATAAGAAAAGCGCATTTTGCGCATATAAGAAAGGATAAACAAAAGATGACTAATCTGTATCAGCAGTGGAGAGACATTGCCGAGGCCGAGCGCACGCAGGAAGCGGGCGAGAAATTCTGGAACGATTATTTCGAGGCGGAGACCGAGAATTATAAAAAGCTGCTTGCTGACCACGAAAGGGTCTACAGCGGCAAAATAAGCGAACTTGCCCCCATGTTCAACATGGATGAACCCACGTTTGTCGGCTTTATAGACGGCATAAACACCAGCCTTAAGACCGAGATAGATTTGGATACGCTGGAAAGCGACAGCGTTGTTACGCTGGACATAGACTTTGAAAAGCTTTATTACAACATGCACGAGGCCAAGGCAAGTTGGCTTTACGAGCTGAAGGAGTGGGACAAGGTGCTCAGCGAAGCCAAGCGCCACGAAATAACCAAGCAGTATCGTGCATCCAAGGTGTTCATTAAGGAAAACACCGTGCGCAGGAACGATCCATGCCCCTGCGGCAGCGGCAAAAAGTACAAGAACTGCTGCGGCAAAAACGCCTGATAGGGCAATGATATAAAAGCTAAAGGATAAGGAGGACTGCATTTATGAAGCTTAAATTCTGCGGCGCGGCGCGCTGCGTTACGGGTTCGTGCCATATGCTTTGCTATGATGGCGGCAAGGTGCTTATCGATTGCGGTATGCGCCAGGGCGCGGACGAGAAAGGCGAACTGGGGGCGAGCGATTTTGCGTTTGACCCGAAGGAAATAGACGCGGTGCTCCTTACCCATGCGCATATTGACCACAGCGGGCTGCTGCCGCTGCTGGTAAAGCGCGGCTTTAACGGCAAAATAATAACCACGAAGGCCACCGCGGAGTTATCGGGCATAATGCTGCCGGACAGCGCAAAAATACAGGAGCAGGACGCCGAATACCAAAACCGCAAAAATCTGCGCGCGGGCAAGCCGATGGTGGAGCCGATGTATACGTCGGCAGATGCGCAGAAAACGCTTGAATACTTTCAGCCGGTAAGCTATGGCGACATTGTTGAGGTTTGGCCGGGGCTTAGGGCCAGATTCAATGACATAGGCCATCTTTTGGGCAGCGCCGCAATAGAGCTTTGGGCGGAGGAAAAGGGAACTACCACAAAGCTTGTATTTTCGGGCGACATAGGGCGCGACGAAAGGCCCATACTGCGCGACCCTTCCAGCATAGACGGCGCGGATTACGTTGTGATAGAGGGTACATATGGCGACAGGGAACACGACGCAACAACGGAAGAGGATAAGGAAAAGCAGCTTGCGGACGTGCTGAAGGAGGGCATTGCGCGCGGCGGGAACATAGTCATTCCGTCATTCGCCGTGGGCAGGACGCAGGAGCTGCTTTATACAATAAAGCGGCTGATGATGAAAAACGCCGTGCCGGGGCTTGAAAAGATACCGGTGTTTGTGGATAGTCCGCTCGGCATAAACGCGACCAAGATATATGAACGCTGCGCGCGGGAATATTACGACGAGGAAGCGCTGGAAATGCTGAAAATGAGCGGCTCTCCGTTCGACCTGCCCAATCTTAGGGTAGCCGAAACGGGAGAGGAAAGCAAGCTCATCAACTTCCAGCCGGGCTGCAACATAATAATATCCTCCTCCGGCATGTGCGATGCGGGCAGGATAAGGCATCACCTTAAGCATAATCTTTATAGGCCGGATTCGACCATATTGTTCGTTGGCTATCAGGCGAACGGCACGCTTGGCCGCATATTGCTGGACGGGGCTAAGAGCGTTAAACTCTTCGGCGAACAGATACAGGTGAACGCCGCAATACGCATGATAGAGGGCTTCTCCGGCCACGCCGGAAGGAGCGAACTGCTGCAATGGATACGTGAGATAGGTTCGGCGCCTAAGTGCGTATTCTTAGTGCATGGCGAAAGCGAAACGCTGGATAAATTCGCTGCGTCTGTGCGCGCGTTGGGGCTTGATGTTGAAATACCGGAGCTGTTTGACGAATTTGAGCTCAGCTACGGCGCAAGCGGCGTGGTACGCATGCCCGCGCTTACGCCGAAGAAAGAAGAAGAGCCGGATCTTTTCATAGGCCGCAGGCTGAATATGATCGCCAAGCAGTGGGGCATAAACGGCGCGCTGTACTGCATGCGCGGCGAAGAACCGCTCTATGATACGGCGATAGGCGTGGCCGATGCGAATAAACAGAACCTGAACGGGATACATACCCGCTTTGCCGCGGGAGAGATAACAATGGCGTTCACCGCGGCGGCCGCGCTGATACTGGATGCGCAGGGCAAGCTGAATATGGACGCTTCGCTGGACAAACTGGTGCCGGAATACGTCCACGCTGCCGAAATCACGGCAAAAGAACTGCTGCTTGGGCAGAAGACCGTGCCGGACTATGCGGACTATGACATGAACTTTAAGCTTTATCAGCAGGCGCATAAGGAAAAGCTGGGCGCAATGGAAACGTTCAAGCTTACTTGGAATGCGCTCAACGGTGCGATAAGCGATGAAGATGTGCTGAATATAGTGAATAAGCTTGACGTGGTGGACGATCCTGAAAATTCCGCGGGCAGAAGGAGCAGCTACCGCATACTTGGCATGGCCGTGGCAAGGGCATACGGGAAGAGCCTTGCGGATACGCTTAACGAGCTTGTATTCGCGCCGATCGGCATGAAAGATACCGGCCTTGATAAGGAAGCGGAAGTCACGTATACGGCTAAAATGGGCGATGAAAGCATAGTTGTGGGCGCGCCAAAGCTTTGCGCCGGTGAAGCAGGCGGCGTTGTGAGCGCGTATGATTTGGCGCATTTCGGCACGGCGCTGCTTGAAGGCAAGCTGCTTGACGAGGAGCATACGGACATAATGCTTGCGCCGAATGCCTGCGGACTGAGAACGCTGAACGGGTGGTATTATGCGGACAGTGGCATAGAGCAGGCGCAAAGCGCGCTGTATATAAATGCGCAATACGGTGTGATTGCGGCAATGCTTGCAAACGCACCGAGCGTAAAGGAAGATGCGGACGAAACCGGCGCAAAATCGTTCGTGCAACGCATGAGATACGAGATGGACGACGTTTACCTGAAGGCGGAGGACGTGCAGCTTGAGCGCATAAACGACGCAAACGTTTACTCCGTGCTTAAGTTAGCCGTGAATGAGGATCAGCAGGAGTTTGTAGCCGGCAACGATATTTCGCTTGCCGAGGCGGCCGCGCTTGAAAACGCGCTGCCCTATGCCGTTACGCAGAACGGTGTTGCTGTGGGCTTTGCTTTGCTCAATGCGGATAAAGACCGCGGTGTATACGAAATATGGCGGTTGATGATAGACAAGCGCTTCCAGCATAAGGGCTTCGGCACTGCGGCGATGAAGCTTGCAATGGCGGAGCTGAAGCGCATGGGCGCTGAAAAGGCGCGGATAAGCGTTGAAATAGGTAATGAAGCAGCCATTGCTATGTATCAAAAGCTGGGATTCAGCTTTACCGGGCGCATGGAATACGGCGAAGCATACATGGAATGCGAACTTTAAGGAGGATAAATGGACGGCATATTGAGTTACATTATAGATGCGCTGTACAGCTTGCCGGGCATATTGGTTGGGCTGTCGTTCCACGAATGGGGTCATGCGTACGCGGCGTATAAGCGCGGCGATCCGACCGCGAGGAATCTTGGCCGCATGACGGTAAACCCGCTTGCTCATATCGATCCGCTTGGCTTCCTGTCGCTGCTGATATTGGGCTTCGGCTGGGCCAAGCCCGTACCCGTGAGCACGCGCAACTTTAAGTCCCCAAGAAAGGACGAGCTTATCGTGTCCTTGGCGGGTATAACAGTTAACCTTATACTGGGCGTGGCGTTCATGATAATATGGATTGTGCTCATATGTCTGCCGTGGAGCAACGAAATACTCAATACAATGGTGCAGTATTGCTATACCATAAACTTTGGCCTTGCGGTATTCAATCTGCTGCCCATTCCGCCGCTTGACGGTTACCATGTGGCGCAGTGCCTTTTCATGAATGCAAAGACTTATAAGTTTTTCGGCTTTGTTGAAAAGTACAGCTATGTTATACTCGTGGCCGTGCTTATAATCAATTCGCGCACGCATTTCCTTAATACGATAGTGTATTGGCTTATGATGCCGCTCATGAGCTTGGCTTCGCTGATACTGAGCATTTTCTGAGCGCGGCGCAAGGGGAAAACGGATGGCATATGAAGTTCATCTAAAGGAGTTTGACGGGCCGCTTGATCTGCTGCTGCATCTTATTGAGCAGGCAAAGGTGGATATAAAGGACATATTCATATCCGAAATCACAAACCAGTATCTTTCGCTTATGGAAGAACTGGATGAACTGGACATGGATACGGCGAGCGAGTTTTTAACCATGGCGGCAACGCTTGTGTATATCAAATCGCGCTCCCTGCTGCCCAAACCGCCCAGGGAAGCGGAGGAAGAAGAGGATCCGGAGGAGGCGCTGGTACGCCAGCTGAAGGAATACAAGCTTTTTAAGCAGGCCGGAGAAAAGCTGAACGAGCTGAGTGCGGGTATGCGGGGCGTGTTTTCGCGGCTGCCGGAGGAATTTGCCCTGCCGCCGCAGGAATATGAACTGGAGCAGGCCACGGCGGAAGAACTGTTCGCCGCTTTTATGGATGTGCTTAACCGTGAAGAATCGGAAAGCAGCATACCGGAAATAGCTAAGAAGGTGGATGCGGATAAGTACACCGTAAGGACGCAGCTTGTGAAGATCCGCGCAAAGCTTAAGGAAGGTGCGAGCGTAACGTTTGAAGAACTGTTTGAAGCAACAAGCGTTAAGCTTGAAAAGATAGTAACGTTCATGGCGCTGCTTGAAATGATAGCACGGCAGGAAATATTGCTTAAACAGTCCTCACCTTACGGCAGGATAACTATAACCGCATATAACCTGAAAGAGGACGATGCGGACGCCGAATACATGGATGAATAGGCAAAGACCGAGGGGGAGAGAACACATTGGAATACAATGAGCGCATGGGCGCGATAGAGTGCATATTGTTCGTTTCGGGCGATCCGGTGCCGATAATAGAGCTGCAGCGGGCGATAGGCGTGACTGACATAGAGATGGAGCACATAATACGCAGCATGGACGAGCTTTATAAGCGGGAAAAGCGCGGTGTACAGCTTTTTATAACGGCGGAGACTATGCAGCTTGTGTCCAACAAGGAATATACGCGCTATGTTGAAGAACTGGTGCAGCCCGTGCAGTCCAAATCCTTCTCCCAGTCCATGCTGGAAACGCTTTCTGTAATAGCATACCGCCAGCCTGTGACGAAGGCGGATATTGAGGCCGTGCGCGGCGTGAGGTGCGAATATGCCGTAGGGCAGCTGATGAAGCTGGGGATGATAAGGGA
>ERZ1026844.1776-NODE-1776-length-12523-cov-17.165945_pt1 | contig 12523 bp, 15 predicted proteins | sample MGYA00380152_ERZ1026844 | MGnify/ENA primary metagenome ERZ1026844 (study PRJEB33269, sample SAMEA4719788) | human gut metagenome | biome: human-associated habitat; feature: organic feature; material: feces | place: Cameroon | collected 2013-10 ... | reverse complement strand
CTTGTCCGCTAATTATTAAATTATCCTTTCCGTCCTGTTCGCCAATGATGGGCGAGCTGCTGGGCGTTGGCTGGCAGGCGACAAGTGAAAAAGCATTAATCAGCAGAAGTGATAATGCGATTGCTCTTTGAAATACCGACATTAAATGCGTTCCATCCATTCTAATACATTTGTCCGCGGTCGATTATGCTGCCATCCAAAGCATTTATTGTTACAAAGCATATTTTGCCACCAGGAATGATGTCATTTGAAAGCTCCGTCTCATCATATCCCAAGAAGCTCCATGTCGGTATTAACTTATAATCTCTACTGTTCCGCATAAGCAGTTTGGTAGCCCCAAACTCTACTCTGTTTATATGAATAATTGTAGGTTGATCCGAAGAAGCATCATCAAGACCTGCTTCAGCAATTGTGCTTTGAGGCGTTATCATCAGATTTATTTGAGCCTTAAATATCTTCACTATTGATTCCCAGGGAAGTATTTTGGCATTTTCATTATCTACGTTTGTAATCTGCGAAGGATTGCTCCATTTTAAATACATTAGCTGACCATCGTGAGTTATAGCTTTAACATATTCTTTTTTCCACAAATCCATTACCGGATAGCCTTCGGCATCCAACTGCTGTGATCCAAAATACCTATCAGCATATGTTTCCTGGTAGCCGTCAATGCATCTTGTGTAATAATAAATGTTATAGTTGGTTCCAGTGCTCACTGTTGCAAGTTCCATATAATCAATTTCCAACTGGCGTAGATATTTTTCAATTACGGAAGTTTCCGATTTTAATTTATCAGAGGCATTAACAACTGTGGGCAGTTGAAATTCTTTCTGAATCTCTACTTCGTTTGATACATAGCCCGCATACTTTATATAGAGTTCTGAGCCTACAGGCCAATTTACGAAATCCACAGATGCAGCTTGGCCGTCGGATATGACCTTCAAGTTAAGCTGGTGAGAGCCATCGCCTGTATTTTTAAGTATATAATCGGTATGCGGTAAATCCGAGTCAGCCATAGCCGACCGATACTCTTCTTCATACTGCTTAATTACTGTATTCAATTGGTCTTCCAGCGTTCCATCAGTGCCACCACCTTCAATGCCGGGGCCTTCGTCAACGCTGTTTGTCGGCTCACCCGTTACTAAATCAAGATTATTCTTAGCGCGAAACAGCAGTGATTTATAATATAGGATTTGCTGTTCAATATCGCTTTTAGTCAGCTTATTATGCTCTCGTATTTCAGCATGCGGAAAGAAAACGCGGACTATGTTTTCGAGCGAACCCCCATCGCAAAAAGGGCTGGCTTGCACGGAAAGGATTGGCACCCGTGTAATGGACGGTGTTATTATATTTGCGTCTACCTTTATTGCATTACCGGACTCATACTGTTTTTCATACTTTATAATCTTATCCGTTGGAAACATCCGTTCTTGATCTTCTTTGCTTGACTCCTGTGCTATCGATACAGACAAATCACCCTTGTTGACCAAAATGGGGTCGTCGGGACTTTTTTGACAAGCTACTATGAACCAGCTCATCGCAGATAACACTATGAGCCATACGGCAATATTCCTTTTCATCTCTCATATCCTCCATATTGTCCTATTTGTTTCGGCTAAGGGAGCTCAAAGAGTGCGCCCTTAGAGCTCCCTTTAACCACTATTTAGGGTTTCAATTCCCATGTGCCTGAGGATGTAGTGGACGAGCTTACCGTATTAACCATATGAATGTATACACGTCTTACATAAGAAGATGTTTGGAGTATAAACAAATGACCGGTTTTGAATGTTTTTCTGCTGGTCAATTCCGTCCACCCATTATTGTACACGGCAGGAGCAGCTAACATGGGGTTGGATCTCTGTGCGGATGTACAATATATATTTCGGTCATTTTTCTGTTCGAAATAATCGTCCGTATAGTACCCAGAAGTTGAGGTGCCGCTATGACTCAACGTCGATCCCGTGGCAAATGCTATGGAACCAATCGATAAAATCATTAGCATAACAGTTATAAAGCAAACAAATCTTTTCATTTATTTCTCCTTGTATTATAGAGTAGTAGTTATTAGAGTCCCTCTCCAAGGACTGTGAATGGGAATTGCTTTATCAGATTCCCGGTTGCTATTTTGTTTATAATAAGCTACAATCTGGTTATACCCTTGCAAACCGGCATCGCCCTTTCAGCGATGTGAGCCCCCGCTCATGAAATGCAGGGGTGTTTTTATGTGTGGGCAATCATAGGCATCCCTCCCTTACCATTTTCCGTTCTGCAAAGACCGCCAGGAGATATACAGCAGGAAACAGCCCAGCATGGATAAAAGGATATCGTCTATATTGCAATAGCCGGTCCGCATGATAAACTGCAGAAATTCTATCAGGCCGGATATGGCGATCATACAGCCCCAATACACCAAAGGCCGTCTAAACTGCGCATAGAGGAGCAGAAGGTTCAATGCCAGCGGGACAAGCAAAAACAGTTGATATATCAAATGGGAAAGCGCCGTACCTGTGTGCAGCTTGAACAGGATAGACCGAAAGGGAACTAAATTAACGCCTGAAGCCGTGTCGGCTACATCTATATAATAATTGCGGAACAGGAGGCCATATAGAAGCATGCAGTGAAATGCCAGACAGATATACAGGGCAAGCTTCCATATTTTTTGCAGGGCTTGTTTCTCACAGCGGGAAAGGAAAAGTATCCCTAGGAACAAAGGAGCATACACCGCAAAGCAGAGAAGCGCAATGTCTGTAAATGTATAAATAAAGTGACCGGAGAATACAATATAAGCCAGATATAAGACCCAACCTGTTGCAAATAGAGCACAGAGAGAAAAAACAACTTTTTTCCAAACTGCTATGTGCATACCAACTTCCTTTCTGGACGGGTTCCCGAATTATTTTGGAAGCCCGTCCCGACTTTTCTTCAAAGCACGATGATACTAATCCGAGATCGTAAAAGTACCGCTCAAATAGATACCATCTTCTGCCTTATCAAATCTGAGAAAATACTTGTTACTGCTGCTGAGATTTGAAAATACCCCAGCGCCCCCATAACGGTTCATCGTTAATGTATCAATATGGGTGTATCCAACAAAATCCTTCCTTGCACATTTAACAAAAAAGACATTATTGGTTACATGATCCGCATCGGGCTCACAGTCAATAGATACGGCAATTCTAGATACATTCTTAAATAATACGTCAGTGTAGACGGCCAACCTGAAATAAAATGAACCCGAATAATCTTTCTCCGAAAGGTCCCAATCAGCAGTGGGAATATCTGCACCACGGTTCAGAATTGTATCGGTCAAATAAATGCTCCCTGGAGAGCCTTGCATATCCATCGCATATGCTGTAGAAAATGCAAATAACGCACAACAAATAAAGAAATACGCAAATCTTTTCATAAATGATTTTTTCTTTCCTCGTCTCATCATCTTAATAGTATTTGAATCAGGCCGTGGTTAATCCTTATAAAATCTATACCGTATCATAGGGCATAGGGCTTTTATGGTATGATTTTATAAGAAATAATGACTTTTTTGCTCGCCCAACGGTGCCGCCCCCTTTCATATGTTTCTATATATAAGACGCAGCAACTCATAAAAATCTGTCACGGAAAATAGATAATACCTGAAATGCAAGGGCGTTTTCATGTGTGCACAATCATAGGCATCCCTCCTTCCGTTCGTATGCACCGATGTCCACGACGGAGTGCCCCTTGCCTGTCGCTACATGTATGAGACAATTTAGCGAAGCAAAATATGACAGAAAAAATAATTTTTTCTTGTCATATTTCGCTCCTCCGGCTTGTCTCATTAGCAAATAATCCGAAAGGAAGGAATACTTATGAAAAAAAGAGTGATTTCGTTACTGCTGGTTGTCACCTGTATGTTCTGTTTCTGTGGCTCTGCTTTAGCACTAAAAGAACCAGAAGTTAAATCGGCGGGTTCGGTATCAGCGGGACTGTCAAAAGTTAGCGGCAGTACGTATGAATTGTGGGGACAAATCAATGGGACAGCCGGCGAAAACTTGACTATTAGGGTAAAGCTCTATAAAGGCAACACATATATAACCGAAATTTTTAATAGCGGTAAGGGCCCCACCGTGCATGCAAGTAAAAATGTAACACTTAGCAGTGGTGAATACAGGCTAGACATAACCGGTACCACGGCAACGCATACAATCACAAATACGATATATAAGACAATCTAAATACTTATAAAAGATGGTATTCTTAAGCTAAATAATCAGCGGCCGCATACTATTATGTGCGGCCGCTGTTTTTTATCTATCCTCAAAAATATAGTAACTATAATCAACGCCATCATCGGCGATTATTGTAATCAGGCTATCATCAATTATACTTACGGCAAGGAAGGAACCATCAGTACTGTCAATAAAACAGTTGAGCGTGTTACCATCAGACAGCTTATGCGTCCATTCTTGTTCACAGTCTGAAACGGATCCAAAATACTCGGACGTAATCTGCCAGTGCTGATAAATACAAATCCTGTTACCATCGTTCAGAATAAATGTGGCATATAGACTAAATCCGCTGTTGCTTTTTACTGCCATAATATCCTCAACGGGCAGCTCCAGCGTGTTTTTGAACTTGTATGCTTTATATCCGGTATCCTTTTCGAACTCCTCATAACTGCTGTAATGCTTTTCCTCATAATCAACCGCAGGAAAATCATAAGGAACCTCGGGAGATATGGTATATCCGCCGTCATGTACAGTCAGAATAAAGCTGTATAGTTGCTTCGCCCATGTCCGGCCGGTGGGCGTAACAATAAAGAATAATGTGATAAACACGATAAGCGCCATTAATATAACAATCCCGCGGCGCATGCCGCCTAATGCCCAGACAACGCTTGAGCTGCGCCTATTCGCGGCGGCTTGCTCCTTCTCGATGAGCCTGTCGAAGGGCTCCCACTCGGAATCCGGCAAATCAGACCTTTTTTTTGCTCGGTCAACTATTTCTTCAAGAGAGGCATGGCCTCCTTCCTCGGCTATTATTTCTTCAGCCTTCGCTTTACTTATAGCAAATCGCCCATCGACAAGGTTGGGATACGATTCAACCAGTTTTTTAAACTTGCGTTCTAACATTTTATGCCCCCATTACTTATATTTCTATATTTTAAAAATGAACGTTATCACAAAAAGCCATAATCGCATGTCGCTTAAAGCCAGTGCCTTGCGCAGTCGTTTGAATTTCTGAGCAAGTGTATTGGATGGGAGCCCCATTTGCCGTGCCACCTCCTGAAGGGGGTAGCCGTCAAGGTACCTCATATAAAAAGCTTCTGCAAGGTCGGACGGATACTTTGCCAGCTGTTTATTTAAGCTTAAAAGGAACTCAATATGAGCCATATCGTTAGCACTCTTTGCAATAATCGAGTTTAACTCTGTGCCAGTTGGGTCTATGCATATGCACCTGCCTTTACGCAAAGAACTGTTATAAACCATATGTCGAAGGCTGGTGTTGAAGAAGGCCCTTGGAAACCGGATTTCCTCGACATCAGTATTTCTTTCAAGAAGGGCTATGCACAGATCACTGACCAAGTCTTCAGCGTCTTCAATGTTTCCCGTCAACGAGACGGCATACCGTTCTAAATTCTCCCTGCACTTGCTGAACTCTTCAATTAATTCATTCTTGTCCATATAAATGCTCCTGCCTATGTACGTATTACAAATGCTCTTATATTAGCAAATATATATTACCATACATATAAGTGACAAATCAGAGGACAAAAACATGACATCATTCTTTGTTTATTTCAAAATTCATATATTTTGCCCTCCTCCCTTGCATGATAAAATTTTTAATGCCAAACTGTTCACTCTTTTTTCCATATATGAGACCGATAAGAGGACCAGAATATGACACACAATTTAAGATATAAGCAATTTATATAGCATTTAAGCACATATAATACAGTATTTTAAACGCTTCTTTTAAAAGAACGAATGTTATAGCATTTAAACATATAGAATATAGTATTATATCTTTGCAGAGGGGATAAATGAACAAAAAAGAGTTCGGCAAACGTATACAAAAGGTGAGAAAAAGCCGTAGCCTGACGGCAAGAATATTGGCTGAAATGATAAGTATTGACGATACATTTTTGCGGCAAATCGAAGGTGGCCGCGCGTTACCTAGCCTACCGGTCTTTATCAGCATTTGCAATGCGCTGGAAGCATCTCCGGATTATTTTCTCAGGGACTCAATAACAGCAAACGAACTTACCAAATGCGAAGAGCTTCTTAAAATGTGGGAAGATGCTACACCAGTAGAATCGCAACTGATAGTTGACATGATAGTAACGGCAAGAAAATACATTAATTGAGCCATGGCGCCATAGTCCTGCCCAAATCCCGCTGTTTCCATTAACGCAGATCACTCTTTTGTTAGTGCTCTAGAGACAACGAACCGCCAGCTATGCCGGCGAGAATAGGAAGCTTTAACCGTGGAGCTGCGCCGTCACCACGCATTTTCCCGGCGCATGTCCTGAGTATCTGAACGGATAGCAGGTCACCAGCACAAGCGTTTTGCCATCCACAGCAGGAAGCCGCAAATCGTCGGTGTTTTCGTAAATTGTGATGTCCGAAACGGTGTAGACGTAGGCAATGCCGTCCATCGTAATCTTTACCGTATCGCCGCGCTCCACCTTTTCCAGCACTTTAAGATGATTCCGGTTGCGGTGGCCGTAGACAACGCACATTCCACTCTCACCGGGCAACACAGAGGTCGTAAGCCAACCGGGAGTTTTCTTGAGCGTTGATTCTTCTACGCCGTATGCGACGGAGATGGTATCGTTCAGAATATCCAGCGTAAAGAAGCATTCGCCCTCCTGCTTTGGGGAAGGCGCTGCCGGCGGCGAGGGAGCGGGGCTTTCGATTGTCTCCGACATTGGTATTGGCCGAAGAGTAGCAACAGGTGAAGACAGGGGAATGGGAAGCTCCATGTGCACAACTTCAGGCGTGGATATTGTTTTAATCTCGACGAAAGTATCATCGTTTTCGTGCTGCGTAAATACAATGGCACCGAATATTATAATCGAAACGGAGAGAGCAGCAAGTAATGCCGTTCTTTTGATATTCTGCCTTTTCATTTTATTTCCTTTCTGTCAGTTGGTCGGTCTGCCGAAGCATACCCATTCCCATTCAGAGCCGTTCTTGCCCCAATGCTTGCGAATCTGTACGCTGTTATTGCCGCCTGTGCTGTCAATGAGAAATTCATCGTTAATATAGATGGCGACGTGGTGGATCTGCAGCCAGCGTTTGCAACGCCCTGTACCGCAGCGCCGAGTATCCGTACAATAGCCCTCGCCGCGGGAAGCGTCCTTACGGGCAAAGAAGATAAGGTCGCCCGCCTGAAGCTGTGATGAGTCGGTGAACAGTACGCCCATATCCCTACACTTCTGCGCCATGCCCGTAGAGGTCAGCCCGTTCATGGAGGACAGAACGCAATAACGGTATGCCGCCCGTACCAGGCCGGAACAGTCCATACTGGAATAACTGCGCCCGATGTACCGTTTTGCGGCTTGTACTATCTGCGCGCCAAGCTCATTAGGAGGCAAGTCGGGATTGATATTTAAGCCAAAGCCATACTCGCCTCCGTCACCCACGGTATCGCCAAGCAGCTCCGCAAAAAGCGAGTAATAATCAGGGCGCATCAGCTCGACAAGCATTTCGTCTTGATCTTGGTTGAAATGATATAGCTCCGCGCCGTCGCGGTAGTCCATGCTTGCTACATTGACATAGATATGCAGCGTGGTCTTACTCTCAGTCACGGGATCGCCGTTTTTATCAAGGACGAGGGCCCCATATTCATCGGTGATGGTGATCGTTTCGGATTCCAATTCCGTTCGGTAGGAAACGCTGTTCATATCGTGGAATATCTCTTTTAGCCGTTCAATGTTATCCGGCGTCATCGAGGTAACATCGGAGGGATTTTCCGCGTCTGCGCCAACCTTTATGGCATACACGCCCACCACATCCGCCCAATTGGGTACGGGGCTTTCGGCTCCCTCCATATCGCCCTCATAGATGACCTCCACAACGTCCGCGCCGCTTTGTGAGGACAGCTCTGCTATTCTGTTCTGCATCTCGCTTTGAAACCCGGCATTGATACTCTCTATGGCTTCGGTCATGGGCTTGCTGCCGTCAGCCGATTCGTTCGCGGAAAACACGCCGAACAGCGACAGCAAAGCAATCACAAGCACAATGACGATTATGATAACGACGGCTACCCAGCCGCCGGCTGCGATAGCGGCTATCAATAGCTTTTACCCCACAGCTCCGTTTCACCGGGCTTCGTCGTCAATTTTCTGTATAGCTCGGTGTTCTTTGGGAACCTGTTTACGAAAGTACCAGCGCGTTGCCGATCTTCATCAAGCCGTGGCCAGCTTCGGCGTTGGTGATGTAGCTCATCTGCTGTTCGGATATGTTGAACAGCGCTGCAAGCTTCTCCCTGTCGCTTGCGGCTTGGTTGTGCATGACTATGAACTCTGAGTTGGAGAGCATGCTTCGCGCAGAGGTGTTGGTGCGCTTTTGATCTTTCAAGACGGCGATAAGGAAGGTGGCAAGGGATAGAGCGCCCTTTCCTGCAAGATTGGTCGCACATTCCACGCCTTTGACGGTCACGTTAGTCGCCATATTGACGATTTGTTCTGCCGCTTCTCCTTGCTGGCTCATGCTTTATCAGCTCCTTTTCTTTGATTTTCGGGTATATAAAAAGGCGCTTCAGGTGAAGCGCCTTGAGTGGGTATAACAAACAAAACGGGAAATTCAAAGCTTGCGTATCATGGCTTCTGAGGGCTTTATCCTTCATTTAATCACAGGGTATAGTCGGTGAAGTCTGAAAGTAATCCGACTATTCGCAATATGTGCGCACGGGATGATTTATCAAACGAAACTTCTCCGATGTTTTTCTGATAAACGTTGCCATCGTATTTGTTGATAAACAAGGCATCATAGACCGCGTTGAGCTTATCCTCCAGCTTCACAATCTTCACAGGCTTATCCGCTTTAACCTCAGTATAAGATTCATTGTATCCCAGTAACTGACTGCATATAGATTTACCTATGTCACCGCTGCCCAAGATTTCAATTATCGGTGAGCTGTCTTTGCCGTTGATAAAGGCCGAAAACCTTGTCTCATCACTAATTTTCAAACCAATCATTATTGGTACTAAGCATAAGATACAGAATTGTAGTCCCCTTCCATCTGAGAAAGAGAAACGGTGGCTGCTATCGCGTGAGACGCTATATCCCGCGATTCGCGTTAGGCGGACATATTTTGCTATCTCTCTCATTTCAAAGTGGAAGTGCTTGATTACTACTCCGCTTACAACGTCATATATGTAATGAGAAACATTGAATCCAATGAAGTTGAAGTATCTATCAAGGTTGATGGGAGGCAACGACAACTTTAAGTCAAAGAATCTGTCAAGATACTTACATGAGTCGAAGTCGTCCCCATAATACCGTTCAACGGTATGTTGAAGCTCATTTGTGTTGATTGAGAAAACAAAGGTCACTCGCTCGTTGGAGAAATAATGCTTAATGCGCTCCAACAGTTGGACAGCGTAGCTTGGCTTGCATCGGTCTAATTCATCTATGAATATAACGAGGCGGTTCCCTTGCTCTGCCAGCAAGGAATCAAGGAACTCTGATATGAGAGTATGTATGCTCTTTTGCTCTTTAAGCGCCGCCAGCCTATCAGTCTGTGTGAAGGCTTCCACAAGGGTCGTAACTTTCTTCCCCGTAAAGAAATCTGCGATTGCAGCAGCAATCTTCAAACAGTCGGCGCTTTTCTTGAAAGAATAATCTGTGTTAACGGTCTGCAATATCTCATAAACCAATGATAACATCGGGTCAATGTCGTTATCGTTTGACCACGCATCATAATAGACCGACACTTCTGGTTGAACGTCTATCGGCACACGCCGCATACCAGTTTGCATAGCTTCAAAGTGTGTCCGTATCGTATTGTTCTCTATGTCATCATGGCTGCCAATAAACTCGTTATAGGCATCTAAGATCATCTTTGTTTGCTTCACAAAAAAGGTCTTTCCGCTGCCCCATGCGCCATCAAGAGCAACAGAGCAATTATCCTCAATCGCATTGAGAAGGTTTATAAAGCGATAGATGTCAACATTTCTCTCGATAGCGTCCAGCTCGAATGTCTGAAGCAGATTCTCTTTGTTTGGCTGGAGCTCTATTGATTTCATATCATTACCCCCCCGACTACTTAAATTCTGCCATGTCGCGTTTGAGCTTTTTCAATCATGCGTTAAATGCCATACGCTGGTTAATCCGTTTTTCGTTAATTGAATGCCACTATATCAGCACTTAATTTCAAAACTCCCTAAATAATAAATAGGGCCCAACTGCGCCTAATTGCTATACTCAGCACCTCGCCCTCTTACCTCTCCGGTCACTTCAGCCTACCGCAGCTTGGTAGCTGGTTCTCTTTCAACATCCTCCTCTAGTAAACAAAAAGCTTTACCGATGATTACCATACTTTACCGACGAAATCCGCATTGCTGATGTCCTGTTTGACTGTGCAAGCTAATATATTTATTATACTACTACCTGAGCGTCAATCAAATGGAAAATGTCATAAAAGGGCAATAGCGGCGCATTGTACAAACAGCATGAATGGCAACTTAAGTTATCGTCGCCATTCAAGCCATTGATGATTTGCACTTATCAGCTAATAGAGCTAATTAGGGCTTTACTATCTACTTTTTCACTTCAAACACATACTGCCGTTTTACCAGCTTGCGGTGCACGATTCCGGCGTCCTCCAGCTTAAAGAGGTCTTGCCGCGCCGTTTCCAGCACCACGCCGAATTTCTTTTGCCATGCCTTTATGGTAATGGATTGATTGGGGCTTGTGAGAATCCACTTCGCGCCCTCTATGACACGACTGTTCATGCCGGCTGCTTTCAGCTTATCAAGCGTCTGCTCCATCACGACCTTGTCAACGAGCCGTTCCTCCATGGCTTTTACCGCACGGGCGAGCATCCCCGTGTAATAGTCGATGAAATAGGTCATGTCAAAGTCGTCGTCCTCAACATCCTTGATGGCCTTATAATACTTGGCGCGTTCCTCCGCGATCACACCGGATATGGAGAAATAGCGAAAAAAATCATAGCCCGCCTGCAACAGCATCATAAAGGAAAGCGCCCGCGCAGTTCTTCCGTTCCCGTCTATGAAGGGGTGGACATAGACGAAGTAGAAATGCGCGATACAGGCTTTGATGAGCGGCGACAATTCGTTGTTGGTTATGAATTCAAGCAGCGACGCCATCATGCCGGAAACCTTTTCGGCTTCGGGCGCAGTATGAACGATCTCGCCACGGCTTGACTGCACGAATACGCTTTCGCTGCGGTAAGCATTTGCCGGCACGTCAGCTTCAAGCGTGTCCTTTGTCACAAGCGCATATATGTCAAATATCGTTTGCTCGGTGATCGACTCATCAATGTGTTCAAGAACATAGGTGAGCGCCTCGTAATTGTTCTTCACCATCTGCTCGGATTTATTCTTCGGTGAGCGCCCTTCATGGATAAACTCCCGCGCTTCCTTCTTGGTGGTGAACGCGCCTTCTATAACGCTTGAATACACGGCCTCGTCTAAAACCGCTTCCCGAAACGCTTCTTCGTATTCCGGACGGTCAAATACGATCTCTCGCCGCGCAAGAGAAATGACCTCATCAGCTTGTGACGAGATACTTTCCGTCAGTACCCACCAAAACGGTTTGCCGTCTATGGAGAGAAGCGGAAGACTTTCGGATTTATCCTTCCTCGCCTTTTGAAGCTCCGGCCACACCTTTGAGATGGGTAGGGAAACGGGCAAACGGTGGATAATATCCTTTCTCGGAAGATACTTTTCCAAATATGTTTCGATGATCTCCTGCATGATTTCCCTCCAAAGGCACTCTAATTATCTTCTATTTTACTTCTATTATTCCTCCAAAGCAAGACTTTATTCAATAGCGCCACGGCGATTCTTTATCTGCTTTTTTTCATGACCTTTTTCCTCCTTTTCCATTTGCTTTATCTGCGTCTGCTTTTCGGCAAGCACAAGAGCGCGTTCCATAATGGCGTCGCACAGCTTCATGCTCCGACGAAGCGGTTTTGCCTGCGCGGATATGGCGGCAATTCGCGCGCGGATCTCCACCATGCGCGCCTCGGGAACATCATGTCGGCGCTGCTCGTTATGAAGCGTCTTGCGCTCGGAATACAGGCTTTTGATCTGTGCGTCTGCCGATGCTCTGTAATCGGTGAGCTGCTCTGCCGTGTCGATGCCATGCCTAAACAGAAACCGGGATTGCTCATCGAGCTCGTCCAGATGAATTGACAGACCGGGAAATCGGGATCATCATTGCTACCGTACAGGCTGTGTTGGATGCCAGAGAAAAGGGGGAGTAACCATGCTCCTGGCACAACTGAATAGGAACAGCAGAGCGCAGGCTTCACCCATTGGGCGAAGCTGAACAATCTGAAACAGGCC
>ERZ1026844.1775-NODE-1775-length-12532-cov-15.872165_pt1 | contig 12532 bp, 15 predicted proteins | sample MGYA00380152_ERZ1026844 | MGnify/ENA primary metagenome ERZ1026844 (study PRJEB33269, sample SAMEA4719788) | human gut metagenome | biome: human-associated habitat; feature: organic feature; material: feces | place: Cameroon | collected 2013-10 ... | reverse complement strand
ACTGCACCAGTGAGTGTATTAAAGGCTATCTTTGAAAATCCAAGTATTTCTAAAGCTGTGACTGATTTCAATAATGATTGGTATTCAGTATACGGAGAAGACAAAGGTCTTTGTGATATGTAAACAATGAGGAGAAAACTCTCCTCATTGTTTTTTTATGTTCTATAATAGAGATAGGAGCGTGATGATATGAGCAAAATGATTGGTGCACCAACAAGATATAGACAGGGAAAAGATGAATTAAAATGTCTTGGTGATGATTTAAAGGACTATAAGAGAATAGTTGTAATTACAAGTGAAAATTTGAAAGAGATGTTTATACCTCAGATAGAAGAAAGCTTACATGAACAGGAAATGACAGTTGTATTATTTAAAAATGAATGCAGTATGAGTGAAATTGAAAGAATACAACATATTGTAGAAGAAACGAATGGTGAAGTAATTGTCGGTATAGGTGGAGGTAAGGTATTAGATACGACTAAAGCATGCGGTTATTATGCGAAAAAACCTATTGTCGTTATACCTACTGCCGCAAGTACAGATGCCCCATGTTCTTCTTTATCAGTGATTTATCATGATGATCATACGTTTGATCATTATTTATATTTACCTAAAAGTCCAGATCAGGTGATTGTGGATACACAGGTGATTGCGAATGCCCCTGTCAGATTACTTAGAGCGGGTATTGGTGATGCATTTAGTACTTATTTTGAAGCAAAAGCTTGTTATGTGAGTCATAGTGAGAATTGTCTTCATAGTCAGGTGACAAGAAGTGCTCTAGCGATATCTAAGGCTTGTTTTGATATTGTCTACTCTTATGGATTGCAGGCTGTAGAAGATTGTAAACAGAATAAAGTGACAGAAGCACTTGAGAATGTGATAGAAGCCAATATTTATTTAAGTGGTATTGGTTTTGAATCAGGTGGAGAATCAGTCGGTCATGGCTTGCATAATGCGTTTACTCTTATTCCTGAAACAAATAGTAAGATGCATGGTGAAAAAGTCGCTTTTTGTACACTTGTACAATTAGTACTAGAGAATACACCTAAGGATACACTCAAGAGCTATTATGAGTTCTTAGAAGCATTAGAGTTACCAACAACACTTTCTGATTTAGGGATAAAAGAAGTAGATGAGGAAGCATTGATGCATGTCTGTATAGAAGCAGTCAAAGAAGGTTCTACGACATTAAATATGCCTTTTGAAGTGACTTCAAAGAATTTATTAAAAGCGATTATCAAAGCTAATCAATATGGACAGAAATGGAAAACCTCTGGAAAATAATCCAGAGGCTTTTCTATTAGAAATATAATTTTGCGATAATCGCGATGAGAACGATAATGATAACTACAAGACTATATGCTACTGTCATTGCGCCATAGCCCTGCCAGTCTTTTTGAAGTTCTTTTGTCTTTTCTTTGGAAATGACACGCTTCTTTTCGCTCATAATCATCATCCTTTCTTTCGAGTTTCATATCTATTTATATTATACTTCACTTATTAATTAATATATATTGCACTTTTCAAAAAAATAATTAATATAAAAAGCTATCAAAATGATAGCTCTAAAATTCTATGACTTCTAAATCATCTGGTACAAATATATTTCCTGTATAATAGTGTACACCTTCTGCCTTGTAGAGTTCTTTACGATTGTCTACATGATCATCTTCAGTATGATAAAGTACAAGATTCTTGATATGAAGTGATTGCGCAAGTTCACAGGCATCTTTCACTGTTGAATGATGCTTTTCATAAGGATGTCTGAAGTCTCTTTCTTCATATAAACAGAATGCTTCATGCAAGAGTACATCTGCATTTTCTGCATAGACTTTCTCTTCTTCACAATATGGTTCATCACCACAGCATGTCAGCTTCTTACCATCATATTCCATCATAAAGCCAAACTGTTTAGCTTTAGTAGAATGGATATCAAAGAAAGTCACTTGATGTCCCATGATTTCTTTTGTTTCTTGATCCTTCACTTCTACTAAGTGAAGTCTTTTTCCAATGAGTGCACTCTGTTTTGGTACAAGAAGTGTATTCGCCATATCTTCTAAAATATGAATCACTTCATCATGACCATAGATATAAGCATCCCCTTCATACTTACCTGCATTCATGAACTGTGTAATCATACGCATCATCCAGACCATACCTAATAAATGGTCAATATGCTTATGAGTTAAGAAGATATGCTTCATATCCTTCCAGTCATAACCTGCATTTTTAAGTTGAGTCAGAATCTGATTTCCTCCTCCTGCATCAACCATCAAGTATTGATTATTGTCTTCTAATACAAAGCATGTGTTGTATATCTTTGTGACTAAGGCATTCCCCGTACCTAACATTGTCAATTTCATGTTCTTCCTCCCAATAGTTTAGTCCTAAAGCATATGATATATGCAATAATACCAGATATTCCGCCTACCATAATACCACCTAGAATATCTGTTGGGTAGTGCACCATGAAATAATTACGGCTTAATCCCATTAATGCGACAAAGATAAAACCAATCCAGCTATATTTCTTATTACATGTTAAGAATATACACATCATAACTGCCATAGTGGCTGTAGTATGTCCTGAAGGGAATGAGAATTCTTCATAATGTAAGCCTCCAACAAACTTCCACCAGTTATAGTATTCATCTACACCGGATAAATAAGGACGATGACGTCCAATCGCATTCTTTAAAAAGAGACTTGTAAAGATAGCTCCTATCGCAAGACTAATGAGAATACATATGCCAAGTTTTCTTGTCTTTTTAAAATAAATAAGTACAAGAGCTAAAGCGATAAAGAAGATTCCTTTATCACCAAAATAAGAGATCAAGCGGAATATTGGTGTCAGTGCACCATGTGTGTTTTCAGCAAGATGATGGAGGAAATGAAGGAGTGTATAGTCATATAGATGTCCTAATTCTCTCATCTTTTCTTCAAGTCCTTTTCATTAATTGCTTCAATCACACGACATGGATTGCCTCCTGCAATCACAAATGGTGGAATATCATCCTTTACAACTGATCCTGGTTGTATAATAGATTCTCTATTAATTTTTACACCTGGATAAATAATACTGTTTGAACCAATGCTGACGCCTTCATAAATACGTACGGGTAATGTACTTTCTAATCCTTTTGCACGAGCATGACTACTCATTGGTGTGACTGTTGTGAGTATTGTGACATTATACCCAACTGTCACATTATCACTGATAGACACTATTCCACTATCATCAATTAAGAGATTATCTTTAGAATAGAAGTTCTTTCCAAGTGTAATGTTGTAGCCATAAATGCAGTGAAAAGGCTGTTCAATAAAGGCTTCATTCCACTCATTTAATAGTTTATCTAGTATGAGATTGATATCATCTCTTTTAAGTGGTGAAAGATTGTTTAGCTCATGACAGAGACTCTTACAATAAAGACGATCATTGTAGAGTTCTTTTGAAAATGGCTGATAAAGTTCACCAGAGATCATATCTCTTTTTGTATCATTCATGCTTCATCCTCCTATAATAAGTTTGAATCTGTTTGTATAACTTGGCACAGTCATATGTCGCAAAGACTTGAGGATCAATCACATCTACATGTTTATGTGTCAGTGCTTCTATCTCTTCTTTCTTATAGCGCATCTGTGGTGCCAATAATACAAGGTCATAGTATAGACATTTCTTTTCTACAGTATGAACTGCTGCCCCTTCTATGATCAACGGGAGGTTGTTTTTTAAAATATAGTTCTGCATCTTCTCCTTAAAGAAACCTGATGTCATTCCCCCACTGCAACATAATACGACCTTCATTGGTTCGACTTTTTCTTCTATGAGCTTATTGATCATACATTGATAAAGTTCTAAGGCAATAGGAAATGTCGTCAATGGGAAATGAAGATAGAAGATCTGTTTATCATCACTGATAATCTTTTCTTCTATCATGCCTATATCATGAAAGTAAATAGAGGCAATGCGATTATGGTAAGTGATGTGATATTCATTTTCATTAAATTTTGTTTGAAAACGAGAATCATCTTTTAACTGAAAATAGAGATAACGTTTATAGACCTCCAGATTCTCTTTTTGATAAAATGTATCAAGCATAGTTCTGTTCCTCTAAAAATTTTTTTAATGTATTAATATCTTCTTTAATGAGATCAATAGAGCTCTGCCAGAATGATTCATCTGTGAGATCTATATCCAGTGTTTTCGCAACATCTTCTAAATCCATGTTACCTGCCACTGAAAGGAATGTTTCATACTCATCTGGGAAATGTTCAAGGTCCTGTTGATAACGGACATAAAGTCCTTTCGCAAGTAATAAGCCAAAGGCATATGGGTAGTTATAGAAAGAATAATCTGAATCATAATAATGAGGTTTCCATGTCCACATATATGGATGGAGGTAGTTATGATCTAATCCATCACCATAAGCTTCTATCTGTGCTTCAAGCATGATTTTCTTTGTTTCTTCAGCACTCACTGGCCCTTGTTTTCTTGCTTCAAAGAAGCGACTCTCAAATAAGAAACGAGAATAAATATCACAGATGACCTGTGTCGCATTACTCAATGCACTCTCTAATATCACAATCTTTTGAGTAGGTGAAGCTGTTTTTAATGCAGCCTTTCCTACTATTGTTTCACAGAAGTTAGATGCTGTTTCACCAATAGGCATTGGATAATGGGTATTCAATATTGTCTGCTCACCTAAACCTCTTCCATGGAAACCATGACCAAATTCATGGGCGACAGTAATCACATCAGAGAAATGATTTCCATAGTTGAATAAGAAACGGCTTTGTTTCAAACTTCTGATATTTTCACAAAATGCACCACCTACTTTATTTTCTCTTGGATAAACATCAGCCCAATAATTCTCTACTGCATAAGTCGCAAAATCACCAAAATGTTTTGAGAATGTATAGAATTGATCCACGACAAATTGAGAGCCTTTTTCAAATAGATAGTCTTCAGTATCTGATGCAACAGGCGCATAAAGTTCATACCAAGGTAATCCGTTACGATATCCTAAATAGTTCGCTTTGATTTTAAAGTCTTCTCTTATTTCTGCCATATTCTTCTTCATGACAGAAAGTAATGTATTGAGTGTTTCCATCTTTAATCGTGATTTCATACATGATTCTTCTAATGGTGATTTATAACCTCTAAGTTTACTTGTATAAAGTACTTCTCCCTTGATTCCACTTAAACATGTCGCGATTGTTTCTTCATATGGCTTATAAGCATCCAGTTCCGCAAAATAAGCTTTCATTCTTACCTGCTTATCTGGACTATGAGCCATGTTGAGTACTTCAGTTAAAGGATAATTATGTCCATCTATATTTACTTGAATAGATGATACAACGGCATCTTTATGCTTCATCCAGGCATAAGAACCTGTGTTTTTCATATGAGCTATGATAGATTCCTGTTTTTCATCCAATTTGTATTTTTGATTATGTTGAATCTCTTTAAGGATATATGCATGTTCCTTAATAAAAGGATCCTGACAGCTGTCTAAATCAAACTCCGCAATATAGGCATTATTCTTAATGTCCTCTCCTATCATTGAGGCAGTTATATTATTTAATTGATCAAGCTGACTACTCCCACGGGCAAGCCCGTGGGGTTCTTACTGTCAAGTTTAGCTTGTAATCGTACATCATTTTCAGACTTTGGAATACAAGTATAAATCTATTTGAGTAAGAACTTCTATTACCAAGCAGTCCAACAACCACATTAACGGTAAATTTCTATCCTGCGATATGGAAGTATAATCAATCTCCCTGATGTCTATTTTATGCTATTTTGATTCCACTATTTAATACTTTGATTCTGTTAGTCTTAATTCTTTTAATTAAGGCTTCTTCCTTACTGTAACACTTTTCAAATTCTAAAATACATCTATCTCTATCTATATTCTTAGTCTCGTAATCATAGCAGTACAGCAGAAATGATGAATACCAGTCTCGCTGTACTAAAGTTCCATCTGATAGATGATACATCCTGTCAGATAATTTCTTCTTTATGTAGTCATCTGCTGTATGGTCATATTGTGATGCTCTATAATCATTAGGCACTTCTATATATGTACCACCTGTGGTCTTGAATTTCTCTTCTACAGCAGCCTGAAACCCAGAAGGGCATCTATTCTTTATAGACCTGCCAAAACGTTTCTTCTTATTAAACTTGCCTTTGCTATTGACAGTAGTCTCCTTGGCTCTTTTCATAAGCTTACCTGCATTTTTGGGTTCTGTTATAAATACATCTCCGAGACTCCTTAAATGATTGGCATCTTCGTTTATAGCGAGTTGTCTATTTATCGCATTAATACGACATAATTCAGAATGTTTTTCTTTTAGTTTCTTATAATGATTGGAATATCTCCAAGTCTTGCGGCCTTTTTTAATTGTACCATCTTCATTATAATTCTGCGGATTAGTTGCACGTCTTGACCTGTCCATAGCACGATAATATAATCTTTCTAATCGTTCAGATTTCTGAATACTTCTGCCTCTCTCTGAAAGATTTTTAAGTCCTACTTCTGTAGTGGAAGTATAGGCAACTGTCTGTGTTCCTATATCAGCACCGATCATTCCTCTGCCATATTTATGTCTTGGATTGCCGAATCTATCATATTTAGGCTTTGCCCTGCCTTCGATGGTTAAATGTAGATATACTCTATATTTACCGCGAATTAATTCTGGTACAAGGGTAGCATAGCAGGGTCTATATGTATCAATACAGTACGCTTCATCCATGAGTGTCTGCACAGCCTTATTATTCATGATCTCAGGTTCAGCAAGATAATCTAATACTGCATTCACCTCATCTGTCTGAAATCTATCATTGATCTTTATTCCAAATACAGTCCTGCCAAGCTTGAATTGTAACTTATTATCCTTGACGAATATAGGGATACCACGATTCATCTGCTTTGCTCTTATACAGGGTAAATCTCCGTATTTAGAAAAATGTAAAATACTACCATTACCATATAAGCATTTTTCCATGCCACGCCAGATATCTTCAGCTTTAGTAAGGGCAAAGACTGCATCTACGTTATACTTCTTACCAATATATATCATTGATTTCCTGCAAAAATCCCAGGTAACATCATACTGCTTTTGCATTTCATTGAGCTGACCAGCAAAATGTTTACGTTTTTTCTTATCTTCTGTAGAGCCATATAATTTAAGTAGTTTACGATACCTCTTGGTACGCATAAGCTGGTCATAATTCTTTCTCATAAGACCTACAAGTTCGTTGCCTGCTTTTCTGATCCTATCCGAAAGATTTACAACTTTTTGAACATCAGAATAAGACATATCAGTTTCAGCAGCTAGAATATGCTTATCAGAAAGCTTATGAAATTGTTTTAGAGTCTTTTTGTATTCTTCTTCACTTATCATCTTTTTGTTCCTCGATATACTTAGCTACTGCAGCTTCGCTTATGCGTTCTACAGTCGAGACAAAATACCCTCTTGACCATAAAGCTCCACATCTTGCATAGAACTTTTTAAGTTGCGGGTACGCTTTAAACAATTCGATAGCGCTAATGCTTTTAAGAGTTCTAGCCACATCGCAGGGAGCGACAGTCTGTGGCACATCTATGAAAATATGTATATGGTCTGGCATTACTTCAAGTGCTTTTATATGATAATTATAATCGTTGCAAATTTTTTGTGATATCTGTTTTAAAGTATTATCAACATTACCTTTTAAAACTGAAAATCTGAATTTAGGACAGCATATGATATTATGTTAGATATTTACAATGTGAAGCACTGTGATATTTTTCTTCACTCATTATCCTGCTCTTTAAGCTGATATTTTTCCTGAATGCCTGTACGTATAAGATCAAGAAATGTAATAGCCTTGCTTTCCTCAACATAATAAATACGTGCAAGGTTTTCAAGTTCTATTTTCCACTCCATAGGAATAGATATGTTTATTTGAACATTATTTGATTTTGGTTTTGGTTTTCCCATTGATTAAAAAATCCCTGCTGTTTTTATACATACATTATACATCTACTCTATACAAAACATAAGCAAAACGTTATCTGTATGAGCTGATAAAGAAAGCTGTATAAAAAAATGCAGCCTTTCTATTCTCTTTTCAATTTCTATTTTTGTCTCTATTATTTTATGTAATGCCGCTTCTGTTTTCTCACTTCTATAAGCAGGATAGTTCTTATTCAAATCTTTAAGCGTGTTTAAATCTTCTTGAAAATTTTTGTCTTGAAATGACGTATATAGGGCATCAAGATTCCATTCGTTCATGTTTAATCATCTCCTAATTGTATTATACCTTATCTCTCTCATTTGTGTTAAACTTATCTTGGGTGATAAAAAATGATAAAAGAATTACAGAAAAGACTAAAAGAACAAAATATCAAGTTCTATTATGTGCCTACTGATGATGATCATCAGAGTGAAATTGTAGGCGAACATGACCAATTTAGAAAGTATCTAAGCGGCTTTACTGGTTCTGCAGGTGTCCTAGTTGTAGGACAGGAAGAAGCATGGTTATGGACTGATGGACGTTATTTCATTCAGGCAGAAAAAGAACTCTATTCTGGTATTAAGCTCATGAAGATGGGTAATGCAGATGTTCCTAGTGTGAAGGATTTCCTCATTGATCATCTTGATGATGGTGATGTACTTGGCTTCAATGGTAAAGTGACAACTGCTTCATTTATCATTGATTTGGATGAAGGTAGAGAAACTGATTTTGAATTAAAAGACATTGATATGACTGATGTATGGACTGATCGTCCAGAACGTTCTCATGAACCTGCTTATATCTATGATGTGAAGTATCATGGACAAAGCACAGCACAGAAACTTGAATGGATTCGTGGTTACATGGAAGAAAATGAATGTAATGCGCACATCATTACATCATTAGATGATATTGCATGGACATTCAATATTAGAGGTAAAGATATTCCTCATTCCCCAATGGCTATGGCTTTTAGTATTATTACTTTAGATAACGCTTATTTATATCTTCAGGATGGTACATATAATGATGCTATGGTTGAAGCTTATAAGAATGATGGTATTGAAATCCGTTCTTATGAGGATATCTATCTTGATACAAAGAGATTAAGTGGTCAAGTACTTGTAGACTTAAGTGCTATCAACTATGCGATCTATTCATTTATTGACTGCGAAATCATGGAAGGATCTAACCCAACTCAATACTTCAAGAGTATTAAGTCAGATGTAGAAATTGAAAATACAAAGCACGCTCATTTAAAAGATGGTGTGGCTATGACTAAGTTCATGTATTGGTTAAAGACTTCTATGCCTGATGATGCTACTGAATGTTCTATTACTGATAAATTATTAGGCTTTAGAGAAGCACAGGAATTATTTACTGATATTTCATTTAATACGATTACTGCTTATAAAGAAAATGCCGCATTAATGCATTATCATCCATCTCGCGAACATGATGTTCATGTAAAGAAGGAAGGCATGCTTCTTATTGACTCAGGTGGACAGTATTTAGATGGTACAACTGATATTACACGTACTTTCATCTTAGGTGAAATCAGTGAGACTGAAAGAAAGTATTTCACATATGTATTAAAGGCTATGTTGAAGATGCAGGAAGCAGTCTTCTTATATGGTGCAAATGGTATCTGGATTGATGGTCTTGTAAGACATGAATTATGGAAGCAGCATATTGATTTCCAGTGTGGTACAGGTCATGGTGTGGGTCATTTCTTAAATGTCCATGAAGGACCAAATGATATCAGACCACGTCTACGTGATCCACGTAAACCTTCCGCAATCCAGGAAGCAGGTATGATTACAACTGATGAACCTGGTGTTTATATTGAAGGTCAGTTTGGTATCCGTTTAGAAAATGAATTATTATGTGTTGAAGATATGAAGAATGAATATGGTCAGTGGATGAAGTTTGAACCACTTACTTTATGTCCAATTGACTTAGATGGTCTTGATGTTTCTTTACTCACAACTGATGAAAGAGACGCATTGAATAAGTATCATGAATTCGTTAGAGAATCATTAAAGCCATACTTAACTGATGAAGAAAATGAATGGTTAAAGACTTATACAAGAGGTATTTAATATGAAGTACTATGATCTACCAAAAACTGATTTAAAAGTGTCTGAAATTGCCTTAGGGTGTATGCGTATTGCGAATAAAAGTGTTGAAGAAGTAGAAGAACTTGTGAAGACTGCATTAGATTGTGGTATTAACTTTTTTGATCATGCTGATATTTATGGTGGAGGAAAGTCAGAAGAGTTATTTGGGCAAGTTCTTGAAAAACATCCTGAATATCGTAAAAAAATGATTATTCAGACAAAGTGTGCTATTGTACCTGGAAAACGTTATGACTTTTCTAAAGAATACATTATTAATGCAGTCAATGGGTCATTAGAAAGACTCCATACTGATCATGTAGAAATTCTTTTATTACATAGACCTGATGCATTATGTGATCCTATTGAAGTAGCAGAAGCATTTGATGAACTATATGTTAGTGGTAAGGTCAAATACTTTGGGGTATCTAATCATACACCAGGACAGATTGCCTTATTACAGAAGTATACAAAGCATCCTATTATCATAAATCAGTTACAGCTTTCTATTGTGCATTCTGTGATGATTGATAGTGGTATGAACATGAATATGAAGGAAGACTTTGCGATTGATAAAGATGGCGGCGTGCTTGATTATTGTCGTCTAAATGATATTACGATCCAGGCCTGGAGTATTGTACAGGCATCATGGGCTGAAGGTACTTTCTTAAATAATCGTCATTATAAGAAATTAAATAATGTTCTTGATGATTTATCAAAGAAATACAATGTTACTCCTGCCACAATTGCGACTGCATGGATTTTAAGACATCCTGCACATATTCAGGCAATTACTGGTACAACTTCTCCTAAGCATTTAATTGAAACGGCAGAAGCTGCAAATATCGAATTAACACGACAGGAATGGTATGATCTTTATCTAGCAAGTGGTAAACCTTTACCATAAGGAGGTACATTTATGAAAGTACTCATGATTAATGGAAGTTCACGTAATAATGGCTGTACACGTGCAGCTTTAGATATTATGGCTGAAACATTTAAAGAAGAAGGTATTGAAACAGAAATCATCTTTATTGGCAATCAGCCTATTGCGGATTGTATGAACTGTAAGAAGTGTGTTACTGAACATCAATGTGTCTATGATGATGTAGTCAATGAAATCACTACTAAAGCAAAAGACTGTGATGGCTTCATCTTTGCCTCACCTGTCTATTATGCCCATCCAAGTGCAAGATTACTTGCGGTATTAGACAGAGCCTTCTATTCAAATAAGAGTGTCTTTGTCTATAAACCAGGGGCTTGTATCTTTAGTGCAAGACGTGCTGGTCAGGTGGCAAGCATGGATGTTGTCAACAAGCATTTCAGCATTTCTCATATGCCTATTGTATCTGCCAATTACTGGAATGAAGTCTTTGGAAGTGAACCTGAAGATGTTTATAAAGATGCAGAAGGTGTTGCAACTATGCAGAATATCGCAAAGAATATGAGCTGGCTGCTTAAGTCTATTGAAGCAGGTAAAAAAGCCGGTCTTGAAAGACCAGAGCTCTCTACAGGCCATACGAATTTCCATCACTAAGAGAAGAATTTTTCTTCTCTTTTTTTGTATTTTTGTAAGCGCTTGTTATATTGACGATTGTTTATATGAGGACTAGAATACAGTTGTATATGGGGAAAGAAGGCATTTCAATGAGCAAGTCTATCGTGATGCGATTAATTAAGTGTTTATCAGTTATTATGTTAGTGATTGGCTGTGTTCAGCCAACCTCTGTACAGGCTTATTCACCTGTTCTTACAGAAACAGTTCAAAATACAAATAATACAAATAAGAATGCTTCAGTGGCAGTTCAGAGTAAAAATCATTCTGAGCAAAATAGTTTAGAACTTTTTGTGATTACTGTGTTAGTCACAATTCTTATTCTATTTCTTATTGGACTCGTTCATAAGGATTTAAAGATATGAAAAAAAGAGATGTTGAACATCTCTTTAATCAAACCAATCTCTTTTATCATTAACAGGCTAAAATTCATGAATTTGCCTGTTAATCCTCTAATAAATGGCGTCCCAGATAAGATTTGAACTTACGACCTTTTGCACGCTTAAGAGGAATGCAAACCCAATTTTTTAGGATTTAATTATTTATATTAACCAGGATTTATCGTCGTTTTTATTCACTTTTAGATCTTATGATTATTCCACTTTAGTTGATCACTCATTCCGATTAGGTTGACCAAGTATTCCGATACTCTTGACCAAATAGCCATTTTAATAAAATTCCGACGAGTTGACCAACCATTCAGATGAACCTGACCACTTAACAATCCTGACTGCAAATAAAGTACAGCCAGGATTGTTATGTCCTTGTTAGAAATCTGTTAGAAAACGTCAAATTTTCTCGTTTTGATTATTCCACTTTAGTTGATCACTTATTCCGATTGGGTTGACCAAGTGTTCC
>ERZ1026844.1774-NODE-1774-length-12535-cov-20.207452_pt1 | contig 12535 bp, 9 predicted proteins | sample MGYA00380152_ERZ1026844 | MGnify/ENA primary metagenome ERZ1026844 (study PRJEB33269, sample SAMEA4719788) | human gut metagenome | biome: human-associated habitat; feature: organic feature; material: feces | place: Cameroon | collected 2013-10 ... | reverse complement strand
ACGAGCGCACCAAGAATGACATGGGTCTGATCATCCCCGTGGTCATCACCGTGTACGCCGACCGCTCCTTCAGCTTTATCACCAAGACCCCTCCCGCAGCGGTCCTCATCAAGAAGGAGTGCAACATTGAGTCCGGTTCCGGCGTTCCCAACAAGGAGAAGGTCGCCACCATTTCCAAGGCCTCCCTCCAGAAGATCGCCGAGCTGAAGATGCGCGACCTGAACGCCGCGTCTCTTGAGGCTGCCATGAGCATGATCGCCGGTACTGCCCGCTCCATGGGTGTTACCGTCGGCGAGTAAGGAGGGTGTAAGAAATGTTTAGAGGTAAGAAATATCAAGAGAGCGCCAAGCAGATCGACAAGGCTATGCTGTATGACCCCAAGGAGGGTCTGGAGCTGATCTGCAAGACCGCTTCCGCCAAGTTCGACGAGACCGTTGAGCTGCACGTCAAGCTGGGCGTTGACTCCCGTCACGCCGACCAGCAGGTGCGCGGTGCCATCGTTCTGCCCAACGGCACCGGCAAGTCCGTCCGCGTTCTGGTGTTCGCCAAGGGCGACAAGGCCGACGCCGCCAAGGCAGCCGGCGCCGACTACGTGGGCGAGATGGATCTGGTGGAGAAGATCCAGAAGGAGAACTGGTTTGACTTCGACGTGGTCGTCGCTACCCCCGACATGATGGGCGTCGTCGGCCGTCTGGGTAAGGTGCTGGGCCCCAAGGGTCTGATGCCCTCCCCCAAGTCCGGCACCGTGACTCCTGACGCCGCCAAGGCCGTGCAGGAGGCGAAGGCCGGTAAGGTCGAGTACCGTCTGGACAAGACCAACATCATCCACTGCCCCATCGGCAAGGTTTCCTTCGGTGCTGACAAGCTGTTTGAGAACTATTCCGCTCTCATCGGCGCCATCATCAAGGCCAAGCCCGCCGCTGCCAAGGGTCAGTATATCAAGTCCTGCGTGGCTGCTTCCACCATGGGCCCCGGCGTGAAGATGAACGCCAACAAGCAGCTGTAAAAAAGCTGAAAAAAACCGTTATCTTAGGCTTGACAAGCTGTGAGGCCTTGGATATAATAGTGGTTGCGTTCCAAAGACAGCAGGTGGCGTATGCCGTAAGTCCTGCCGAGGATGGCACATCGTTATGATTGCTTTTCACCGTCCTCATGTCCTTTGGCATGGGGACGGTTTCCTTTTTTGAACGCACCGAAATTCTAACGGAGGTGAAATCAAAGAATGCCCAACGCAAAGGTTCTGTCTGAAAAGCAGGCGATCGTGGCGGCGCTGACCGAAAAGCTGCAGAACGCAGCAGCCGGCGTCATCGTTGATTACAAGGGCATCACCGTGGCAGAGGATACCGCTCTGCGCGCGGAGTGCCGCAAGAACAACATTGAGTACGCTGTCATCAAGAACACCCTGCTGCGTTTCGCTTTCAACAACTGCGGTCTGAACGAACTGGACGATCAGCTCAACGGTACCACTTCTCTGGCTATCTGCACTGACGATCCCGTTGCTCCCGCGCGCGTGATGGCGGACTACGCAAAGAAGCTGAAGGACAAGTTCGAGATCAAGGGCGGCTTCATGGATGGCAAGGTCATCTCCATGGAGACTGTGAACGCTCTCGCGTCCATCCCCGCACTGCCCGTGCTCCAGGCACAGGTGCTGGGCACCATGCTGGCTCCCATTTCCGGTCTGGCTTGCGTGCTGAAGCAGATCGCCGAGAAGAACGGCGCAGCCGCCGAGTAATTCGGCACCCTTTCCCGCGGGTGGACGCCCGCCACAACACTTAACAAAAATCTCAAAAATAGGAGGCTATCACAAATGTCTGAGAAGATTACTGCTATGATCGAAGAGATCAAGGGTTTGACCGTTCTGGAGCTGTCCGAGCTGGTGCACGCTCTGGAGGAGGAGTTCGGCGTTTCCGCCGCCGCCATGGCTGCTCCCGCTGCCGGCGCTGCTGCTCCCGCCGCTGAGGAGAAGACCGAGTTCGACGTGGTCCTGACCGGCTTTGACGCCGCTCAGAAGATCAAGGTCATCAAGGTCGTCCGCGAGATCTCCGGTCTGGGTCTGGCTGAGGCCAAGGCTGCCGTTGAGAGCGTGCCCCACACCCTGAAGGAAGCTCTGTCCAAGGACGACGCCGAGGCCATGAAGAAGCAGGTCGAGGAGGCCGGCGGCAAGGTCGAGCTGAAGTAAGTAAAGACTTCCATAAAAAAAGTCCCTCTGCGTGAGCAGAGGGACTTTTTTGCGTGTCGATAAACCCCACTGCGCGTGCAGTCTTTCCTCCTCACAGGGGGAGCTCGAGGGGGCAAAGCCCGCCTCGAATCGGATCAAATGCCGCGCTAAGCCTTGCTATGCAAGGCGTGCGTGGAGCGAAGCGAATATTTTCGTGCCGCTTCGCGGCACGAAAATAACGGCATTATTACAGGCTGGCGAAAAAAGCCGACGGCTTTTTCGACAGCCTGTAAAGTCCCTCTGCGTGAGCAGAGGGACTTTTTTTGCGCGGTAAAACCAACAGCCGCCGGCACCGTCGGCGGCTGTTGGTTTACATAATGATAAAGACTACTGCTTTTCCCGCAGGTGGGAGACGCCCCATACCGCCGCAGCCAGCAGGGCGACGGCGATAGCGACGATCACCGCCGGACTGGGGGAGGCAACCACGGCGACGGGCTGCCACGCGGCATAGAGCGTCATGTCGTGGGTCACCGCCGCGGTGAAGTCCCACGGGCGCGTCAGGTCGTAGTTTGCGAACCAGCCGCCGAAGTCGTAGCCCTCGCGGGTGGGCTCCTGCGGGGCGGCAATCGCTTCGCCCCAAGGGACGGTCAGCGATTCCACGGCGGAGCCGCCGTTGCTCTCGAAGGTCACATGGCACTGGTCGGAGATCTCCACGGAGGAGTCCTCCGTCGTGACGGGGAACAGCTCCATGCCGTCGCGGGAGACGAGGAAGTTGCGCTGGGACAGCACACCCGTGCCGCTCCGGGACAGCACCTTGAGCTGGAAGGAGGCGACCACGGTTTCCGCCGCCCAAGCCTCGCCGTCGCCGAAGGACAGGAAGTGCAGGCACACCGCCTGCTGTCCGTCCCTCAGCGGTATCACGGAGGAGGTCACGCCGTTGTGCAGCAGCAGACTGTCCGGCTGGAGGGCGAAGAAAGAGGGATCGAAGGTGACCTCGTCCTGCATGGCGTACATGGGCTCGTCGCCTGCCGTGCGGTGCAGTGTCACCGTGACGGTCACGGTGTCGCCGGGGAGGGCGTTGCAGCTTTCCCACCCGTTGACGGACAGCTTGAGAATGTACGCCGGTTCGTCGCCGTACGTTACGGCGGGCAGCAGCATCACGACCAGCAGCAGGCTCAAAAGCAGCCGTTTCATATTAGTTCAGGAAGTCCTTCAGCTTCTTGGAGCGGGAGGGGTGGCGCAGCTTCCGGAGAGCCTTCGCCTCGATCTGGCGGATGCGCTCACGGGTGACGTTGAACTCCTTGCCGACCTCCTCCAGCGTGCGGGTGCGGCCGTCCTCGATGCCGAAGCGCAGCTTCAGCACCTTCTCCTCGCGGGGCGTCAGGGTGCTGAGTACGTCCACCAGCTGCTCCTTCAGCAAGGTGAAGCTGGCGGCCTCGCTGGGCTCGCTGGCGGCCTCGTCGGGGATGAAGTCGCCCAGATGGCTGTCCTCCTCCTCGCCGATGGGGGTTTCCAGCGACACGGGCTCCTGCGCGATCTTCAGGATCTCGCGCACCTTGTCCACGGGCATATTCATCTCCTCGCTGATCTCCTCGGGGCTGGGGTCGTGACCCAGCTCCTGCAGCAGCTGGCGGGAGACGCGGATGACCTTGTTGATGGTCTCCACCATGTGGACGGGGATACGGATGGTGCGCGCCTGATCGGCAATGGCGCGGGTGATCGCCTGCCGGATCCACCACGTGGCGTAGGTGGAGAACTTGTAGCCCTTGGTGTAGTCGAATTTCTCCACCGCCTTGATAAGACCGAGGTTGCCCTCCTGGATCAGATCGAGGAACAGCATACCGCGCCCCACGTACCGCTTGGCGATGGACACCACCAGACGAAGGTTCGCCTCGGCGAGACTCTGCTTCGCCTTTTCGCCCGCCTTGATCTGCTTTTTCAGCTGCGCCAGCTCCTCGTCGGACAGCACCTCGCCGTCCGCCTCCGCCTGCGCCACGCGCTCCTCCGCCTCGCGTCCGGCGGACATGGTGGTGGCCAGCTCAACCTCCTGGTCGGCGGTCAGCAGGGGCACCTTGCCGATCTCCTTCAGGTACATACGAACGGGGTCGTCGATGTTGAAGCTGTCCACCAGCGTGTTGGGATCGACCAGCTCCTCCTCCTCGATCTCCGCGATCTCCTCCATGGCGGGCTCGCCGTCGTCATCGGGCAGGTCGGCGAGGAAGTCCTCCGCGCCCACCTCGATGCCCAGCTGCTCCAGAGAGTCGTAGATGGAGTCCATCTGCTCGCCCTCCAGATCCATCTCGTCCAGCACCTCGGACAGCTCGGCGGAATCCAGCTTGCCCTTCTTCTTGCCCTTGACAAACAGCTCCTTCAGCTTCTCGTGGGTGTTCAGCAGGGACGCCGCCGGCAGCGTGGCGATGGTTTTCTCGTCCAGCGCGCTTTTGGTGGGCTTGTCCTGCGCCGACTTGTCCTGCGCGGGAGCGTCCTCCAGCAGTGCGTCCGCCATCTTCTCCAGCTGCTCCGCCGTGTACTTTTCGTCAGTCATGTTCGCTTTCCTCCGTAGCCTTTTTTGTCTTTATAGGTGTCTCTGGCAGCCGCCAGCGGGTCAAAGCCGGCGGTGCGCTTAGTGTATTCTTCCTTGATGATGCGTATGTAATCCGCCAACGCCTGGGGCGCGTTGGCTGTGGATTCCGGTTTTTGCAGCAGGGAGGTCAGATGGTTCATCTCCTCCGCAGTCAGCACGGCTGCCATAGCTGCCATGCTGACGTGACCGCGCCGCTGCCACAGCTCCCCGTAGATGCGTCCCAGCAGGGGAGAGGAGAATTCCTCCGCCCGCACAGGCGTCTCATCGGGGAACAGGCTCTCGTCCTGCGACAGTAGACGGATGACGCCCTCCTCCGCCATGGCACTGCGTAGATTCTGATAGCGGATGCTCCGCTCCGCAGGCTGCAAGCTGGCCGCCGGGTTCAGCTCCCTGCGCTCCTGCTGCTTCCGCGCCTTGGCGCGCTGCCGCTTGGCGGCGCGGCTTACCTCCATCCGCATAGCGTCCACCGGCAGGGACGCCGCCTCGGCGGCGCGGGTGGTGTAGACCTCGCGCTCCACAGGGTCGTCGAGTTTACATAATGCTTCGGCTATTTCCCCGGCGTATCCAATGCGTCCCTTATCGTCCTTCAAGTCGTATTTTCCGGCGATTTGGGACATTGTGAATTCTACGCCGTTTTCGCTGCCGGACAGGAGGTTTTCAAAGGCGTCCCGTCCTTGGTATTTGATGAAGTCATCCGCATCCTGCTTTACATAATTCCCGTCCACCAGACGCTGCGGCAGGCGCAGCACCTTCACCTTGAACTCGGTGTTTCGCAGCAGCTCCAAGGCTCTGTCCGTGGCAAGCTGTCCCGCCTTGTCGTTGTCGTAGCACAGCACCAGCTCCTTGGTAAAGCGGCTCAGCAGCCGCACCTGCTCCTGCGTCAGTGCCGTGCCCATGGACGCCACGGCGTTGTCAAAGCCTGCCTGATGCAGCGTTACCACGTCCAGGTTGCCTTCGCACAGGATGATGTTGGGGCGTTTCGTTTTCTTCGCCAGATTCAGCCCGTACAGCACCCGCCGCTTGCTGAACGCCACCGTCTCGGTGGTGTTCATGTACTTTGGCGAGGAATTGTCGATCACGCGGCTGCCGAAGCCCACCACGTCGCCCCGACTGTCGATGACCGGCAGCATCAGCCGGTTCCGGAACTTGTCGTAAATGCCGCCGTTTTTCCCGGCTGCCGCCAGTCCCGCCGCCAGCAGCTCCTCCTTGGAGTAGCCCTTGGCGCGCATGGCGCGCGTCAGCGCGTCCCACTCGTTCAGCGACGCGCCCATACCGAAGCGGACGGCGATATTTTTCCGTATCTGCCGGCGATCCAGATAGGACTGCACCGCCGCACCCTGCGGCTGCTGCAGCTGCTCATAGTACCACCGCGCCGCCGTCCGGTTCAGCTCCAGCACCCGGCGGCGCATACGATCGGCACCGGTCTGCTCCTCCTCGGCGGGTAGGGGAAGGTTGGCGCGCTTCGCCAGAAACGCCACCGCCTCCGGGAAGGACAGCCCCTCGATCTCCATGATGAAATTGATGACCGAGCCGCCCTTCTTGCAGCCGAAGCAGTGGTAGATCTGCTTGTCCGGCGCAACGGAGAAGGAGGGCGTTTTCTCGTTGTGGAACGGGCAAAGACCGAACAGGTTGCTGCCCTTGCGCGTCAGGGTGACGTAGCTTGACACCACGTCGGCGATGTCGTTCCGCGCCACCACCTCGTCCAGAAATGTGTCGCTGAACCGCATGAGAGCCCTCCTTTCCGCCGCTTGCGCGGCATGGATGATACCTTACATTATACTATACGGAATTACCGTCCGAAATCCTCTTTTTCTCCGCAACTTTTTCCCCAAAAACCGCAAAACCGCCTGCAAGGGCGGTTTTGCGATTTACCATAACATAGAAACTACACGTTATTGTCAACTAAATCGACGGGCGGCGTCGTGTCCTCCCCGGAAGGCGGGACATCGGGCACCGCCGCCGGAGCGGGCGGGTAGTCCGGCTCCAGAATTGTAGGAGCGGGGGAGGGGGCGGGGCAGCTTTGCGCGGCAGCCTCCTGTGCGGCTTCCTGTGCGGAGGCTTCCTGCGTGAATTGCTGTGCGGATTCCTGTGCGGCGGCTTCCTGCGTGAATTGCTGTGCGGCTTCCTGTGCGGCGGCTTCCTGCGCCGCCTCGTGCAGCCGCTGGTTTTCGGCGCGGGCGGCAGCCTTCTGCTCCCGGCGGGCATCGGCGGCGGCGAAGAACGCCCGTACCAGCGTCAGCAGGAGGAAGAAAACGACGACCGCCAGTCCGACCCAGCCCGGCGTGCGGATGTGGAAGAAGTCACGGATGGTGAAATACTCCTTGTACATACCGAGAAAGTACAGTGCCACACCGCCGGCGGCGCACAGAATACACAGCAGCAGGCGGAAGAATGCCCGCACCTTATGCTCTCTGCCGGTCAGATACGCCACCAGCAGTGAAGCCGCCAAGAGAAACAGGGCGGGGGACTGGCAGCAGAGCAGATACCCAAGCGTTGTATCCATCATTATGGTGCGCCTCCCTTACAGCTGGCACTTGCCGCGGGGCAGGTACTTCCCGTCGAGGTCGGCCAGCACCTTCCCGGAGGAGACGGCGACCTTGCCCCGCAGCCAGACCTGCCGGATGGAGCCCTTGGTCACAATGCCCTCGTAGGGGTTGTAATCCGCCGCGCCCACCATGTCCTCGGCGCGGATCACATGGTCGGCGGCGGGGTCGTATACCACGATGTCCGCGTCGGAGCCGGGGGCGAGGACGCCCTTGCGGGGGTACAGTCCGTACAGCTTGGCGGGGTTCTCCGACAGCACGCGGCACATGGTACCCAGACCGATCTTCCGCTTGGCGACGCCGTAGGTATAGACCAGCTCGCCCCGGGTCTCTACGCCGGGGATGCCGCCGGGGATGGTGGTGAAATCCTCCCGCCCCGCCAGCTTCTGCGCCGTGGTGAAGCTGCAATGGTCGGTGGAGATCGTCTGCACCTCGCCGCGGCGGATGGCGCGCCACAGTGCCTCGCGATCCGCACTCTTGCGGAGAGGGGGAGAGCAGACGTACTTGGCACCTTGCAGCCAGTCCTCGTTGTAGTACACGCTGTCGTCCAGCACAAGGTACTGGGGGCACGTCTCCACAAACACCTTCTGACCGCGCCAGCGGGCGTTTGCCACCTCGTCCAACGCCTCGATGTTGGTGGTGTGGACGATGACCACGGGGATGTCCACCTGCTCGGCGATACGAAGCAGGCGACCCACCGCCTCCGCCTCCATGATGTCGGGGCGCGTCTCCGGATGGCAGTACACGCCGTTCTCGCCCTTGGCTTTTTTCTCGGCGATCAGCGCGTCGATGACCCCGGCGTTCTCGCAGTGGACGCCGCAGATACCGCCCTTCTCCTTCAGCTTCTTCAGAGCCTTGTACATCGCCTCGTCACCGATCATCATGGCGGGATAGGTCATATACATTTTGAAGGAGGAGATGCCCTCGGCGTACATATCGTCGATCTCACTCTCGATGGTATCGTTCCAGTCGTCGATGGTCATGTGGAAGCCGTAGTCACAGGCGCACCTGCTGTCCGCCTTCTCGTGCCACAGCCGCAGACCGTCATGGAGCGTCTCGCCCTTATTGGGGCAGGCAAAGTCGATGATGGTGGTGGTGCCGCCCCGCAGTGCCGCACGGGAGCCGGAGGCGAAATCGTCCGCCGTGGTGGTGTTGCACACGTCCAGATCAAAATGGGTGTGGGCGTCGATAAAGCCGGGGAACAGCAGCATACCGGACACGTCCACCACCTGCACGTCGATGGGGGGAATGTCGCGGCGGACATCCACGATCTTCTCGCCCTCGACCAGAATATCGGCGCGGCGCGGACCCTTGCCCGTCACCACGGAGCCGCCCTTGAACAGCAATCTCATCACAAGACCTCCTCTTATGTTGTTTTCTGGGGACAGTATAGCACATTCGCCGGGAATAGACAATAAAAATAGCGGAGCCATCGACGGGCGGACGTAAAAAATGGGCAAAAGCGGCGCATAAAACAGTTGCATTTTTGGCGGAATCGTTGTAAAATAATAGTGACAATCCAAGATTGGTAGCTGTAAGGAAGTGCTTCGCGCACGGGCTGAAACTATCACTCGGCGGACGCTTGAGTGTTTCAAACCTCCCTGACGGGGTTTGAGGCACTTTTTGTTTACCGGGGAGTAGAGCCATATTGGGGAGAACATACGAACACTATCGGAAACAAAAGGAGGAATACACATGGTTCTGGTAACAAACGGACGGCTCATCACCCGCGACAGCGAGGGCAAGGGCTATTACGAGCACGGCGCAGTGGCTTACGAGGGCACCAAGATCGTGGAGGTAGGCGAGGAGGCAGCCCTGCGCGCCAAGTACGCCGAGGCGGAGATCGTGGACGCCAAGGGCGGCGTTATCATGCCAGCCCTTATCAACGCACATACCCACATCTACTCCGCGCTGGCGCGGGGTCTGAGCATTGTGGGCAACAACCCCACCAACTTCTATGAGGTGCTGGACGGTACATGGTGGGCCATTGACCGCCACCTGATGATGGACGGCACCCGCGCCTCCGCCACCGCACTGTACATGGACAGCATCAAGCAGGGCGTGACCACCATCTTCGACCACCACGCCAGCTATGGTGAGATCCCCGGCACACTGTTCACCATCAGCGAGGAGAGCCGCCGTCTCGGTCTGCGCTCCTGCCTGTGCTACGAGGTCAGTGACCGCGACGGCGAGGAGAAGTGCTTGCAGGCGATCAAGGAGAACGCGGACTTCATCACCTACTGCCAGAAGCAGAACGACCCCATGCTGGCGGCCATGTTCGGCGGTCACGCGCTGTTCACCATCTCCGACAAGAGCTTTGACCGCATGGTGGAGGCAAACAACGGGCGCACCGGCTATCACATCCACGTGTCCGAGGGCATGAACGACGTGTATGACTCCCTCCAGAACTACGGACGCCGCCCGGTGCAGCGTTTGCAGGATCACGGTATTCTGGGGGAAAAGACCATTCTGGGGCACTGCATCCACGTGAACACCGCCGAGATGGACATTATCAAGGAGACGGGCACCATGGTGGTGAACAACCCGGAGTCCAACATGGGCAACGCCATCGGCATCTGTCCGGTTTTGCAGCTCCACAAGCGGGGTATCCTGCTGGGCATGGGCACCGACGCCTACACCAACGATATGCTGGAAAGCCTCAAGGTGGCTCTCTGCTCCCAGCGGAGCCAGAACTGCCTGCCCAACGTGGGCTGGTGCGAGGTCACGGATATGCTGTTCCATAACAACGCCAAGATCGGCGCGCGGTACTTCCCCGACGAGCTGGGCGTGCTGAAGGCCGGTGCGGCGGCGGACATCATCGTGATGGACTATAAGCCGTTCACCCCGTTCTCCGACGAGAACATCGACGGTCACATGATCTTCGGCATGACCGGCCGCCAGTGCCAGACCACCATCGCCGCCGGTAAGGTGCTGATGCAGGATCGCGTGCTGGTGGGTATCGACGAGGAGGCGGAGAATGCCCATATCCTCGAGGCCGCCAAGAAGCTGTGGGGCGATTTGAACCACCGTACCTACTAAAGCCCTTAAAGGGGGGATATATCCCCCCTTTAGATTCCCCCTCACCAGTTGACATCGGTCACTGGTGTCGCCGCCCAAGGCGGCTGGGGCAATGAATTTTTGCCACGCACATGTCGCGGCAAAAATAATTCTATTATTTGAAACCATAACGACAAGGAGGATGACCTATGTCTGAAAAAATGTATCCCATTCCGTTCAAATCCCTGATGAACTGGGTCGTGACGGAATACGCAAATTCCGGCGAGATCTTCGGCGTGCGTAAGGCGTACCACGCCACGGGCAAGAGCCTGCCCATCTTTGGCGAGCGCATCGAGACGCCCTTCGGCCCCGCCGCCGGCCCCAACAGCCAGCTGGCGCAGAATATCATCGCCGCCTATATGGCGGGAGCCCGGTTCTTCGAGGTCAAGACCGTTCAGAAGATGGACGGCGAGGAGCTTGCCGCCTGCGTGCCCCGCCCCTGTATCCTCGCCAACGACGAGGGCTATAACCAGGAGTGGTCCACTGAGCTGACCGTGCCCCAGGCCATGGACGAGTACATCAAGGCGTGGTGCGCCCTGAAGGTGCTGAGCAAGGTCTATGGCTTCGGCGATCCCGACGGCTTCGTGTTCAATATGTCCGTGGGCTACGATCTGGAGGGCATCAAGGGCGAGAAGGTCAACACCTATATCGACGGTATGATGGACGCCAACAAGACCGCCATCTTCGGCGAGTGCAAGGCGGTTTTGAAGGAGCTGTTCCCGGCGGAGAGCGACTATATCGACGGCATCTCCCCCCGCGTCAGCCGCAGTGTCACCGTCTCCACCCTCCACGGCTGTCCTCCGGATGAGATCGAGCGCATCGCCTCCTACCTCATCAGCGAGAAGCATCTGCACACCTTTGTCAAGTGCAACCCCACCATTCTGGGCTACGAGACCGCCCGCCGTATTCTGGACGGCATGGGCTATGACTATATCGTGTTCGACGACCACCACTTCCGGGAGGATCTGCAGTGGGCGGACGCAGTGCCCATGTTTGAGCGGCTGCAGGCGTTGGCGGACAGCAAGGGGCTGGAGTTCGGGCTGAAGCTGTCCAACACCTTCCCCGTGGACACCACCCGGGGCGAGCTGCCCAACGACGAGATGTATATGTCCGGCCGCAGCCTGTTCCCCCTGACCATCGAGATGTGCCACCGTATCTCCCGTCAGTTCGAGGGGAAAATGCGGATCTCCTTCGCTGGCGGCGCGGAGTATTTCAACTGCGACAAGCTGTTCGCGGCGGGGATCTGGCCCATCACCGTCGCCACCACCATCCTCAAGCCCGGCGGCTATAACCGGCTGCTGCAAATGGTGGAGAAGGTGGAGCCTATGGCGTACAAGCCCTTTGCCGGAACGGATACGCAGGCCATCTGCGAGCTGTCCGCCGCCAGCCACACCGACGTTCACCACGTCAAGCCCATCAAGCCCCTGCCCAGCCGCAAGAGCGAGAAGCAGGTGCCGTGGATCGACTGCTTCACCGCGCCCTGTAAGGGCGGCTGTCCCATCGCGCAGGACATTCCCGAGTACATGGAGCTGTGCAATAAGGGGCTGTACGGCCCCGCGCTGAAGCTCATTACCGAGAAAAACCCCCTGCCGTTCATCACCGGCACCATCTGCGCCCACCGGTGCCAGACCAAGTGCTCCCGCAACTTCTACGAGGAGTCCGTCCGCATCCGGGATACGAAGCTGCTGGCGGCGCAGAAGGGCTATAACGCGCTGATGGCGTCCGTCAAGGCACCCGCCAAGGTGGCGGGCAAGAAGGTCGCCATCATCGGCGGAGGCCCCACCGGTATCGCCGCCGCCTACTTCTGCGGCAGAGCCGGTATCGAGACCACCATCTTCGAGCGGGAGAACTGTCTGGGCGGCGTGCCCCGCCATGTGATCCCCGCCTTCCGCATCGCCAACGAGGTCATCGAGAAGGATATTGCCCTCATGGAACGCTACGGCGTGGAGGTGAAGTGCGGCGCGCCCGCGCCCTCCGTGGACGAGCTGAAGAAGATGGGCTATACCCATATCCTGCTGGCTGTGGGCGCGTGGAAGCCCGGTAAGCTGGACATTGCCGGCGACGTGGCCGGTGCCATCCAGTGGATGAAGGGCGTGAAGGCGGGCAACATCGGCGTGGCGGGGAATATCGCCGTCATTGGCGGCGGCAACACCGCCATGGACGCGGCGCGCCTTGCCAAGCGCAGCGGCGCGG
>ERZ1026844.1773-NODE-1773-length-12536-cov-5.569826_pt1 | contig 12536 bp, 7 predicted proteins | sample MGYA00380152_ERZ1026844 | MGnify/ENA primary metagenome ERZ1026844 (study PRJEB33269, sample SAMEA4719788) | human gut metagenome | biome: human-associated habitat; feature: organic feature; material: feces | place: Cameroon | collected 2013-10 ... | reverse complement strand
GGCATTTTCGCGCTGACATCGGCTGTTGTATGGCTTTGGACCAACCACCTTGCGGATCACGGAGTCGATGGAACTGTAATGCTTTGGGCTTTGATGGCGATTGAACTTGCCATTGGCTCGCTGATCGTTGGAGGACTATCACGTTTGATCAAAATAATAAAGCATCAGAAAGAAACTGACCGCCCTTAAAGGAGCTTCCGCTTTACCGAACGGATCGGCCTTTTTCAGAATGAAAGAACACGCTTCCATAGCAATGCCCCGCCGTATGCACCAAATCATACGGCGGGGCGATTATTTTGTCTGGTTCGTTGTATTGCACCGGAACGCTTTCTGCTGCGAGCATCACACGTAGCGCTGGTTGATGACGTCGAACACGCCGCGCGTGGTGAGGCGCAGCGTCGGAATGACGGTGAGCGCCATGAACGAGAGCGTCATAAACGGGTCGACCCCGCGCGAAACGCCCAGCTTGAAGGCCTGCTCCTTGGCGTTTTCCAGCGCCTCGTTGACTTCGATGAGCGGCGCTTCGCTCATGATGCCCGCGATCTGGAGCTGCACTTCGCCGAGCACCTTGCCGCCGTCCATCACGACGATGCCGCCGCCAAGCGCGACCACGCGGTTGACCGCCGCAGCCATGTCCTCCTCGTTTGTGCCGACGACGATGATGTTGTGGCTGTCGTGCGAGATGGAGGTCGCTACCGCGCCGGAGGCGAGCCCGTAGCCCTTGATGTAGCCGATGCCGATGTGGTGCGTGTTCTTGTGGCGCTCGATGACGGCGATCTTCAGAATATCGTCCTCAACACTGATCTTTTCAGCGTAGCCCGCGTCAGTCGTGACGATCTCGCCCGGCACCATACCGAGCACCGCGCGCGGACGGTCTTCGATGAAGTCCTTCGCCTCAAGGTGCGCGACGTGGAACGTCTCATGCGAGCGCTTGACAAGGTGTGGGTCGATCTCAGGTGCGTCAAAGGGCGTGACGGTCTTGCCGTCGAACATGAGCTTGCCTTTTTTATAGACCTCAAGAATGTTGAAATCGTCAAAGTTGTCGATGATGACAAAATCCGCGAGGAAGCCCGGCGCGATCGCGCCGCGGTTGTTGAGCAGGAAGTAGCGCGCGGCGTGGTGGCTCGCGCATTTGACGGCGATGATCGGGTCGACGCCCGCCTTGATGGCGCGGCGCACGATGTAGTCGATGTGGCCTTTCTCAAGGAGGTCGTTGGGGTGCTTGTCGTCGGTGCAGAACATGCAGTAGGTGTAGTACTGCGGCGTGAGCAGCGGGAGGAGCGCGTCAAGGTTGCGCGCGGCCGTACCCTCGCGGATCATGATGTACTGTCCGCGCTCAAGCTTGGCGATGGCGTCCTCGACGGTGCTGCACTCGTGATCGGAATAGACGCCCGCTGCGATGTAGGCATTCAGGTCGTTGCCCGAAAGGCCGGGGGCGTGGCCGTCGATTTTTTTGTGGTGCGCCTGCGCGGCGACGATCTTTTCCAGCACCTGCTCGTCGGCGTTCGCAACGCCGACGTAGTTCATCATCTCGGCAAGACCCTCAACGCGGTTGTGCTCGTAGAAGGAGTCGATCGCGCGGTAGTCGAGCACCGCGCCGGATTCGTCGAGCGGCGTCGCGGGCACGCAGGAGGGCAGCATGAGGCGCACGTCTACGGGAAGATCCTCGGTGGCTTGCAGCATGTATTCGATGCCGTCCGTTCCCATGACGTTTGCGATCTCGTGCGGGTCGGTGATGACGGTGGTCGTTCCGTGCGGAATGACGGCGTTGGCAAACTCCTTGGGGGAGACGAGCGAACTCTCCAGGTGGATGTGCGCGTCGACAAAGCCGGGCAGCACGAGCTTGCCGCCCATGTCGACCTCGAGTGCGCCCTCGTAATGCTCGCCCATGCCCGCGATGAGCCCCTCGGCTACGGCAATGTCGCCGTGACTGAGCTCATTGCAGAATACATTTACATACGTCGCATTCTTGAGCACAAGGTCGGCCTTCTGCCGGCCGGACGCCACCTCGACGACGTGAAGCTTCTTGTTCAGCTTGCGGTTGATCCTGCCTGCGTAGCTTTCCCGGTATGCCATGCGTGTTCCTCCTTATTTTGTTGTGTTTGACCAGTTTGTGTGATACCTCGTCTGGTTTACTCGGCTATTTTTTATAGGATACTACGTTCTTTTGCACTTGTCCAGCAGAAAAAGCTGAAAGTTATTTAGCGAAACTGACGAAAAGTAAGCTGTCAGCCGACTTTTGAGGCTTCCGTTTACAAACGCGAGCAGATATTGTATAATAAATCAAAGAGGGCAATTTGAGATCTGAGCCTTTTCCTCCAGTCACAGGACTTTCTCCCATTTCCGCAGCAAGAGCGCACTGTAAATTCATTCACGATATGCAGAAAGGAGCAAAGCGTATGCGTTCAAGACTCTCCACGCCTTCTGACCCCTTGAAGCCTCGCCCCTCCTCGGCCATCATATTCGCGGGCAACGCCGTCGTCTTTCTTGTCCTGTCACTTTTGACGCAGCGGATGATCTACAGCTTCCTCTTCGCCGTTACCTTCCTTCTGTTCGTGTATGAGATCGTGGCGCTGTGGAAGCAGAAAAGGACGCAACGCGGTCTGCATCGCCGGGACTATTCCGATGCAGAGTATCGATCGCTGGGCATGACTCGCCCGCAAAAAGGCCGGCGCAGCGCGGTGCAGAGCGCGATCAATGTGCTTTTGTCGCTCGCCATCGGTGCGATTACACTTTGCAGCTTTACAACAAATGACCCGGCACTCTTTCCCCTTCTTGGTGCCGCCATGCCCTTCATACTGATTCTGCTCGACTACAATACCGTCCGCTTTACCTGGCAGGAGATCCGTGGACAGACCTTCCGCCTCAGTGTCTACGCTTTATCGCTCGGGCTGTTTCTCTATCAGCTACTGGCGTATTTTAAAGTGATTTCCCTCCCGCTCCCCGAGGCGCTTCGGTTCGAACTGACGCTGCTGCTTGGCCTCGCCTTTTTCCCGCTCCTGCTGGTGATGACGTACTATATCATCCGCGATACCTCGCGCCGCGCGAGCGGAAGAGCGCTGTGACGCGAGCGCGGAAGAAAATGAGCCGCTCTGGCGCCGACCGTGATGGAACGGACGCACTCTCAAGCAGACACTTGCTTGTTGCTACCGTCATCACGCTCGTAGATCTTGTTGTTATCGTGGGTATCGGCAGATACCTTCTCGCATGCACACAATTTTTGCAGTAAAAAAAGCATCGAAAGCTTCGGCTTTCGATGCTTTTTTGAAGCTGGTGGTGTGACGCAAACACATGACCTGCTGATTACGAAGTGTATCGGGGCGCTCCATTTGACGGTTTTCAGGGATTTTGGAGCCTTTCCGCTCGGTATATTGCGGGAGGTACGTCCTATCCTCTCCACTGTTTTTGCCCGCTCATTTTCCCGTGTGGGTCACGGTGTGGGTCAGAGTTTCTTCCTATATACGATTGGAAACATGCTTCATGAAATCGGTCAGTAGCACAGAATCCAACTAAAATCAAGATCATTGCTTATCATATTTTGCGCTGCTGTAGTCAATAAAAGTCATCTGGCGGAGACATCTTTCATAGCTATCTTTCACTGAAGCGGTCCCTATAGAATCTTTCGGTATCATCTGACAGTGAAACACGAAATGAAACTCACTCCCATTTATTTGTACGGCGGTTCAATGAGAACCGCCGTACATTTTGTTGAGTGTTGGTTCTACTCGTTCATGCAATCTCTATACAGGAACGTCACGATCTGAGCGCGGGTGCAGGCGCTGCCCGGTGCAAAGGACGTATCGCTTACGCCCTTGGTCACACCGTTGGCAACCGCCCAGCGCACCGCTTCAGCGTAATACTTCGTGCTTTCCACATCGGCAAATAGCTTACCATCCGCTGCCGGGTTTCCGGCACCGCGCCACAGGAAGGTCACTGCTTCGGCGCGGGTGACGACGCCGTCCGGATCAAAGGTCGTATCGCTCGTACCGGTCGTAATGCCGTTTTCGACCGCCCAGAGAACCGCCTTGGCGTAATAGGCGTCCACCGCAACGTCAGTAAACGGCAGCTCGGTCACCGTCGGCTCGGGCGAGCCGTTGGCGCGCCACAGGAAGGTCACGATCTGCGCACGGGTGCAGCTCGCGTCGGGTGCAAAGAGCGTATCGCTCTGGCCGGAGGTGATCTTGTTTTTCACCGCCCAGGCCACCGCGTCAAAATAGTAAGCCTTGGCTGAAACATCGGTGAACGAAAGCGCATCGACCGCCTCGACAACATAGGTGGAGAAGTGATTCAGCACCAGCGTCGCAACGCCGTTTTTGTACGTCACATCGATCGCGGACTTGTTGCCGTTTTCATCGATGTAATAGGCGCGGAGAAGTCCTTTCATCGACCACTGGAACGGGACATCGATCGTCACGCTGCCGCCGTTGAAATTGCTGATCTTTTCACCGTTGGAGCTGAGGCTCACCTCGATCACGGAGAGCTCGCGCGTGCCCGTGATCGCATTTTTCTGCGCATCGGTCAGACTGCTGCTGTTGGCCGTACCCACGTTGACGCTCAGGCTGAGATCGGCGCCGCTGCTCTGCTCAGCGACAGCCGCAAGCGCCTTATCGTCGAAGCTGACCGTCACATCGGGCAGTTTGACCGTCAGGCTCTCGGCCTCAGAGGCGGCAACCTCCTTCACCGCATCAGTGGGCAGCGTCACATCTGTGATGCCGTTCTTGGTGCCGGAAAGGTCGATCTCGGCGGTCTTCTTGTCGCCGTTGTCGGTCACCAGCTTGTCAACGTCTACGTTTTCCACCTTCACCGTGCTGCCGGATACCGTGATGTCCGCTGAGCCGTCCGGCGTGGTGGTCTGCGGGGGCGTAGTCGGCTGCGTGGGCGTGGTCGGCTTACTAGGTTTCTCAGGCGTAACGGGATCGCTATTCTTCGTCCACTGGGCGAAGAACGTCAAAACCTTGCCGACAAGGCTGTCCCATGCGCTGCCGTCTGCAAGCTGACGGAACGTATAGTTTCTGCCGCTGCCGTCTGCGCGGTCATTATAACCGTTCAGGGTGTAGCCATCACGCGTGAATCCATTCCGCGCCGTCGATTCCGTCAGGCGCAGGTCTGCACCGGAGACCTCAGCCACATAATACTTGGAGCCGCTGCTTGTTGTACCGCCGTTGCCGTCGAGGATCACTGCGCCGCTGTCGTCCCACGTATAGTGCGCGCGCAGGGTCACTTCTGCACCCTCGATCACATCGCCGGGGCGATACCACACGCTGCCGCGTCCGTCCGCGCGCCACGCGACAAACACGACGCCGTCCGCTTCGGGCAGAGCGGGGACCGTCTGCCCCGGCTGGAGGGTAACGGTCAGCAGTTCGTCACTGATGCGGACAAAACTCTCGCCGCGGTATCTGCCGGTAAGGACAGCATCGCTTTCCGAGCTGCCCGCAAGCATCACAGTATCGACGTTGACTTTCTTGCCCTTCAGTGCCGGCTGCCCGTCGCCGCCCCGGAAAGTAATGGGGACTGCGCTTGGAAAGGCGTAAATTCTCCCGCTCGCCTGCACGGCAGGAGCGCCCGCACCGCCGGTGATCGTAAGGCTTTGATCGTCCTTGCTGTAACGGTAGCCCTCGATCAGTACGCTGCCGTCCACGGAAACCGCGGGCTGGCCAGCTGTGCCGGTGATTTTCCCTGCGGCCATCAGTTTCACATTGCACGGAATGCTGATGGGCTTTCCGGAATAGTTCTCAAAAATTTGAAGTCCTACGTTTCCGTCGTAATAGCCGTGTTCGCCGTCTGGTGTAAACATCCATCCAATGCTGCGGCTGCCGTGCGCGCGATCCATGCGGTAGGTCTTGCCGTTGATCGTCATCGACAGGACCTCGTACTCCGCGGTATAGGTCATGCTCTGGTCCACGGTGATTGCCGTACCTGTGGGGTAGAGCTGACCGTCCTGCGCGGAGCGCCAGCCCAGAAAGCGGTAGCCCGCCTTATAGGAGTCCGGCAGCGTGTACTGCGTGCCCGCATCGACCGCGCCGACAAAGCGCTCGTGATAGACATAGCTTCTGATGTCGAAGAGGCTGACCGTATCGTCACGCTGGCCGTAGTCGTTCAGCACAACGCCCTTTCGGCTGTCGCTCTCCCATACGGCGTAGAGGTCCTCTGCAAAGGAATCATCATCAAACACAAAATTTTTGCTGAACTGTGCGGCATAGTCGATCTCGGTGGCGTCGGCCGATTTCGACCAACCGAGCAACAACTTTCCGTCGTTTGTGAAGACCGTGGCGTAATCGCTGAGAGCGAGCCAGAAATCTTTTGTTTCAGCCACATATGTGTCCTGCCCATCCGCCGTGCCGCCGTTGCCGTGCAGCGTCAGCGTTCTGGTGCGGACTTCGTAGGAAACATACTGCTGACCGGAATAGCTGTCCACTTCGACAGCGTTGTCCGGATCTGAACCCGCGGTGATCAGATATCCACGCCTGCTGCTCATGATGATAGATACCGCCGAAATGGCGGCAATATTACCGCCCCGCGCAGAGATCCGTCCCTCAACATATAGATTGAGCGCCAAGTCTCCACCCGCGCTGACGGCAGGATCTCCCTCTGCACCAACAACGGAAAGCACAGCGTTGCCTGTCGCAGTAATCTGCATATCTCCCTGTGAGATGAGAGCTGCGCCCTCTTTGGCATTCACCGTCAGCGACACACTGCCGCTATTCTGATTGCCACTCAAATCAACATTCAGTTCCGGCGCACTGATGCAGCCGGTAACGATGTTCTGTCCCTTGGAGCAGCTGACTTGCAGAGCGACGTCCGATTCGATCGAACCGCCGCGGTAGCCGCTGAGCGTAATGCGCCCATCGTTGCTGTAATGGTAGGCCCAGCCATTGCCGCTCCAATCCTGCGCGGCGTCGTACTGCTTGCCGTCGACCGTGATGTACTGTCCGCTCTCGCCGTTCTTCTTCCACTGGGCGTAAAGGACTTGGATCGAATCCATATCGGACGTGACGACGCACTTGTTGAGCGCATACTCCTTACCGCTGCCGTCGGGTTCGCTATTGTAGCTGGCAAGTGTGTAGCCTGGACGGGTGAAGCGGCAGGCATAGTTGACCGTCTCGCCCTCGGCGGCATTGTAATCGGCAATCTGTCGGTTCACTTCATACGTGACACCGCCTGTGCGGTAAGCGTAGGTGCCGCCGTTGCCGTCAAGGAGAATGGCGTGCATATTCTCTTCCGAGTTGACTACCCTCTTGTTGCAATCAAACCATGCACCGCTGGCAGGCATGAACTTTTCGCCGCCGTAATACAGGTTGTGCGTATTGATGTCTTCCCAAATGGCTGCTCCCTCCGTGGTTTCCGGCATAACAAAGCCGCTGCTCAGGTCATAGCTGTAGAAAATGTTATTTTTCCACGCTTCTACACTGTCAACTGCGCCTGTCAGCCTGCCCGAATAACCAAGGGTATGGAAGATGGCATAACTCTCCGGCACTTTGATCCAGACAGCATACAGCGCAGGATAGGATTCGCCGCTGATCTCACCGTCATATTCCGTCACAAACTTACTGCCGTTTGCATCCGTCGCCCAGCCGATCAGGGCATAGCCGTCACGTGTAAAGACGTACTGGCTCAAATCGAGCTTGTTGCTTACATCGTAGTCGACATCAACGGTTTCCTGACCGTCAAACGTACCGCCGTTGCCGTTGAGTGTGATCTTATTTTCGATGGCAAAAGTGGTCAGGGTCCTGCCATCGCCAGATACCTTGTAATCAATGCCGCTGCCGCATACGATCGTTGCATCCGTGGGCACGGCGGGATCGCCGGTGATCGTCACATTGGCGCAGTTGATGCGGATGATCGGAGCATCAACGCCGATGACGCCCTCGCCCTCCGCCGCGATCTGACAGGCAGTCATGCCACCCTTGTCCGAGAACTGCACCTCTTCGGCGCGGATGGCGGAAACGCCGCTCGTTCTGACATGCAGCGCGGCGTCATTGCTGTCTGCATACACGCACAGCCACCCGTTGACCTCGATCTGACCGGTGGCAACTTCGCCACTGCACCAAGCTTTCAAATTACCATCGTATGCGATGGCGTCCCCATAATAGGAGTCACCGTAAATTCGCAGCTCGTTGCTTTTGGGATAAAATCTCCAGCCGTTACCATAGAAGCTGTCATCCCGATCCAGCAGCTCGGTCATATCGTCACCGTCGATGACGAGCCTTACGCCGTTTCCAAGCTGATCTGCCTTGCTCCAGCGGGCGTAAAGCGTGACAACGCCATCCTCATCTGCCGAGCACTTACCTACCACCTCATCTCCAGCTAAGATGAGATTTCCTTTACTGTCTTCCCAGCCGGTGAGCAGATAGCCGTCCTTGCTGAAGCAGGGAACATTTTTACCGCGAACCGTCACCGTCGTTCTGAGATATTTGTCATTTGGCGAACCGGCATAGAACAGTTCCGCATTGAAATTGCTCTTGCCACCATTGCCGTCAAGCAAAACGGCGTTGTATCTATAAACGGGCTCGTAGATTTCACCGGCAGCGGCTGCTTCGCCCACCTCATGAAACCCCTTGTCGTGATCTGCCCAACCAATCAACTTGTATGAATCGTCGGCAGGCAGTGTTTCACTGTCCGCAACGTAATACCTGTCCACCGGATAAGATTCAATATTGACCGGCTTGTTGCGATACAGCGCGCAGTTTTCGCCCTTGCCCCATACAGCGTAGAGCTGCGAATCCTTGCCCGTATTTTTGGCGTAGAGTTCGTCGAAGCGCGTGTAGTCAAGGGTACTCGCATCCTCTTTTTCACTCCAGCCGAGCAGCGTGTAACCCTCTCTGGTAAAGATATAATCCTCCAGATAGAGCGTGCTGCTCCCGTAGCTGATGGAGAGCGTATCGTCTCCCTCATAAGTGCCTTCACCGCCGTTGAGTACGACGGTGTACATCGGGCCATCATCATCAATGACAATGTCCGCAGCCTGCACCGGCAGCATCGTGAGAAGCATCACGAGTACCAGATTCAGACTGATCAATCGCATTTTCTGACTGTGCATACTGATTTCCTCCTTCTTACACATCACTTTTATCAAACAACGCCAACGTCAAATAGAAGTAAGGCGCTGTCATGATCATACTGAAGCCGAAAAACGCTTGGATGCTGTAGCAGAGCAGCATCGTACCCAGCACTGCAACGAGTGCATTGCGTCCGCTGTCTCTCAGCCATTTTTTTGCCGCGGCAGCGAGCGCGCCGAGGTAGGCCGCCAGTGCAAAAATGCCCTGATGATAGAGAATGTTGAGATATTCGTTGTGCGCTACGTCGATTTGGGCAACGATCGTACCGCCGAGCGCTTCGTCATAGCGGGTAAAGGCTTCCAGCCCGCCGTAGAGCATGGTGTCGGGTCCGGTGCCAAACAGAAGATGCTCCGGCACGGCACTGAGGACCTGCTCCCAGATGTGGATCCGCCCCGAGCCGAATGTAGTGGAAATCTCTCCGTGCATGATACTGTGCAGTTCGTGGAACACCCCGCCGAAGTCAACGCAATACAGCACCGCAAGCGATCCCACCACAAGGCAAAAAAAAGCTGCTGCCAAGGCGCGCCGATGCGTTTCTCCCACGGGCGCGATTACCACATAGCTAATCGCCCCACCGGAAAATACGCCGACAAAACCCGCCAGCACGTTCATTTTGACCAGCACAAACAGCGACAGCGCGAGCGGGACTGAAAGCAGCCAGCGCTGCCAGTCGCGGCTGCGCAGCATCGCCGCCCAGAACGCCGGAATGGCAAGGCAGAAAAACGCGGCGACAAGGTCGACATTGCCAATCGTCCCGAGATACGCGCCGGAGTAGGCGACGCCCGCATCGGCATAGCCATAGCCCACGGGATAAAGCGTGAACGGATTGCCGCCGTAGAGCTGCGCGATGCAGAGAAGGTCGAACAGCGTCACCGCTGCGCCAAATACAGTGATAAGGACACGGTCGATCCGCCCGTAAGCGCGCACAAGGAAAAAGCAGACGACATAAATACTGATCGTCAGCGCGCCCTCATAGCGGCTGACGCCGATCACCGTTTCGGGAAAGTACGGTGAGAGCAGGGCGGAAAGCCAAGTGAATAGCAGATAGAGCGCAAGGAATCGCTGCGTCCAGTTCATTCCCTTTAGCACTGCCTTAAGACTCCTGTGCTTTTTGCCGCTGACAAGCGCGCTCTCCGCCAGAAGAAGTAGCATTAGAGCCGTATATCCGCCGCAAAGGAGCAGAAACATCTGATATTTCGCCTGTGCGATTTCACCAAATCCCTGCGTTCCTGGATAAAGCAGAAAAAGCGAACTCATTAAGATGAGAAAAGCTCTTGTTATGCAGTTTTGAATACTAAAAGCAGATATTTGGGACATAAAATAAGTTCCACCTAAGATAACAAAATGCACATTAATCTATTGTCGCTCGCAAAGATTATCGTGCAATTTAATTATACCTGCTTAGCTGGGGAAGTCAAGTAGTGCTGAATGCAAATAAAAAGTGCGCAACACGAAGTTGCGCACCGAAAAACGCAAACTCCCTGCTGCGACGCAAGTTTTTAGTCATTCAAGCGAATGCCAAAATAGAGCCTGCGCTTTTACCAAAAGTAAAAACGCACGCTCGCTTGAATGGACATATTAACTTGCGTCGCAAATTTACTTTATCATGGGTAAAAGGAAATATCAAGGAAAAGCCTTCTTAATCTGAATTTAACTGACTGAAATTTTTCCAGTTATCAATATATTTTACGCTGCTGAAATCAATAAAAGTGAGTTCCCGCTCGGTCGGGCAGTGACTCCCTTTTTCAAACCATTTCTGCACTCAAGCCCGCTCCAGCTTCGTCCGATACGCGGCGTCACTCAGCTCGCCGGTCAAAAACGCTTCCTTCAGATCCTGAATATACGCCACTCTGCGATTCCACTCCTCTGCGCTGAGCTTCCCGCGCCGTTTCCATGTCTTCAACCGGTTGTACGCCCTCGCGTATTCGCGGCAGGCAAACTCCCTGCCGTTCCTTTCCCGCTCCTTCCGGTGAGCGCCGACCTGACGGCAGGTGCGTTTTGTTTCTCCCGGTGCCGTCCGTCGGCAGTACACCGTGTCGTAGGCTCCCACCAGCAAAAACCACCTCCCGCAGTTGTGACACCGACGTGGGATATTTCCCGCCGCCATGCAGCGATACCGCCCTTGCCAGCGCCGCAGCAGTTCATTCTCTCTCGTTCCAGTCGTGAGCATACGGTCATGTTTTTGCTCGTCGTCGCGCAGGTCACAGATCATACCGCTGACGACGCTCCCGCACCCGTCCCGATATGGGAGCTTGTTATACAGTGGGAGCTGCCGGATGAGCTCCCATGCCCGATCCAGCTTCTGGATCGCCATTCCCGCGCTCGAGCCTGTCCGCGCGGTCAGAAACACATCAAATTCCTCGCCCGCCTGCTGGGTCAGCTTTTCTAATTCCGCAAGAAGTACGTCGTCCACCTCCAACGCTTCGGCGGCAAAGTATCCCATCGGATATTCCTCGCCTGCCACAATGCTGCTTTTCTTTCCGAACAACACATTGAATCGTTCAAAGAGACTGTCGTTTCGATAGATCGTGGTCACCCTCTCCGTTTCCGATGGAGTTTTTGTTGTGTACCCAACAAGCGCCGGAGCTATTGCCCCCGGTCTTTGAGATATGCTATGCTACGATTGCACCTGATTGATGACCGCAAGTCAATCAGGTGCGTTTGCGGTAAATACGAAATGCAAAAGGAACAATGAAAGAGTCAACCTACAAAACCTATGATGAGCTGCCGCTGTTCTTAAACGCGGCAACTGTGTCAAGCGTGCTCGGCGTGTCGCCCGCCAGCGCCTATGAGCTGATGCGCGAAAAGGATTTTCCAACGCTGCGCGTCGGCAGCCGTATGGTGGTGCCGAAAGAGAAGTTCATCGAATGGGTCGAGCAGCATACGAAGAACGGTGGTGAGATGTGAGAAGAACAAAACCGCCGGTCGGTTGGGAACGTGCAAAGAACTGCTTCCCCGTACCGAATGAGCTGTTGGACTTTGACCTCCCCGCCGGTGCGGTCGCCGTGTACCTCTGCCTGCTGCGTCACGCGAACCGCAAGACGAACCGATGCCATCCGAGTGAGGCAACTATTGCAAAGAAGTTGCACCTCTCGCGCAATACCGTTGCCAAGCAGGTGCGTCTGCTGGAGGAACGCGGGCTCGTCGTCACGGAGCACACCACCGTCATCACGAAGCAGGGCGTCAAGCGGAACGGCAATCTGCTCTATACGCTCCTCCCGATGCACGAGGTCATGGAGCGATTCTATGATCAGCAGCTCTGCGCGTTAGACGAATCCGCTGCGCGAAGCAGGGCACAGGCAAGGCTGGCGGGACAGTCCGATGTATGACGCAAGCGGTAATTCTTTCTCTGCGCTCTTCGGGAGCACACCTGACCAAGACCCGAAAGCGGCAAAGTACGCCGCTTTGATACCCGGCCGCGCAGGGGTTCCGAACCGCACAAAACAGTCCGAGGGTAGTGATAGCGCCCCCATCCAAAAC
>ERZ1026844.1765-NODE-1765-length-12598-cov-3.275213_pt1 | contig 12598 bp, 9 predicted proteins | sample MGYA00380152_ERZ1026844 | MGnify/ENA primary metagenome ERZ1026844 (study PRJEB33269, sample SAMEA4719788) | human gut metagenome | biome: human-associated habitat; feature: organic feature; material: feces | place: Cameroon | collected 2013-10 ... | reverse complement strand
GCTACGGCTTGCAGCATTTTTGCGCTATTTTGGGGATTCTGGCGGAAGAAAAGCCATGAAATTTTTCGGCTTGTGAAACCCGGCGGCATCTGGTATAATAGCCGCGTATAACTTTCAATTCCCTGCATAAGAGAAACAGAGGTGACGTCTTATCAAGACACAGAAAAAGCCGGGACTTTTCCGGCATCTGGGCCCTGTATTGGGGCACTATAAGGGATGGACGGCGGCGGCGCTGATTTTCGGCGTATCCGAAGTGGTGCTGGAGCTGCTGATGCCGATGCTGATGTCCGCCATTGTGGACGGCGGCCTGTACCGGGAGGATACCTTCATGCTTCAGGGGTGGTTTTCCCCGGAGCTTATCGCCAACCGCAGCCGCTTTGTGCTGACGGTGGGGGCCATCATGGTGGGGGTAGCCTGCCTGTCCATGGCCATGGGCGTGCTGGCGGCGCGGTGCTCTGCCATCGCCACCCAGGGCTTTGCCCGGAACATGCGCGGCACCCTGCTGGGGAAGATCGAGAGCTTTTCCTTTGCCAACATCGACCACATCTCCACCCCTCAGCTGATCACCCGGGCCACCACGGACATCAACACCCTGCGGGACACCATGCGTCAGTCTCTGGTGACCCTGTACCGGGCGCCGGTAATGGTGATCCTGGCCACGGTGATGAGCTTTATCGTGTCGCCGCGGCTGGCTCCGCTGCTGCTGGCGTGTATCCCGCTGCTGGCGGTGGTGATGACCATTCTGCTGAAGGTGGGCCAGCCCCGGTTCAAACGGATGCTGAAGATGATGGACGGCATGAACCAGGCCGTCCGGGAAAATCTGGTGGCCAGCCGGGTGGTGAAGGCCTACGTTCGGGGCGGGTATGAGTCCAAACGGTTTGACAAGACCACCGATGACCTGCGCCAGGCCCAGCTGGGCGCAGGGAGACTGTTTACCCTGTCCGGCCCCATTACCATGGGCATTATGTGGATGTGCAGCGTGCTGATCCTGTTTTTCGGCGGCCGGGAGATCATTTTCCGGACCACCGGCCTGCTGACCGGCCAGCTGGTGAGCCTGGTGAACTACGCCGGTATGGCGGTGAACTCCCTGTCCATGATCAGCTGGCTGGTGATGTCCCTGTCCCGGGCCCAGGCGTCCCTGGTCCGGATCAACGAGGTGCTGGACGAGGAGATCGACATCACCGACGGGCCCTCCGGCGCCGCAGTGGAAAGCGGCAGCGTGGACTTTGAGGACGTGTGCTTCAGCTATACCCGAAACCCTGACAAGCTGGCCCTGCGCCATGTGACCCTGCACATTGACTCCGGAGAGACCATCGGTGTTATCGGCGGCACCGGCGAGGGAAAATCCACCCTGGTAAGCCTGATTCCCCGGTTTTACGACCCCCTGTCCGGCACGGTGAAGGTGGACGGACGGGATGTGCGGGAGTATACCCTGGAGAATCTGCGCAGCGGCGTGTCCATGGTATTGCAGAACGGGTCCCTGTTCTCCGGTACCATTGCCGACAACCTGCGCTGGGCGGACCCCAACGCCACCCTGGCCCAGATGCAGGCGGCCTGCGCCATTGCCCGGGCCGACGAGTACATCGACCGGTTCCCCGACGGGTATGAGACGGTGCTGGAGCAGAACGCCGCCAACCTGTCCGGCGGCCAGCGGCAGCGGCTGCTGATCGCCCGGGCCATTCTGAAAAAGCCCAGGATCCTGATCCTGGACGACTCCACCTCCGCCGTGGATATGGCCACCGACGAGCATATCCGCCGCTGTCTGCGGACGGCGCTTCCCGGGGCCACCAAGATCATCATTGCCCAGCGTATCAACTCCATCATGTCCTGCGACCGGATCGTGGTGCTGGACCAGGGGCGGCTGGCGGATATGGGTACCCATCAGGAGCTGCTGTCCCGCAGCCCCATTTACCGCGACGTGTATGAAAGCCAGATGAGAGAGGGGGCCGTGGACGATGCCGCGTGTTGACCTGCAGAAATACAATAAGAAGGTAGAGAACCCCGTTGCCATCCTGTGGCGGCTGGTGTGCTACTTCAAGCACTGCCGCCTGCTGCTGACGGCGGCGATGCTGTCGATCCTGGCCTATGTGGCGGCCACCATCGGGGCTGCCTACTGCATGAAGCCCCTGACAAACCTGCTGGAGGCCAGCGGTGCGGCTCCCAACGAGACGTATGCCAAGTACATCAGCCTGATCCTGGGCCTGGCGGGCCTGTATCTGCTGTCGGCCCTGACCAACTATCTGCTGAACCGGCTGATGCTGGAGTGCAGCGCCATCATCATGAAGCAGCTGCGCACGGAGCTGTTCGACACCATGCAGCGCCAGCCGGTGCGGTTCTTTGACGAGAACAAGACCGGCGCGCTGATGAGCTACTATACCAGCGACATCGAGGCCACCAACGAGCTTTTGCAGCACAGCATCACCCAGCTGGCCATCTCCATCACCTCTCTGCTGGGGACCATCGGCATGATGCTGGCTCTGTCCATGCGGCTGTTTGCCATTATGGTGGTGCTGGGGGCCATTGTGGTGCTGGTGGTGCGGGTCACCACCAGGATCAGCAAGCGCACCTATGCCAGCCAGCAGCGTCTGACTGCCGCCGTCAGCGGCTATATGGAGGAGATGATCACCGGCCAGCGGGATGTGAAGGTGTTCACCCACGAAAAGGAGGTCATGGAGCAGTTCGACGTCATCAACCGGGATCTGTGTAAGGCGTCCACTACCGCCACCACCGTCACCTCTATGGTGGGGCCTATCCTCAACAACCTGTCCCACATTTTCTACGCCATCACCTGCGCAGTGGGCGTGCTGTGGCTGACGGGGGAGGGGGCCGGCGGCATCCTCATCGGCTTTTTGCAGTATGTCCGTACCTTCGCCGACCGGGTGAGCCAGATCTCTGAGCAGTTCAACGCCCTGATGATGGCCCTGGCCGGAGCGGAGCGGATTTTCGCCATTCTGGACCTGCCGCCGGAGGAGGATCAGGGTCAGGTGACCCTGGAGCAGAACGGCGATGACTACAGCTGGCGTCTGCCGGACGGCGCCCTGGTGCCCCTGCAGGGGGATGTGCGGTTTGCCCATGTGGACTTCTCCTATGTGCCGGATAAGCCGGTGCTGCGCGACCTGTCCCTGTATGCCAAGCCCGGCCAGAAGATCGCCTTTGTGGGCTCCACCGGCGCCGGAAAAACCACCATCACCAACCTCATCAACCGCTTCTATGATATCGAGTCCGGCTCTATCACCTACGATGGCATCGACGTGCGCCGCATCCGCAAGGACGACCTGCGCCGCTCCCTGGGTATGGTGCTGCAGGACACCCACCTGTTCACCGGCACCGTCATGGAGAACATCCGCTACGGGCGTCTGGAGGCCACCGACGACGAGTGCATTCGCGCCGCCAAGATCGCCAACGCCCACTATTTCATCTCTCACCTGCCCCAGGGGTATGACACGGTCCTGTATTCCGACGGTGCCAACCTCAGCCAGGGCCAGCGCCAGCTGGTGGCCATTGCCCGGGCGGCGGTGTCCCGGGCTCCGGTGCTGATCCTGGACGAGGCCACCTCCTCTGTGGACACCCGCACGGAAAAGCTCATCGGCCAGGGGCTGGACGCCCTGATGGCCGGGCGCACGGTGTTCGTCATCGCCCACCGGCTGTCCACCGTCCGCAACGCCAATGCCATCATGGTGCTGGAGCAGGGCCGCATCATCGAGCGGGGCGACCACCGGGAGCTGCTGGAGCAGAAGGGAAAGTACTATCAGCTCTGCCACAACATGATCGAATTGACCTAACCGTTCGCCGAAAACCACACATATTTGTATCTTTCAGGCGTAAATTTCCGACAAATGTTAGCGGATAAAAACCGCAGAAATTCAACTGCAAGAGAATAAAAATACAAAGAATGTGAATATCTGTCATTTTTTTTGGAATATTCACAGAAAGTTCAATCTTGGTGTTGAAAAATCCATAGTTTCATGATAGAATTAGGAAAACATTTTAATCCCGAGCGGCGATGAGAAAATTGCACAAAAAGCGTCCGCCTTGGGCGAACAGACTGGTGCGGTGTAGACAGTGAGCCAAGGACACACACCGCCGCACCGCAAGGAATGGTCATGGCAGAAAAAAACAAAAAGCGCGGCGGACGCCGCGCCCATCTCAATGATTTCCACGTCAATCTTGCCGGTGATTATGTATATACCGGCGCCCACTACACCTATGTGGACCAGGGCCGCAGCCGCGACCGGGTCCAGCGGGAGCTGTGGGGACTGAGCATCGCCATTCTGCTGGCCGTTGTGGCCGGGGGATGCAGCGACGCGCCCGCCATGCTGAACTGCTGGTACGTGATCCTGCCCTATATCTGCGAGGCCGCCGCGGCGGTCAGCGTGATATGGGCGGTGGCCCGGCTGCGCAAGGCGGAGGACCCCATCCGGGAGTATGTTTACAAGAAGAGCGTGCAGCCGCTGCCCCACCGGGCTATGCTGTGCATGATCTTCGCGGGGCTGGGCTTCGTGACCATGGTGCTGTACCTGGTGATGAACGACTCCGGCGGCCGCGTGGCCTCCGTGATCACCTATCTGGCGCTGAAGGCGCTGGTGGCCGGGGGAGCGTGGCTCCTGTGGCGGTATATGCTGACCCTGAAATGGGAAAAGCTCCCCGCCCGCGACCTGGATGAACCCCAGGCGTGACCCAATTTCCTTTGTGAACTCCGGGCGAAAGCCCGCGTTCAAAAATATTTAAGGAGGATTCCAATGAAGAAAGCTACCCGTATTTTGGCTCTGGTACTTTGCGCTGTCATGTGCCTGGGCCTGTTCGTTGGCTGCGGCAACAAAGGCAAGCAGAACAGCGACACCCCGTTGGTCGTGGGTTATTCCCCGTTCAACAGCAAATTCTCTCCCTTCTTCTCCGAGACCGCTTATGACCAGGACGTCTGGGTGATGACCTCTATCGGCCTGCTGAACAGCGACCGTCAGGGCTCCATCATCATGAACGGCATCAAGGGCGAGACCAAGTCCTACAACGGCACCGACTACACCTACTATGGTCCCGCTGACTGCGAGATCAAGGAGAACGCCGACGGCACCGTGGACTACAACTTCAAGATGCGTGAGGACCTGAAGTTCTCCGACGGCGAGCCCATCACCATCGACGACGTCATCTTCTCCATGTACGTCCTGTGCGATCCTTCCTACGACGGCAACAGCACCCTGTTTGCTGTTCCCATCCAGGGCATGGACGCCTACCGTTCCGGCATGGACACCCTGTTCAACTTGATCTATGCCGCCGGCCGCGACAACACCAACTTTAGTGACGACCCCACCAAGGGCTGGACCAAGGAGCAGCAGGATGCTTACTGGGCTGACGTGGACCAGGCTGCCGACAAGTTCGTTCAGGAGATCATGGACTCTTGCATCGCTCAGGGCGCCAATGCCGAGGGCGATTCCGTGGCCGCCTGCCTGAAGAACTGGGGCTTCGAGCTGCCCGAGGACGCCACCAAGGCTGACGCCTTCGCCGCCATCGTTGCCGCTTATGACAACATCACCACCGCTGTTGGCAAGGAATCTGCCGGCACTGCGTTCTCCGACCTGATGAACGACTACGCTGCCTATACCAACGCTATCCAGACCGGCGAGTCCGCTGCCAACATCTCCGGCATCAAGAAGACCGGCGATTACAGCATGACCGTCACCCTGACCCAGGTGGATGCTACCGCCATCTATCAGCTGGGTGTGACCATCGCCCCCATGCACTACTATGGCGAGAAGGACAAGTACAACTACGACAACAATCAGTTCGGCTTCACCAAGGGCGATCTGAGCCATGTCCGCGAAAAGACCACCACCCCCATGGGCGCCGGCCCCTACAAGTTCATGAAGTTCGAGAACGGCACCGTGAACTTCGAGGCCAATGACTCCTACTATCTGGGTGCTCCCAAGACCAAGTATGTCAACTTCCTGCAGACTCAGGAAGACGATAAGCTGAACGGCGTCATCACCGGCACCGTGGATATCTCCGATCCTTCCTTCAGCGCCAACACCGTGGACGCCATCAAGAAGGCCAACGCCAACGATGACGTCAACGGCCCCAAGATCACCACCGATACCGTGGATAACCTGGGTTACGGCTACATCGGCATGAGCGCCAACACCATGAACGTCAACAACGAGCCCGGCTCCGACGCTTCCAAGGCCTATCGTAAGGCTTTCGCCACCGTCCTGGCTGCGTATCGTGACGTTGCCATCGACTCCTACTATGGCGAGCGTGCTTCCGTCATCAACTACCCCATCTCCAACACCTCTTGGGCTGCTCCTCAGGCTTCCGACCCCGGCTACAAGGTCGCTTTCTCTGTGGACGCTGACGGCAAGGACATCTACACCTCCGACATGACCGCCGATCAGAAGTACGAGGCTGCTCTGCAGGCCGCTCTGGGCTTCTTTGAGAAGGCCGGCTGCAAGGTGGAGAACGGCAAGGTCGTTACCAACCCCGCTGGCGGTAAGGACACCGATGCTTACGCCATCGAGCGTGAGGCCCTGATCCCCGCCGACGGCAAGGGCGATCACCCCTCCTTCATGATCCTGACCGAGGCCTCCAAGGCTCTGGAGAAGATCGGCGTGCACCTGATCGTCACCGACCTGTCCGACAGCTCCCAGCTGTGGGATACCATTGAGGCCGATCAGGCTGACATGTTTGCTGCTGCCTGGGGCGCTACCGTTGACCCCGACATGTACCAGATTTACTTCTCCGGCATGGACGGCAAGGCTGCCGGCGGCTCCAACTACATGTACGACATCAATGATGCCGAGCTGAACAAGCTGATCCTGGATGCCCGCGCTTCTCTGGACCAGAGCTATCGTAAGACCATGTACAAGGCTTGCCTGGACATCATTGTTGACTGGGCCGTTGAGGTTCCTGTCTATCAGCGCCAGAACGCCGTCATCTTCTCCACCGAGCGGGTGAACATGGATACGGTCACTCCCGATATCACCACCTTCTATGGCTGGCTGAACGAGATCCAGAACATCGAGCTGAACTGACAAGCTTGGACCCAAGACCTGTGCACATAGGTTAAGTCACAAGGTGCTCCCCGGCGGCCAAGGCCGCCGGGGGGTACCCCGACTGCATGTCAAGGAGCGCCCCTGGCGGGGCCGGGGGTGCTGCTTGATGTGCAGTGGGTAGTTTATAGGGAGGGGCGGAACAGACGTGTTCCGCCAATCTGCATCACTGTATCATCAGATCGGAGGGTTATCAGTGCGCAAATACATCATCAAAAGAATTCTAATCTCAATCGTCATCCTATTCTTCGTCGCATTCGTTATCTACGCGCTGATGCGGTGTCTCCCCACGTCCTACGTGGAGGCGATGGCGCGTCAGAAGTCCATGCAGCCCGGTTCCAAGTCCTTTGAGGAGTGGATGGCTCAGCTCACCCACATGTACAATCTGGACGTGGGCATTATTCCCGGCTTCTTCAAGTGGCTGGGCCAGATGCTGACCTTCCAGTTCGGCGACAGCTGGCTGTGGACCAAGCCTGTTACGGAAGTATTCAACGACAGTGTGTGGATCTCCTTCTTCATGGGCCTCATCGCCTTCGTCCTGGAGATCATCATCGCGATTCCCCTGGGCGTGATTGCTGCCACCAAGCAGTACAGCAAGACGGACTATGTCATCTCTGTGCTGGCGCTGGCCGGTATCTCTCTGCCCACCTTCTTCTTTGCTTCCCTGCTGAAGCTGGTGTTCTCTGTGAAGCTGGGCTGGTTTGACCTGTACGGTCTGACGGGCCGCAGTCACCAGCAGCTGTCCGCCTTCGGGAAGCTCATGGACATGGGACATCATCTGGTTCTGCCCATCGTCACGCTGGTGGTCATCAGCGTCGGCTCCCTCATGCGTTACACCCGCACCAACATGCTGGAGGTGCTGAACGCTGACTTTATCCGCACGGCCCGGGCCAAGGGTCTGTCCGAGCGCAAGGTCATCTATCACCATGCGTTCCGCAACACCCTGATCCCCCTGGTTACCATCATCGGCGGTTCTCTGCCCGGCCTGTTTTCCGGCGCACTGATCACCGAGACGCTGTATTCCATCCCCGGCATCGGCTATATTTCCTACCAGTCCATGGTGGGCGGCGACATTCCGTTCTCCATGTTCTATCTGGTGTTCATGGCCGTGCTGACCCTGTTGGGCAACCTGATTTCTGATATTCTGTACGCCGTGGTCGACCCGCGGGTACGCATCGCTTAAGAAGGGAGGAGGAAAGAAAATGGCAGATCGCAAAGATAACATCAATGAGCAGCAGGCTGAGCAGCAGGCTGAGCAGAAGCTCCGCGAGGAGATTCGCGAGGAAATGAAGAATGCCGACCAGACGCCTGCGGAGGAGCATTATTCTCTGAACGACGACCGCCGCGTTAAGGTTCTTTCTCCCGGTATGCTGGTGGCCAAGCGCTTTATCCGCAACCGTATGGCTGTTACCGGCCTGGTCATCCTGATTTTCATGTTCGTCTTTTCCTTTATCGGCGGCTTGGTTTCCCCCTATGGGCAGGATCAGTTCTTCTATACCGACAAAACCATCCGCAAGAGTTTCGGTGAGGCCAAGGAAAACACCGAGTTCCGCTACGGCAGCAACAGCGATGAGCTGTTTGGGCTCACCGCACAGGCCAAGGCCATGCTGGCCATCCAGCAGGGCAAGGATTCCTTCAGTTTCTCCAATCATAACTATACCATGAACAAGGTCAGCGATGAAATGTTCACCATTTCCTGCGACGGCGTTATGGTGGGTTATGCCGCCAAGGACATGGTCAACGCGGATGCCGCGGACCAGAAGCTGTCCTTCGAGTTCAACTATCAGGCCCTGACCGCCTACGCCACCGGTGCTAAGGAATTCACCGCCGACGGCGTGACCTATGCCCTGGCTGAGGACGGCGGCGTCACCCTGGACGGGGCGGACTATGCCTATATCAGCCGCTATCTGGTTCAGGCCATCTCCCCCGACGTGTTCCTGAGCCGCGATTTCAAGGACAAGCTGCTGGCCACCATTGCCACGGCTCAGGACGGAAAGGCTACCTTTACTTATACCGACGAGTCCCTGATCATGAATGAGCCCGAGCAGACCGAGGACGGCGAAAACGCCAACGGTCAGACCTCCGGCATCAATACCGAGGACCCCAATGCTCCCAAGCAGGACGATACGTCCGACACCGCCACTGCGGAGTATGATCTGGAGTTCAAGGCCGCTACCAACAGCTGGCAGATCCTGCAGGAGAAGTCCAGCCGTCAGTACGACCAGTACTCCTTCCCCAATATGAAGCATTGGCTGGGCACCGATATGTACGGTATGGATATGCTGACCCGCCTGATGTACGGCGGCCGCGTGTCCCTGCTGATCGGCTTCATCGTTATCATCATTGAGACCGTCATCGGCGTGATCTTCGGCGGTATCTCCGGCTACTTCGGCGGCTGGGTGGATAACCTGATCATGCGTATCGTCGATATCTTTTACTGCATCCCCTCCATGCCCGTTATCATTATTCTGGGTGCGGCCATGGATGCCTCCCGTGTGGACCCGACGATCCGAATGGTTTACCTGATGCTGATTCTGGGCTTCCTGGGCTGGGCCGGTATTGCCCGTCTGGTCCGCGGCCAGATCCTGTCTCTGCGTGAGCAGGAGTACATGGCTGCCGCTGAGGCCTGCGGCCTCAGCGTGTCCCGCCGGATCTTCAAGCACCTGATCCCCAATGTCGTTCCCCAGCTGATCGTCACCTGCACCATGGGCCTGGGCAGCGTCATCATCATGGAGGCGACCCTGTCCTTCTTGGGCCTGGGCGTTAAGTTCCCCTTCGCTTCCTGGGGCAACATCATCAGCGACGTGCTGACCACCTATTGGTTCATCTGGATTCCCGCCGGCGTGCTGCTGCTGCTGACGGTTCTGGCGTTCAACCTGGTTGGCGACGGACTGCGGGATGCCTTTGACCCGAAGATGAAGCGCTGAGGAAGGAGGAGATCACATGGCTAAGAAAAACGAAAACGGCTATCTGTCCGCGAAGGAATCCCGCCGGATTTCCCGGGAGAACCGCAAAATCACGGATCAGTTTGAAAAGCTGCACAAGCGCAAGAACGTGTCCGAGGAGGAATTCCTCACCAAGATGCACGACGAGAACAACTCCCTGGAGATCGAGAATCTGCACACCTACTTCTTCTCTGACGTGGGTACCGTCCGCGCGGTAGACGGCGTCTCCTTTGATGTGCCCATCGGCAAGACTGTGGGCGTGGTGGGTGAGTCCGGCTGCGGCAAGTCCGTTACCAGCCTGTCCATCATGCAGCTGCTTCAGCGGCCCCAGGGCCAGATCGTGGAGGGCGAGATTCGCCTGAATCTGGGCAACGGCAAGGCTTATGATATCACCAAGACTCCTATTGAGCAGATGCAGAAGCTCCGCGGCAACTACATGTCCATGATTTTCCAGGAGCCCATGACCAGCCTGAACCCGGTGTTCCGCATCGGCGCCCAGCTGGATGAGGTCATTGCCCTGCACGACGGTGAAGGCAAGACCGCCGAGGACATCAAGGCCCGCTCCATCCATCTGCTGGAGATGGCCGGTATCGCCAACAGCGAGGGCGTCTACAAGATGTTCCCTCACGAGCTGTCCGGCGGTATGCGTCAGCGTGTCATGATCGCTATGGCTCTGTCCTGCAATCCCCGCCTGATCATTGCCGATGAGCCCACCACGGCTCTGGACGTGACCATCCAGGCCCAGATTCTGGACCTGCTTCGCAACCTGAAGGATAAGATCAATTCCTCCATCATGCTGATCACCCACGACCTGGGTGTTATCGCCGAGATGGCCGACTACGTGGTGGTCATGTACGCCGGCCGCGTGGTGGAGAAGGGCACCGCCCAGGAGATTTTCGCCAATCCCGCGCACCCCTACACCATCGGCCTGATGGCTTCTAAGCCCATGGTCGGTAAGAAGGTGGATAAGCTGTATTCCATCCCCGGCAAGGTCCCCAACCCCATCAACATGCCCAACTACTGCTATTTCAAGGATCGCTGCGAAATGTGCGTGGACGGCTGCCAGGGTGAGTATCCCCACATGATCCAGCTGTCCCCCACGCATATGGTCAGCTGCTATCGTTACTACGGAAAGGAGGACGCTCAGAATGGCTGATGTCAAAAAGACCGCTGAGGAGAAGATCCAGTACGATCCTCAGTACATCCTCCAGGTCAAGGACCTGAAGAAGTACTTTCCCATCAAGGGCGGCATGCTCAACAAGACCGTTGGTTATGTGAAGGCCGTGGACGGCGTCACCTTTAATCTCAAGCGCGGTACCACCATGGGTCTGGTGGGCGAGTCCGGCTGCGGCAAGACCACCACCGGCCGTACCATCCTTCGCCTGTCCGGCGAAAAGACCGGCGGTCAGGTGCTGTTCAACGGTCAGGAGGTCTATGACCTCAGTGCCAAGGAAATGCGCGACATGCGCACCAAGATGCAGATCATCTTCCAGGACCCCTTCTCCTCTCTGCAGCCCCGTATGCCCGTGGGCGAGATCATCGGCGAGGCTGTCCGCGAGCACGGTCTGGTGCCCAAGGAAGAATTTGACGACTATATCGATAAGGTCATGGACGACTGCGGCCTGCAGTCCTTCCACAAGGATCGCTATCCCCATGAGTTCTCCGGCGGCCAGCGTCAGCGTATCTGTATCGCCCGGGCCCTGGCTCTGAAGCCTGAGTTCATCGTCTGCGATGAGCCCGTGTCCGCCCTGGACGTGTCCATCCAGGCGCAGATCATCAACCTGCTGAAGGAGCTGCAGGAGCAGTATAAGTTCACCTATCTGTTCATCTCCCACGATTTGTCCGTGGTGGAGCATATCTCCGACACCGTGGGCGTTATGTATCTGGGCAACCTGGTGGAATACGGCGCTACCGAGGACATCTTCAAGAATCCTCTGCACCCCTACACCAAGGCTCTGTTCTCCGCCATCCCCGTGCCGGATCCCACGGCCAAGATGAACCGCATCGTGCTGGAGGGCTCCATTCCTTCCCCGGCCAATCCTCCCGCAGGCTGCAAGTTCCACACCCGCTGCGCCCAGTGCATGGAGCAGTGCAAGACCGAGGTGCCGGAGCAGCGTGAGATCGAGCCCGGCCACTTTGTGGTCTGCCACCTGTACGACCAGAAATAATGGCTGAGAAGGAAAAACACTGGGAGGACGACGACGGCCGTACCATCGCGGATATGTCGCAGGTGAAGCGTCCGTCGCTGTTCGGCAATCTGCCTGGCAGCGTCTATAAACGGGAGGAGAAGCCGGAGGAGCAGGAGCCCAGGAAGGCAGCTCCCTGGGTGGACGACTCCCTGAGCAAGCAGGACCGTCATGCGTTCTTCTTAGGCACCATGAAGGCGTCGCTGCTGATCGGCGCGGCCTACCTGGTGGGATTCGGCGTCTTTGTTCTGATCCTGACGCTTCTGTTCCGCTGAGGACAGGAACCAAAATGCCTGAAAGGGCGTCCTCCAAAGGGAGGACGCCCTTTTTTGCGCTGCTACAATAGAAAATGGGAGGACCATCATGATTTCATCCATGCTGCAATACATCCAGAAAAGCCCCGACTGCTTCCACGCGGTGGAAAATC
>ERZ1026844.1763-NODE-1763-length-12606-cov-3.737232_pt1 | contig 12606 bp, 13 predicted proteins | sample MGYA00380152_ERZ1026844 | MGnify/ENA primary metagenome ERZ1026844 (study PRJEB33269, sample SAMEA4719788) | human gut metagenome | biome: human-associated habitat; feature: organic feature; material: feces | place: Cameroon | collected 2013-10 ... | reverse complement strand
GTGGGCTCGGAGATGTGTATAAGAGACTGACCGTGTCCACAATATAGCGCTCGGGTCTGCGCACGGTGATAGGCGAAAAACCCGTGACCGATGCAGAAAACTGCAACAGCCGATCCGGATAAAAGTTGTGCAGTTCCCCGCAAAGGGCATGCCCTTGCGGATGCAGAAGGTCGGTATATTCGCCGAACGGCGCAAATGCTTCGCGCGTAAGCGGCTCTTTTTGAATTTTCAGCATTGCATTTCCCCCTTTAAAACGAAAACTTTGTCCAAGGACTGTTTTTGAGACAGAATTTCTGCAATTATTGTAGCATTTTGCCGCAAAAATTGCAAGACGGTGCGCCTCCATCTTTTTTCTTTGTGTTTTTCTCTTTTTTTGCATTTTCTCTTGCATTTTTTTCGCAACCATGTTATACTAGCGGGGACGGGGCATTAGCGCAGCTGGGAGCGCATCACACTGGCAGTGTGGGGGTCAGGGGTTCAAATCCCCTATGCTCCACCAAAAACGGAAATTCCGTCGATGGAAATCGGCGGGATTTTCGTTTTTCGTATTTTACTTTTTTTAAGATATATATCTTTTGTTATGTCGCAAGGGCGGCATTTCTTTTTGTGTTTTTTGCCCGATTGCGCCACAGGAGGACAGCATGAAACATTCGCTTACCGAGGGCTCCATTTGGAAAAGCATGCTCTTTTTTGCATTTCCGATTCTGCTCGGCAATATTTTTCAGCAGCTCTATAACACAGCCGATGCGTTTATCGTCGGGCGTTTTCTTGAAAAAAATGCCTATGCGGCGGTCAGCTCTTCGGGCAGCCTGATTTTTCTTCTTGTCGGCTTTTTCACGGGAATCGCAGTGGGCGCGGGCGTTGTAATCGCAAGATATTACGGAGCAAAAGACTATGATAAGCTGCATACCGCCATTCATACCACCCTTGCCTTCGGGCTTGCCGCCGGCATCATTCTCACGGTGCTCGGCATGACACTCACCCCGCAGCTGCTGCACCTGATGAAAACGGACCCGCAGGTTCTGCCGAATTCCGTTGCGTATTTCCGCATGTATTTTGCCGGCTCGATCGCCATTGTGCTTTATAACATGTGCGTCGGAATTTTACAGGCAGTCGGAGACAGCCGCCACCCGCTGTATTACCTGATTTTATCCTCGCTGATCAATGTCGGGCTGGATCTGCTCTTTGTCGGCGTGTTTGGACTTGGAGTCTGGTCCGCCGCAACGGCAACCACCATCGCGCAGTTTATCAGCCTCGGGCTCTGCCTGTACCGCCTTTGCCATTATGATACGGTTTATCGCGTACGGCTGCGGAAAATCCGCTTTAACTTCCCGATGCTGCGGCAAATCGTGCATTTCGGTCTTCCCTCCGGCGTGCAGAATTCCATCATCGCCTTTGCCAATGTCATTGTGCAAAGCAACATCAATGCCTTCGGCGCGGATGCCATGGCGGGCTGCGGCACCTATTCCAAATTGGAAGGCTTTGCGTTTTTGCCGATCACCTGCTTCACCATGGCGCTGACGACCTTTGTCAGCCAAAACCTCGGCGCGCACCAATATGACCGCGTCAAGCGCGGCGTGCGTTTCGGTATTCTCTGCTCCGTCACCATGGCGGAAATCATCGGCGCGTTGATCTTCCTGTTTTCCCCCGCCCTGGTTGCGCTCTTTCAGAATGACCCGCCCGTCATTGCGATCGGTGTCAAGCAGGCGCATATTGAAGCATTTTTCTATTGTTTTTTGGCATTTTCGCATTGCATTGCCGCCATTATGCGCGGAGCGGGCAAACCGACGGTGCCCATGTTTGTGATGCTTGCCGTGTGGTGCGTGCTGCGCGTGAGCTATATCAGCATCGTGGTACCTCTGGCGGGGCGCATCGAGGTCGTTTTCTCCGCCTACCCTCTGACCTGGTTCACAAGCTCCGTGATCTTTCTGATTTATTTTCTCAAATCCGACTGGCTGCATAACTATGACCGCCTGGAGCAGAAAAAAGCACTGCTGTAAATAAAAAAGATTCGCTGCCCCTGCTTTTCGGGGGCAGTGAATCCGTGTTTTCGGCATTATCCGATTTTTTTGCCGTCCCAAAGGGAAAAGGCTTGCCGTGCCCAGTCCTGCGCAAACTGCTGCCCCCGCTCCGTTTCAAACCAATGTCCGCAGTCCGGCAAAGTCGTGATAATCGCGCCCTCCTTGCCGCCGAAGCGCTGCACCGAGCTTTTGGACACGAGCGGGTCCTGCCCGCCGAGCAGAACGGCGGTGTTTTCGCACAGGGCATGCGCCCGGTGGCGCTGCAGCCAGCGAAAATAGTCATAGGTCAATTCGTATTCGCCCGCAGACACCGTTTTTTGCCTGCGCAGCTGCGCGGGGGTGATGCCCGCCTGATCCAGCTTTGAGGCAATGACATCCGCCATGTCAAGCACGGGAGAAAGAAACAGGCATCTTTCAACACCTGCGCCCTCAAAGGCAAGCATACAAAGCCAGGCGCCGACGCTGTCCGCGAAAACACCGATATTCTCCCAGCGCCGTTTTGCATGCACCAGCAGATTCTTCAAAAAGAGAACGGGCTGCCACGGATGCAGGGCTCTTTGCTCCTCCGTTTCGCCGCTTTGCGCCATCTCCGCGTCGACGACCTGCCATCCGTGCGCCAGTGCAAGCTCGGCAAACGGTTCGATTGCAAAGCGATTTCTGTTTTCCCAATGGAAAAACAAAAAGGCGCGGTCCGTTTCTTCTCCGTATATAACAATCGGCGTTTGTTCCATGGCAAAACGACTGATTTTCATAGCTTTTCCCCCTTTTGCAAACACATGGCAAACCACTGCGCAGCCTTTTCTCCCGACACGGAAAAATCCGATTTCATTATAGCGAATGTGTCGAAAAATGTCAACAAGACCGGGGATTTTTCGCGTCGTTTTTCTGCGCGGAGGATTGCTTTTTCTCCGCCGGAATACTACAACGGCAAAGTCTTAAATTCGATAAAAGAACAATGAGGTTTTCTATGAATCAACAGGAAAAAACGCCGCTTTTGCAAATTTTCCGCGCGGCTTTGATTCTTGCCGTCCCCATTGCCCTGCAGAATCTTCTCACCTCCTGCGGCTCTTTGGTGGATGCCATTATGATCGTGCCGCTGGGAAATGCGGCGACCGCCGCAGTCGGCGTTTCCGGGCGCTTCACCTTTTTGCTCAATGTCGTTGCATTCGGCTTTTGTTCCGGCTCCGCAACGCTCATCTCCCAATACTGGGGAGCGAATGACCGCGGCGGAATCCACCATACATACGGCGTCGCCGCTTCCTTTTCCCTTGTATTTTCCCTTTTGTTTGCCGCCGTGCTTCGCTTTTTCCCGCATTTTTGCGTCGGGCTGTTCGGGCCGGATCCCGCCGTTACGGAGCAGGCTGTCGAATATGTGGAAATTTTGGCATTCGGCATTCCGTTTTTAATGTTCTCCCAGGTCACCTGCGCAGCGCTGCGCGCAGTAGAAAAGGTCAATGTACCCCTGATCTCCTCCTTCGTCAGCGTGGCAGTGAACACCTTTTTCAATTTCTGCCTCATCGGAGGCCATTTCGACTTGCCCGCGCTCGGCATTCGCGGCGCTGCCATCGCAACTGCGCTCGGCGCCGTTGTGCAGGCGATTATTGTTTTGCTTTTCTTCCTGTTTTCGGAGAATCCCGTGCGCTGTTCCCCCGGCGAAATGTTCCGTCTGCCGAAAGGATTTTTGCTCAAATTTTTCAAAACTGCGGCGCCCGTGCTGCTCAATGAAGGCATGTGGGCGCTTGGCACCAATATTTATGTCATGGTGCTGGCGCGGCAGGCAACCGAGGATTATGCAGGGTATACGATTTATGAAACCGCGCAGCAGCTTGTCTTCGTCTTCTTCGTCGGCATCTGCAATGCCTCGGCAATTCTCGTCGGCAAAGCCGTCGGGCGCGGAGATGAAGAAACGGCGCGGCGTCTTGGAAAAATCTTTCTCATTGCCACCCCCTGCTCCGCCGTTTTAATCGGGCTTCTGTTCGTCGCCCTGCGCAATCCGCTTTTGTCGCTTTTTGTCATTGAAACGGAAGGCGCGCGCCAAACGGCTTCCAATTTGCTGCTGCTTTACGGGCTGTGGCTCGGCGCACATATGATTCCCTATACTTCCATCTGCGGCACATTCCGTGCCGGAGGCGACACAAAAACCGGCTGTATTTTTGAGCTTTGTTCCTTGTATTTGGTCGGAATTCCCGCGGTGTGCCTCTCGGGCCTTGTATTTCATCTGCCCTTTGTTGCAATCATCGCGGTGCAGCTTGCGGCGGAGGATATTCCGAAAACGGCTCTGTGCCTGATTCATTTCAAGCGCGGCAAATGGATCCGCTGCCTGACAAACGATGCAATTGAATAAAAAAGGTCCCTTGCGTGCCGAAGTGCCGCAAGGGACTGCTTTTTTATAAAACCAGCTCATACATCACAACGGCATTTGCAATACCGAGCAAAATGCCCGCCATGACCTGAATGGGCGTATGCCCGACGAATTCTTTCAGCTTCACCTCTGGCAGCTGCTCAGAGGAGGTCAGCACATTGAACACGCGCATCATCTCATTCAGCATTACCGCCTGCTTTCCTGTTTCCAGCCGCACGCCCATGGCGTCTTTGCAGACGACGATCGCCAATATCAGCGAAATGGCAAATTGAAACGAGCCGGGCCCGTAGCAAAGCAACGCCGTCGTGGTAAGCGATGCCACCGTCGCACTGTGGCCGCTCGGCATGCCGCCGTCGCCGACAAGGCGAGACAGATCCAGCTTTTTATTCATAAATGCATAAATAATTGTTTTGAGCACCTGTGCCCACAGCCATGAGGTCAGCCCGATAATCAAAAATCGGTTTGTTACAAGAGCATACAGCCAGTCCTTCATTTTCTCTCCGTCCCTGCACCGTTTGCAGCATTTTTTCGCAAAAAATCCCGCCGACTCATGCGACGGGATTTGGGTTTGGTGGAGACGAAGAGATTCGAACTCTCGACCTTACGGATGCGAACCGTACGCTCTCCCAACTGAGCTACGCCCCCTGAACGTAACTATTATAATATATCGGCTGCAAAAATGCAAGAGTTTTTTTATTTTTTTGAAAAGAAGGAAACCCGCTCCGACAGAAAAACGGTCCGGCACGAAAAAATTAAAGGAATGCCCCGTTTTTTCTCTTTGCTACGCCACCGAGGATGAAAGCCACTGCCATCTGCGACGCGCCGGAGGACACCTCCGCCGAAAAAACATTCTCAACGCATGCCTCCGTCACCGCAAAAACGTTTTTCCTGCGCCGGGGATATCGGGTGACCCGCGAACAGACGGTGCTGCGGCAAGGCATTCCTCTTCTCAATTATCTCATGGAAAAAACGAATGAAAACCGATGCAATCATCGGAAAAAAACAAAATTCTGAGGTTAAAAATGCAGCCGCCCGACGCTCCGGGGCGGCTGCATTTGCTCTATGGCTGTTTTTTCGGCAAAGCCCATCCTTCCCTATGCGCCAATCCGGAAAGCCGATGCGTTCACCGTGATCCGCAGTGTGTTCCGTGCTGCTTTGTATATTCTTCCTCGGACACCGGATCACACCATTCGTTCCGACAGTTTTCACCGGGAACCTCTATGGCGATATGGCTGAACCGACTGTCCTTTTTCACTCCGCCAATGCCTGACACTGGCAGAGATCATAATCACGCTGCCCTCATGTAAGCTGACGGCGGCTTTGCCCTCCTCCCGATACCAGCCCTTGCCTGCCGTACAGAGCCAAAGCTGCCCTCCGCCCTTTGAGGCACAGTTGGTATGCCGGTTATTCAAAGGTCACATTGGCGGCAAAAAGAATACCGCCTCAAGGGATGGAGAGGCAGTTCAAACCGGATTCCCGTGAACTTCACGGTGTCGTTTTTCGAGCTTGCGGACGCGGTTGGCTGTCTGATATCCGCCATCTGTTCGGCGTTGCTGATTTTGAATCCGTAGTTGCCATCGGCACACTTTTGGGCTTTTACCAAAGCAATTGTAAATATTGCACACAAAATACTGCGTGGCAGCGCGGTGTTTTGTGCATTATTTGTACACAATTACGATTTTACCACAGTTAAGATATTTCAAATTGACAAAATATTGCGTAAATGTTACACTAACCTAGAGATAATCCCACAAAAACAAATAGTTATGTCTCAAAAATGTAAGTGCGGATTGCATTTTCAGCCTGAGACTTCAAAATCTGCACATATATTTGCTCTTCCTTGTTGAAAGTTTGGACGTTTTTTCAAAGCACGATATGAGAGAATTTGATATAAATAGCGAAAATGCGTGTGTAATGATTGAAAAGGAGGTTTATAATGAAACGCTTGAAAAATAACATAAATAACATACTGTGGTTATGCAAACCGTATTGGAAGTATGATAGAGCGTATTTTATTTTGTACATTCTCACTTCTTTCGCCTTTTTCCCATTCGGTGATATCATATACATTTATTTGCCGGAGCGAGTAGTGGATTTATTGATGCAGGGGAAATCGCTCAGCTATATGGTATTTTTTGTATCAATAGCGTGTTGTATATCCTTCCTGACGCATATGTTTCCGAGCTTTTTTTATCCTACTTTTCAGAAAAAACAGGCTAGAATTAATCAACTCGTGAACAAAGAAATCTATGAGAAAGGACTGGTTTGTTTTTTAACAAGATAATGAAGAATGTCAGACATTCAACTAGTATTTCAAATTTGTATACGGATATTAAATTTTTAACCAAGCAAGCAAGAGGATTTTATTTTGAATACTCAAGTTCTGAGGAAGCGTATGAAAAAGTCAATGCAATATTGAAAAATACCATTTAAAGATAATGCTGAAAACATACTGACGGTATGCTTATAACGTATTTAAATTAGGAGAGGTCGAAGAATGAAAGAAATACGTTGGTTATTAAATCCATATGTTAAATACGGCAAATTATATTTGATCATTTCTATATTATTTGCTGCAATTATTCTCCCGCTTGACTCTGTTCTTCAAGTATACTTTCCACAAGCAGTGTTAAACTTGCTTTCTTCACATAAAAATTTTTTAGTTATCGTTTTAACTGCAATTGGTTTTGAGAGTGTTTTTTGTTAATTACTCTTTTGGATGACCTCTTTAATAATGCATACAAAGAGGCTGTTAGTGTTCGGATACGCGCGAACATCAATCGCGAAATATATGAACAATGCTGCAAAACGAGATATGATTATGTCGATACCCCGGATTACTATGATAAATTTTCATGGGCAATAAAGGAATATGCCAACAAAAGCACAGAGACCGTTGGTTTTATTGTGTCTAGTTTGACTTTAATTATAACAATAGCGTCGCTTATAACAATAATTGCAACAAGCATATGGTGGGTAATTATTATTATGGCAACAAATTTTGCATTAAAGTCGCTTGTGGTTGCAAAAGTTAACAAACTTGATATGCAAAAAGACGAGGAGATTATTCCAATTGATAGAAAAATAGCTTACTTTCACAGCGTTTTTTATCAGAAGTCATATGCGGCTGAATTGCGTACAACAAAATTGAAGAGTATTATTTTAGCTCATTATGAAGAAGAAATCCAAAATAAGATACACTTAATCAGAAAGTACATTGTAAAAACACTTTATTTATTAATTATAAATGACTTGCTTGTCAGAATTGCGGATGTATTCATAATAATTGGAATTGCCGGATCTATATATAATGGCAAGGTGTCCGAGGTGGGCGCTTATATGACATTGTTGCTGGCAGCAAACAAGCTTAACGATCTATTTTATCAAATTTTTGATATCTTCCACACCGGTAACAAATTAGAGAAATACGGAGGTAATATCCATAAATTTTTTTGTTATCAAACAGAAAAAACGGATGGCATTGGCGTTTTGACGGATAGACCATTTGAAGTTGAATTCAAGAATGTTTTAGGATAACTGCCGGTGAACGAGTTGCCATAGTCGGCGAAAATGGGGCAGGTAAATCAACAATTGTAAAGCTTCTGTTGCGGTTATATGATGTACAGTCTGGCGAGATATTGATAAATGGTGTGAACATAAATGATTATAATCTGTTTGAATTACGTAACGCCATAGGTGTCGCATTTCAGAATACGAATATTTATGCTTTTTCCTTAGATGAGAATATTGGACTTTATGATAATTCAACAGAAAAAGCAATAACGGAAGCAAAAAAAGCATTTGGGTTAGATTTAATTGTTGCAAAAAACGGGGCTTCAAATAATTCTACATTAACTAGAGAGTTTGATGATAATGGGATTGTACTTTCAGGCGGTGAAGCACAAAAGGTTGCAGTTGCAAGAACTACAACAAAAAAATTCTCCCTGCTTATGTTAGATGAACCTTCAGCCGCATTAGATCCTATGGCTGAATATAATTTGAACCAGTCTCTGTTCAAACGAAGTAAAGAGACTACCACTATAATGATTGCTCATCGATTGTCATCTGTTAGAAATATGGACAAGATACTAGTGATAAATAACGGAGAATTAATGGAAAGCGGAACGCACGACGAGTTAATGAGGGTACAAGGACTATATTCTGAAATGTTTTTAAAACAAGCAGAGAACTATCAAATATGAAAAGAGAAACTTAAATAAACACAGTTGCATGCAAAGTAAAAGGGGACAATACCTTATCGTCTGAAGTAATCAGAACAACACGGATTCTTGGATGTGCTGCAGCGTATAGACTGGTCGGTAGACGAGAGATTTGGTTTGTTAGAAACAAAATTTCAAGTTTAATCATACCTAACCTTTCACTAAAAATGGATAATCAAAAAAGCAGGTTGTGCCGCAGGTTGTTGCATTTTTGTATTTGTTTTTATGCCGTTGTTTATAAATCGGTATGTGTAATGAAAAGTCGTAGAGCCATGAAAAAGCGAAAGGACAAAAAACAGAATGTTTAAATCTTTTGCGTTATTACGAAAACACTGCAAATCTCATTTTTGGATATTGAATTTTTGCACTTTGGCAATAGGTGTATCTGTTCCGATAAATACGTATTTGTTGAAGAAATTGCTCAATAATGTCAACCTTCCATTCTTCGGGTATTACATAGGCGCATACATAGCTTTACTTGCCTTTGTCGTTTTATGCAATTATTTGAAAAAATACGTCTATACGCTCGCTGAATGTAAGTTGACAAAGACATTGAACAAAGAAATGTTGAATATATTCAGTTCTGCAAATTACAGCGATCTGGAATCACCGGCCGTCAACGATTCGATCAGTCGAATGGGAACTCCCGCCGCTCTTGCCATGAAATCTTACAGCGCACTTATATCGTTGCTTCAAAATGTCATAAGTTATACGGGCATTCTCTCCATTTTCTTCTCCGCTTCCGTGGTTTTTGCACTGTTAAGCATACTGCTGTTCACCATATCATTTTTATTCAACTTTAAAGAAATTCAAGGAATCCGCAATTTGCAATTTCATCAAACGGCAACCGAAAGAAAGAGAAATTATTTTTCAAGTCTGTTTTTAGATAAAGTCGTAGAAAAGGAGATCAAAATTTTCGGTCTTTCTTCTTACTTGCTGGGTATATATGATGATACTTCTATGGCGCTCATAAAAGAACGAATGGTTATCCGACGCAGAGGCTTTAAGAACGGATTGCTTCCGCTCGTTGATACATTGATGTTTAATACTTTTTGCGTAATCTATCTTTTGTTTTTGGGGAAGCAATCCATCATAACACTGGCAGAGATCATTGCTTTGATTTCCGCCTTGCCAACATTATCAATTATGTCCGGTTGGACATTTCCATCGTTGTTAGGAGAACTGGACAAATATAAGATCCCATGGCAGGACTACAAGAAGCTAAACACGCTTTTAACTAAAGAATCAAGTGACTTCTTGTGTCATGAAATTTCAGGGGATATCATTTTTGAAAATGTATATTTCAAGTATCCGAACACCGAAACCTATATTTTGAATGGCATAAATTTTACGATAAAACGAGGTCAAATAACAGCGATTGTGTAAGAGAAGAAAAAATGAAAAAAACGATAAAACTAAAATCGCTGATTTCTTGTATTGCCATTATTTTTAGAGAAAAACCCTTTTTAGCGTCTCTTGAGGGGTTGTCATATCTTGGTTCGGCAATTACAACCGGCTTTATGCCATTGGTTTGGGCTTTTGTGTTTCAAGCCATTGAGAACTATATCACAGGAAAAAAAGAAAACAGCATTATCCACGCAATGATTTTGTTTTTGATCGTACAACTGGCTGAAGTTCTTTTTAGAATGATTGGCAGAGTTCCCACCAGAGTCTTCTGCTACAATGAACAATTGCAGATGAAATTATGTAAAAATATATATCTTCATGCCACGGAATTGCCGTATGAAGATTTTCTTAATCAGGAAATATATAATTCGTTTGCTCGCTCCAATAACTCAATTTCCAGAAATTTGCCCATGAATTTGCTGAATACCTTTTTTCAGATTCCTTCACTTGTATTATCTTTATGCGTAGCGATTGTGACTCTGGGCGCATTTTCGCGCTGGCTTGTTCTGATTGCGATCGTATCTTTGCTTCCAATTTCCATTATTCAGGCAATCATATTAAATAAAACGTATGATATAAGCAAAGACCTTACCCCGATAAAAAAGGCAACAAGCTATTTCTATTCTCTTTTTACCAAGCCGACTGCAGTGGCAGAATTCAGAACCTATGGTTGTGAAGAATATTTCAAAACTTCATGGGAGAAAAGTCTGGATAAAGAGAATCTCATTGTAAAAAAACATGCGGCAAAAAGCTCGTTGCAAAGTATCACGGGAGAGGCATTCAAGTTGCTTGGATTTGCGGTTGCCTTGATTTTTTCTTCCATAGCCGTAGCAGCAGGGAGTATTAACTTAGGAGTTTTCGGAGCACTTTTAACAGTATATAATTCTATGCAAACCACATTAAATCAAATTGTATCCAGTCTGCTTAGCATCAATTCTACATATCTGTTCTATTCAGATTATGAATCCTTTCTGAAAAAAAGCATATGTACAATTCCGGTTCTTTGCGATAAAACCATAGAAGAAATCTCCTTTGAAAATGTATCTTACAAGTACCCTCATAGTTCTGTGTATGCCGTTGAGAATTTGAATCTGAAATTAAGATTCAATGAAAGTGTAGCCGTCGTCGGCGAAAACGGATCGGGAAAAACAACGCTTTGCTTGTTGCTTTTGGGTCTTTTGCAACCGACCTCAGGGAAAGTTATCTCAACATTTTCGGACGGTGAAAAACGAGAGAATATCATATTGCAAAGAAAAATCGGCACTGTATTTCAAGATTATGTTATTTACAAGTTAACATTAAAAGAGAACTTGCTTTTGGCGAACCTTCATAGTCAATATGAGTCTGCTGTGCTCGAAAAAACATTGCAAAATTTACACTTCAAGGATGAAGAGACTATCAATCTCGACGAAACTATAGGGATTGAATTCGGCGGAGTTGAATATTCCGGGGGTGAACGTCAAAAAATTGCACTGGCCCGAGCGCAACTCTCGAAATGCAATTATATTGTTATGGATGAACCGACGGCATCGTTGGATCCAATGATGGAATTTGAATTATTAAACAACGTCTTATCCACCGTAGAAAATAAGGGCTTTTTATTGATCACTCATCGTGTTGGTGCCTCGCGACTGGCCGATCAGATTATTGTATTGAAAAATGGCAAACTTGTTGAGCGCGGATCTCATGATGAGCTGATAAATTTACATGGCGAATATGCAAATTTGTTTAAAATGCAAGCTAAATGGTATATTGACAACGAGGAATAACAAATGGAAATTTTATCGATCATACAAAAAACCATAAAAATTCGGCGTTATAATGAAAGCAAATCTTTTTTTGAATTTTTAAATAATAATATAATAATACAAGTAAAAATGATGAAATTAAAGCTATTCTCAAAGAATATAAGGTATCTTCGGTTGAATCCGGAAAAGCATAGCGAAACAAACATCTATGCGCTATTCGATTTTGACACCGCTACTTGAGAAGAATTATCAGATTTATAACAACGCTCATAATGCGCCATATACGAAAAAGGAGGTTGTGCATACAATTTATGCGCAACCTCCAAAGACACAAACATTTAACAATCAGAAAAATGAAAAAAGGGGCAGACCTTACGAAATCAATCGTAAAATCTGCCCCTAAAGCCCTATGAATTTAGTTCAAGTCCTCCCCAAAGGTCGATTTGGGGAAATGATATCTTTTGAATTCCACCTTAAAAATCGACATGAAAAAGACGGAAGCCATTGCGGTTTCCGGGGCGCCTCGATATCCTTTTCGGTGGTACTTGTTGGTTGCGGGGAGACGCTTGAAGCTCCTTAGCTCCGGGTTCTTCTCACAAGGCTTCGCCTTGCTTGCCCTTCAGAAATATAGTCGCCTTGCTCGCCGCCGCTTCGCAATGCTCCTTATTTCTTCACCTCAGCGGCTCGCCTGCATCTGCCGCCGGCAGCGGCGCGCCGCTTCGTCCCAACGAGCTCCGCTCGTCGGTTTCATAACCCGACAAAAAAAGAGAACTGCCGCATAGACAGTTCTCGTTTGGCAACAGTTGATAAAAATGATACGGTTTCATTTGGTTTCAAATGGTTTCACT
>ERZ1026844.1751-NODE-1751-length-12677-cov-6.058786_pt1 | contig 12677 bp, 10 predicted proteins | sample MGYA00380152_ERZ1026844 | MGnify/ENA primary metagenome ERZ1026844 (study PRJEB33269, sample SAMEA4719788) | human gut metagenome | biome: human-associated habitat; feature: organic feature; material: feces | place: Cameroon | collected 2013-10 ... | reverse complement strand
GGCGCGTCAACGGTCTCGTTCGTCAGTGTGACTGTGCGCTCGAGCATCTCGGGTTCTACATTATCCGGCAGCAGACAGGAAATATCCTCCGCGGCATGAGCGACGACATAATTTGTCTCGCTCGAGAGTGCAACGGGAACCTCCTGCACGGGGTCGGCGGAGGAAAGAACGTCGCGACGGACGAAGTTATCAAAGCCCCAGTCGAACATGCGCGAGGTTTCCGAGAAGCTGCGCGTTAAAATGGTCACGCCGTCCTCAAGCGTTACGCGCTCCGCGCCCAGCACCACGCTGATCATATGGCGGCTGCCGCGCACGGCGGAGGAGATGAGGCAGTAGCCTGCCTCGGGCGTGGAGCCGGTTTTGATGCCCTGCGCGTCGCGGTAGACATAGCCGCGGGCGCGCCAGTTGGAGATGAGAAAGTTCGTCGAGTGCAGCTCACGCGGCTTTTCGGTCATGTTGGTGGCGGGCACGGTGTAGCTCTTAGAGTTGCAGATCTCCATGAACTTGTCGTGCTTCATTGCCTCGCGTGTGATGAGGTAGAGATCCCACGCGGTCGTATAGTGCTGGGAGTTGTGCAGACCCGTGGCATTGGCAAAGTGTGTGTGCTCGCAGCCAAGCTCTGTTGCGCGCTCGTTCATGCGCGCAACGAACGCCTCGACCGAGCCGCTGATGTACTCGCCGAGAATGTTGCACGTCTCGTTTGCCGAGACGATGAGCATGCAGTTGAGCAGCTGCTCGACCGTCATCGTTTCGCCGGCGACGATGTTAGCGGTGCTGCCGTCACTTGCAAGACCATTGAGCGCCGACTCCGTTGCGGTGACGGAGTCGTTGAGCGAGAGCCTGCCCTCGTCGATGGCCTCGAATACGAGCAGCGCGGTCATGATCTTCGTGAGCGAAGCGGGGTAGTTCTCCTGATGGGCGTTTTTTTCGTAAAGGATCTCGCCCGTGTCCGCTTCGATGAGAAGACCCGCGCGCGCGTCCAGATCAAAGGATTCGTAAGCGTCGGCGCTTGTCAGAGAAAAGAGGGGGAGCAGGAGAAGAAAGGATAAAAAAAGTGACACAAGACGGCGTTTTTTCATGGAAATATACCTCATCGTATGATACAATAAAATATAGAATGTAGTTAAGAGAATGTAGTTAAGATGAGCGCGCCGTTCGGCACGTTTCGACATCAGTATAGCAAAAAAGGCAGGCGAGCGCAACCGTGGAAACAAAAGAAAAAACAGGCAGCTTTAGCGGCATTTCCCTTGTGCTTGCGGCGCTGACGGTTTTGTTTGCCGTTTCGCTCGTGTTTCTGCACAAAACGGCATACGAGGGGAACGCGCATGGCGACTATACCGTGACCGTGCAGCACAGGAACGATGAGATCACCGTGCCCACGCGCGTGCTCGTAAACGTCAATACCGCCGACGCGGCGGAACTGGAAACGCTCACGGGCATCGGCCCGTCGCTCGCGCAGGCGATCATCGACTATCGCGCCGAGCACGGAGACTTTACCGCGGCGGAGGAGCTTTTGCTTGTCAAGGGCATCGGAGAGGCAAAGCTCGAGGGTTTCCGCGCGCAGATCACATTCACGGAGGAGGAACCCAATGAAGATCCTGGTCGTTGATGACGAGCTTTTGCTCGTCAAAGGCATGAAATTCAATCTGGAAAACGAGGGCTACACGGTCGAGACCGCTTACGACGGCGCCACGGCGATCGACATGGCGAAAACAGAGGAATTCGACCTCATTATCCTCGATCTGATGATGCCGCAGGTGGACGGGCTGACGGCCTGCATGCGCATTCGCGAATTTTCCAATGTGCCGATCATTATGCTCACTGCCCGCAGCGAAGACGCCGATAAGATCATCGGCCTTGAGTCCGGCGCGGATGACTATATCACAAAGCCGTTCAATATTCTTGAGCTCAAGGCGCGCATCCGCGCGCTGCTGCGCCGGGCGAATGCCGCCCCGCAGCAAAAACAGCAGCCCTCACTTCTGACTGCGGGCGGCATCACGCTGGATCCCGAGCAGCGCGTCGCCATGAAAAACGGCGAGATCATCGAGCTGACGGCCAAGGAATATGACCTCATCGAGCTGCTCGTCAGAAATCCGCGCCGCATTTATTCGCGCGAAAATCTGATGGATCTTGTCTGGGGCTACACCTACGCGGGCGATTACCGCACGGTGGACGTACACATTCGGCGGCTGCGCGAAAAGCTTGAGGACAATCCTGCCGCCCCACAGCATATTCTGACGAAGTGGGGCGTGGGGTACTATTTGAAGGATTGACCGCAACGCGGAGAAAGAGAAGGGAGGTGCCGCCGTGCAGGCGCATACGAGCTTACAGCGCAAATTCAGCTTTGGCTATATCGCCATCATTCTGGCGGTGCTGCTCCTGCTGAACACATACCCTCTCATCACGTCGGAAAACCTGACGTTCCGCTCCAAGCAAAGCTCACTGCAAGGCAGCGTTTCGGTGATGGTGACGGCGCTTGCGGGACTTGAAGAGCTGAGCGAGGAAAATGTGGCAGGTGCGATGACGCTTGTGGAAGAGAGCGGCATCTCGCGCGTTCTGGTCACGGACGCGTCCGGCCGTGTGCTGTACGATACGCGCGAGACCGACGGCGCCATCGGGCGCTACGCCTTTTATACGGAGCTTGTGCAGGCGCTGCGCGGGGAGGATGTTTTTTACACGGAGTTTTCAGACAAAGCGTTCAAAAGCCGCGCGGCCTCGCCGGTCATTTACCACAACCAGACGATCGGCGCGGTCTACGCCTACGAATATGATACCGAGCAGGCGGCGCTGCTGCTGTCGCTGCAAAGAAACCTTGTGACCATTTCGGTGGTGGTGCTGGTGTTTGCCGGCGGGATCAGCGTGCTTTTATCCCGCGTGCTGACGCGGCGCTTCGGCGTGCTGACCGACGCCATTCGAAAAATGCGCGAAGGCTCGTACAGCCACCGCGCCGAAGTCGGCGGAAATGACGAGATCAGCGAGCTTGCCGCCGAGTTCAACGACATGGCGGATCGCTTGCAGACCATTGAGGACGCGCGCCGCCGCTTTGTATCCGATGCGAGCCACGAGCTCAAAACGCCGCTTGCGGGCATTCGCCTGCTGTCTGATTCCATTTTGCAGACGCAGGATATGGACGCGCAGACTGTGCGCGAATTCGTCGGCGACATTGAGCAGGAATCTGAGCGCCTTGCGCGCATTACGGAAAATCTGCTGCGCCTGACGCGCCTTGACAGCGGCCTGCTGCCGGAGGCGCAGCGCGTCGATCTTTCGTCTGTCGTTGCGCGCGTGGCGCGCATGCTGCGCCTGGTGGCGGAGGAAAAGAAGGTCGACCTCTCCTATGAAGTGCGCCGCGAGGGGCAGACGCTTGCAAGCGAGGACGAGATCCATGAGATCATCTATAATCTGACGGAAAACGCCATCAAATATAACCACCCCGGCGGCTTTGTGAAGCTTGCTCTGGCGGGGGACGAGGACAACTGCCTGCTCACCGTCAGTGATGACGGCATCGGCATTCCGGAGGAGGACATGCCCCGCATCTTCGACCGTTTTTACCGCGTGGACAAGATGCGCTCCCGTGCAGCGGGCGGCACCGGCCTCGGCCTTTCCATCGCGGCCGACACGGCGCGCCGCCGCGGCGGCAGTATCGAGGTGCGCGCAAGAGAGGGCGGCGGCACAGTATTCACCGTGCGCCTGCCGCGCTGCAAAGAGGGAGGGGAGGAACGATGAAGAAATGCATTTTTCTTGCCGCGGTGCTTGCTATGGCGCTCACGCTCCTTTGCGCCTGCGCGCAGCGCGTGCAGGAGATGGACGAGAGCGGCTACGAAGTCTATTTCCTCAGCGATCCCGCTTCCGCGGGCGGCGAAGACGCCATCTGCGCGCAGCGGACGCGACTTGCTCTTGACGATACGATGGAAACGGAGGACTGCGTCCGCGCCCTGATGGAGGCACTGCTCACAGGGCCTGAGGACAAGTCGCTCAGATCCGCCGTCCCGGATGGGACAACGCTCAAGTCGCTCAAGGTATCCGGCCACCGGGCACAGATCGACCTGAGCGCGCAATATGCGCGATTGTCCGGCATTGACCTGTCGCTTGCGGACTATTGCATCACACTGACGCTGACGCAGCTGCCCAACGTGAACGCAGTGAGCATCACGGCGGACGGGCGCGAGATCCCGTATCGGGAAACGCAGGTGCTCCTTTCGGCGGACACGCTGCTCTCTTCCCGCGAGAGCGGTCTGCGGCCGATCACCGTTTCGCTCTACTTCTGGGATCCGGCGCGCGGCGAACTGCGCGCCGAGCAGCAGACCCTTGCCCTCTACGAAGGGCAGACGCGCGTGAACGCGCTGCTCGAAGCGCTTGCGCAGGGGCCGGAGGACGATTCGCTCGTTTCGCTCCTTCCGGAGGATTTTTCGGTGATCTCTTCGCGCACTGAAAACGGCGTCTGTTATCTCAACCTTCCGGCGCACGGCGCGCTGCCGGAGAGAGAAGACGAGCGGACACGGATGCTCGAGGCGATCGAGCGGTCGATCCTCTCGCTCAGCGGTGTGGACGAGGTGCAGTTTCTCATCGAAGGCGCGGCGGGATCTGTCCCGCACCGATAAAAAAAGCCCTCCGCAGAACCTGTCTGCGGAGGGCTTTTGCAATAAAATTTTGCGTCAGACGCGCGCGAGCATCGCCGCGCCGATCACCCCTGCTCGGTAGCCGAGTGTGCACAGCTCGATGCGCGTGTGGGAGGCGGCATAGCGCGCGCCGAACGAACGCGCGCGCACCCTTTCGCGCAGCGGCGCGAGCAGCACCTCACCCTGATTGGCAACGCCGCCGGAGAGTGCCAGCACCTCGGGGAAGAAGATATTGACGAGATTCGTCAGCCCACAGGTCAGATGCTCGATATAATCCTCCACGACCTGCGTACCCGCCTCGTCGCCGCGCTCCTTGGCGAGAAAGGCCGTGCGGCCGTCCACGCCGCCATGCTCCGCGGCGATCGCGTGCAGCAGGCTCTCAGGATGCGCGGCCATGGCACGCTTCGTGTCGCGGATGAGCGCCGTGGCGGAGGAGTAGGCCTCAAAGCAGCCGCGGCTGCCGCAGGTGCATTCCTCGCCGTTTTCCGCGATGACCATGTGCCCAAGCTCACTCGCGGCGCCGGTGTAACCCGTGAGGAGCTTGCCGCCGAGCACCACGCCGCCGCCCACGCCCGTGCCGAGCGTGACGACAATGGTGCTCTCTGCGCCTTTGCCGCAGCCGAAGAGCGCTTCGCCCAGCGCCGCGGCGTTTGCGTCGTTGCCGAGGTGAATGGGGAGCATCGTATACGCGCGCAGCGCACTTCTGAGGTCAAAATTGATAAAATTCAGGTTTGCCGCAAAGCGGACGATGCCGCTTGCGTCGTCTACCGTGCCGGGACAGCCGACGCCCACGCCGCCGATGGCGGCCTCACCGTCAGAGAGCTGCGCAATGACTTGACCGATGCGCGACGCGACGGCCTCAGGGCCGAGGTCGACGCAGGTCGGCATGGAGCATTCCTGCAAAATGTTGCCCTCTGCGCTCACAAGCGCCCCCTTGATGTTTGTGCCGCCGAGGTCAATGCCGATATAGTTCATAAAAGCCCCTCCCGGGTAAAAAGTTGTCCTCATTGTATGCCGCGGCAGGGGAAAAAGCAAGAGTGGGAACGCGGAAAAGTTTTCCTGAAAAGCGGAAGCGTGAAACTTTTTTGCATTTTCTTCGTCTAAGAAAGTAAAGGAACAGAAAAGCGCCGCGCACGCGCGGCAAGAAGGGAGAAAGACAATGATGAACCGTTGGCAAGGGGCGGCGCTCGCCGCGTTGAGTGCCGTGCTGCTGCTCGCGGGCTGCGGCGCGCCGGAAACAGAGAACGATGCGGCGCAGGAGCATCAGATCACCTACGAACATATCTGTGAGAGGAATAAGATCCCCGCGCTGCTTGAACGGCACGAGGTGGTGACCGTTGTACGGGAGAGCACAGACAGCAGCAACGGCGGTCAGGACGTCAAAAGCACCGATCAGTACACACGCGACGAAAAAGGCAGGCTGCAAAGCTGGAGCCACGGCTGGTATTCTGATGAGTACGGCGCAGACGATATTTACAGCGTGAATGTCTGCCTGGATGAAGTACCGGACGGTATGTGCATTATCGCTGGAACAAATGATGACGGCAGCGCTCGAATTGCCAGTGTGATCGCCTGCGGAAGCAATGAATGGTACGAGAAAAGCACCGCGCAGGAATCGTTTTTGCCCGTAGCCGGTGACGGCATCACCGTGGAGGTCGAAGAGCCGTATGAGCAGGACGGCCAGCTCGTATTTGAGATCAGGACACGCTTGATCGGCGGCGATGATGACGATGCGTATTCGCTCGAGCGGTACTGCGTCGATCCGACCTCCGATGACCTGCTGAGCGCCCAAATGGAGCTGTACGCAACGAATGAGAGCGGCGAAGATGTTTGCTACGGAACCGTGCAGTACACCTTTGACTATGACCGCCCCTATGAGCCGGAGAAGGACCTCTACGCGCAGATGCTGTCGGACGATGTTCCCAAGCATGAAATCACGCTCGTATGGGATCCGGGCACCGCGCAGGAACACGAGCAGCACTTTACCGTGCCGAGCACAGCGTACTTTTCCCCGAGCAGCGGTAAGGGCGTCATGCTTTACTATGACGCGGCCTTGACGCAGGAGTATCAAACCCCTGAGATTGAGTGGCCGGAGGACGGCAGCACGACCGTCTATGTGAAGAGCGGGGATCCCGACTGACGAGCCTGCAACGAAAATGGAGGAAACGAAGATGAAAAACTGGAAGAAAACTGGTATTGCCGCGCTTTGCGTCGCGGCACTTCTTGCCGGCTGCGGCACGCAGGGCGGCAAGGACGACAAAGAGGACGATACCATCGGCGCTGACACGCCGATGGATGTGACGCTTGAAACGCTGCGCGAGGTCAACGATCCGTGCGTGCTGCTTGCAAAGTACGACGCCGTGACCGTGAACATTCAGGGCACCGACCGGGACGGCGAGGTGACCTACACCGCAAGATTGCAGTACACGGACGAGAGCGGGGAAGCGCTTCTCATGTCCTCGCATTATAACTATACCGCCAACAGCGGCCCGGGCGAGGAAGAACTGTGGAGCCAGGGGCGTGGCGACCTGTACGCCACGCGCATGACGAGCGACGATAACGCGAGCCTGAACATCTATCCCGTTCCGGGCGAGGGGACGGAGTATCTCCTTGACATACTGCCGCAGTACGCCGATCCCGCCGCCAAAAACGCCGAGGAAACGCTCGACGAGCGCAGCGAGCAGGACGGCGCGGTGCTGCTCTCGACCACCACGCGCTTTCAAGACGCCGGCGGCTACTACTATACCACCCTCTACTACGCCGATCCCGAGACGGGCGAGCTGCTCGCCATGTCCGTGACCGACTACATCGAGGACGGCGAGGGCGGCGCGACGGAGATGGGCACGACGCTCTACAACTGGAACTACAACGAGCCCTACAAAGAAGAGCCCTACAAGTCAGGCCGCTACCTTCTGAACGATGTCGTGTACGAGACGGACGACACGAGACCCGCCTGCCTGCTGACGGTCTGCCTCCCCACGAAAGAAGGGGGCGAAGACTGGTGGGTGAATGAATACCATGTGGCGAGGGGGACGTATGTCACCATCTGCTGCAGCATGGGCTGCACGCTCTACGCGGACGCGGCGCTGACGCAGCCCATCGACGACACCGTGTCCATCGACACAAATGGCGAAGAGATGACGGTTTACGTCCTGCCCGACGTGCCGCTGGACTGAGCACGGCAGAAACTTAAAAAACGGCGGACTTCAAAAAAGTCCGCCGTTTTTTTCACGCAGCGTGAAACTTTTTTCTCATTTTTTCGTCTAACCATAACACAGGGATATTTGCGCGACAATTAAACAAATCTTAAAAAAATTGTAACCAAATCGCGCCTGATTGTAACGACTTCTTCATACGATGCGATTATAATAGAAACCTAATTTAGAATTGAGGAGAATCTGCGATGGCAAATGACCAGAAGCCCGTCATCTCGGTGCGAAAGCTCCGAAAGGTCTACATGATGGGGCAGGAGCACGTGGTCGCACTGCACAATATCGACCTCGATATCCCGCGCGGTGAGGTGTGCTGTATTTTCGGCACGTCCGGCAGCGGAAAATCGACGCTGCTCAACCAGCTGGCGGGACTCGAAAAGCCCACGCGCGGCGTGGTGCGCATCGGCGGCGTGCCGATCTCACAGCTCAACGAAAATCAGCTCGCGGCCTTCCGGCAGAAGCACATCGGCTTTGTTTTCCAGTCCTACAATCTGCTGCCGGAACTGACGGCGGCGGAAAATGTCGCCATGCCGCTCATGTTCAAGGGCGTCGACCCGGACGTGCGGCTGCTCGAGGCAAAGAAAATGCTCTGCCGCGTGGGACTCAAGGACCGCATGGATCATTTTCCCAACCAGATGTCCGGCGGTCAGCAGCAGCGCGTGGGCATCGCGCGCGCATTCGTCACGCACCCCGAGGTGGTGTTCGCCGACGAGCCGACCGGCAACCTTGACACAAGGACGACGAAAGAGGTCATGCACATGATCCGCGGCTTTGCCAAGCGCTTCCACCAGACGATCGTGCTCGTTTCGCATGACCCGGAGATGACCGAGTATGCCGACCGCATCGTGACGCTCATCGACGGCAGGATCGTCAGCAACGTAGAAAACCAGGTCAAGGCGGAGATCGACGCCGCCCCCTACATCGAATAACGGAGGAAATCGAACTATGAAACGCATCACAAGATCCCTGCTCTCGCTCTGCCTTGCCTTTGTGCTGTGCGCGGCGCTGCTGCCGATAAATGTCGCTAAAGCGACTGGCGAAAGCGACGGAAATAAAGAACCGATTACTGTACCGAAGACGACCAGCTTTTTGATCACCGGCTACGAAGCCAGCAGGAGCAGCATCTACACCGGCGACAGTGTGAATATCACGGTGCATTTGTCCCGTACAGACGGCGGCAGCAGCAAGATTCGTGTTGTGCGCGGCCTTGACAGTTTTCAGGGCGGTACGGCAGATGCAGTTGCGGATGGTCAGAACGGAGATTATACAGTTACATTCAGCAATTTGACTTATGCAGGTGATAGTGATAAGCGCCTTGCTTTTACAATTTATTACAGCAGTGAAGATGGATTGACAAGTGCCTATCAGGACGGCAACACTGTACCCATCCGCGAGTGTGTGCCCTATACCGAGCCGAAGCCGGAGCCTGAGCCGACGCCGGAAACGATCCCCGTGCCGCGCGCCGTGTTCAATTCTGACGGCATGGTCTCGGCCATTGCTGCCGGAGAGACGAAAGTCATCACCGTTTACATTCAGAACGCCGGCACCACCGCCATGCGCGACCCCATTCTGACGCTCAAATCCTCCGGCTCGCTCCTCATCATGGGCAGCCAGGACTACATGCTCGACGATATCCGTGCGGGCCGCGATACGGCCGTCAACGTAACGGTCAAGGCGCTCGACAAGGTCGAGTCCCAGATGCAGACGATCGACGTCTCGCTGTCGTTCTACTATGACGATGGCACGCAGCTCACCAACGGCAGTGCCAGCGGCAGCGTCAACGTTCTTTCCGCCGTCAGCAACGATGGGCAGAATGAAGATATCGCAAGCCCCACGCCCATTGTCATTCTTTCAAAGTACAACTACGGCGGCTCGTCCGTTGCGGCAGGCTCGGGCACGAACCTGAGCTTCAGCTTCACCAACACCAGCAAGAAGCTTGCGATCGAAAACGTCATGGTCACCGTCACCGGCGGCAGCGATTTGATGCTCAACGGCTCGACCAACACCTTCTATTTTGATTCCGTCGCCGCGGGCGGCAGCAAGAGCGTTACCGTGCCGATGAAGGCCGCACAGCTCATCAGCGCGAGCGCACAGGACGTGCAGATCGCCGTTACCTACGAATACGTCGATCAGAACGCAAGAAAATCCGGCAGCGCAACGCTTTCCCTGAGCGTGCCGCTCTACCAGCCCGACCGCTTTGAACTGAGCGAGCCCAAGACCTCCTACACCGGCTACGTCGGCGAGGAAACGAGCCTGACCATCGACTATGTCAACAAGGGCAAGAGCGCCATCAGCAACGTTGAGGCGACCATCTCCGGCGACATTGATTCCCCCACGCCTTATCAGCGCGTCGGCACGATCGACGGCGGCAAGAACGGCACCATCGCCTTCGCCGTGACCCCGCAGCTGGAGGGCGAGAATCAGGTCAAGATCGTCATCACCTACGAGGATTCCAACGGCAACACGAAAGAGCGCGTCTTTGAAGCGACGGTCGAGGCCATGGCCTACGAGCCGGCCGACCCCGGCATGGACGATCCCGGCATGATCGACCCCGAGCCGGCAAGCACCTTCCCGTGGAAGTACGTCATCATCGCGGTGGTTGCCGCGCTTATCGTCCTTCTCATCGTGCTGCGCATCCGCAAGAAGAAGGCCAAGCAGAAGGCCGAGCAGGCGCTCTGGGACAAGTGGGACGAAGAGGAGCTTGCCGAGGAGAAGAAGGAGGCAGCGGACGCCGCGGCTGAAAACAAGGAGGGCGCGGCCACGGGTGCTGAGGAGCAGAACAAATGAGACTCGCAGATATCCTGAAAATGTGCTTCGACAGCCTGTCGCGGCGCAAGGGACGCACGATCCTGACGGTGCTGGGCGTGTTCATCGGCTGCACGTCCATCATCGTGATGGTCTCCATCGGCGCGGGCATGCAGGAGTCCTACGACCAGATGCTCAAAAATATGGGCGACCTCTCCATCATCGAGGTCTACCGCGGCTACAACCAGAATACCGGCACACAGACGGAAAGTAAGCTCGACGAAAAGGCGGTGGAGAGCTTCCACGAGATCGCGGGCGTGCAGGCCGTCATGCCCAAGGCGAGCCTCGACAACTACAACATTTCGTTTAAGGCGGGCATCAACGACCGCTACAGCGCAGACTGGGGCACCTTTGTCGGCATTGACGTGAGCGCCCTTGAGGACATGGGCTTCGAACTGGTCGCGGGCCGCTATCCGCAGAGCAGCGACGAGGTGGTCGTGGGCCAGTATTTTGCCTACAACTTCAAGGATACGCTCATGCCGGACGGCAGAAACTATGTGAGCCGCTATAACTGGGACGAAAACGGCAATCTCGACACGGAAAACGTCCCCGACCCGTTCTTCGACCCGCTCAAGACGGACGTGAAGATGCTCCTGACCTCTTGGGACGACTCCGGCAATGAGACGACGCCCTACAGCGTCGATCTCAAGGTCGTGGGCATTCTGAAGGAGGATCAGGGCAAGGGCTACGAGACGAGCGAGGGCGTGATGATGGACATTAACGCGCTCAAGTCGCTCATTCAGGATCTGACGGGGAAGACCGACACGAAGTTCGAGTATTCGTCCATCAATGTCAAGGCAGAGAGCCTTGAGGCTGTGCCGGATGTGGAACAGGCCATCAAGGATCTGGGCTACAGCACCTATTCCATGCAGAGCCTGCGCGACGAGCTCAACAAGCAGACCCGCCAGATCGAGCTGATGCTCGGCGGTCTCGGCGCGATCTCGCTTTTGGTCGCGGCCATCGGCATTACCAATACGATGATCATGTCCATCTCCGAGCGCACGAAGGAGATCGGCATCATGAAGGCGCTGGGCTGCTATGTGCGCGATATCCGCGCGATGTTCCTGATGGAGGCGGGCAGCATCGGCCTTCTCGGCGGCGTGCTGGGACTGATTTTCAGCTTTATCATCTCCGTTGGCATCAATCTATTCTCCTTCGGCGCGTTCGGCGGCGGGGGAGTGACGTGGGAGCTCATCAAGCAGGCGCTCATCGGCGGAGAGAACGTGACGCGCGTTTCCGTCATCAAGCCGGAGCTTATCATCTTTGCGCTGGTGTTCTCGGTGCTGGTGGGCCTTGTGTCCGGCTATCAGCCGGCGAACAAGGCGGTTAAGATCTCGGCGCTCGAAGCCATTCGAAACGAATAAAAAATACAGCAGTGGGGCGGCGTCCCGTCGGACGCCGCCCCGTTTTTGCGTGCGGGCTCTGCTTGACCGCAACGCAGCGTTGTGGTATCATATACCAGTAAAATTTTTCACAAAACAGGAGGCGATCGCCTTGGCAACCGTCAAACGCAGATCCACCGTTCCCTATTATGCCGCGGCGGGAACATGGGTCATTTATGCGCTGCTGTTCCCGCTCTACCGCGTACCGCATTTCCTCTTTGTGGCGGTCGTGTCGGGGGTGGTGTTCTTCATTATGAACGCCGTGTGCGGCACGGTGGAGGTCACTGTGCCTGACCCGCCGAAAAAGGAGGAGACCACCGGGAATCCGGAGCTTGACAAGATGATCCGGGACGGCAATCTTGCCATTTCCGAGATGAAGCGTCTGAATGATTCCATCAAGGACGCGAAGATCTCTGCCGACATCGACCGGCTCGAGGATTTGAGCGCGAAGATTTTCGCGCAGGTCAAGGCAGACCCAAAAAAGCTGCCGCAGATCCGCAAATTTATGGACTACTACCTGCCCACCACGCTCAAACTCCTGAATGCCTATGACCGCATGGGCGCGCAGGGCGTGAACGGCGAGAATATCGATAACACCATGCAGCGCGTGGAGAGCATGATGAGTACCATCGTCGCCGCCTTTGAAAAGCAGCTCGATATGC
>ERZ1026844.1746-NODE-1746-length-12690-cov-2.797705_pt1 | contig 12690 bp, 9 predicted proteins | sample MGYA00380152_ERZ1026844 | MGnify/ENA primary metagenome ERZ1026844 (study PRJEB33269, sample SAMEA4719788) | human gut metagenome | biome: human-associated habitat; feature: organic feature; material: feces | place: Cameroon | collected 2013-10 ... | reverse complement strand
GCCCGGACTCGCTGACTCCGAGCGCCCTTGCAATCATTTTTACCGTGATCTTTCTTTTGAAATTCTGTTCCAGATATTCTTTTACCCTGTCGCTTAAATTTCCGGCGACTGCATCCCCGCCGGGTTCATAAAGATAATCCGGCTTTCCTGAGGGTGGCAGACGTTCCAGCAGACCGAGGATTTTACAGAACCAGGAACAGCTTTCCCAATAACCGCGGCTTCCTCTGGATGCGGCGGCAGCGGCTCCCTGCAAATATTTCTGAATCCTGCGTTCGGGGTCGAGAATCCGCGCGAATCCGCCTGAATTTTCCGTGAGTTTCCGCAGAACCGGATTTTCCCCTTCAAATATCAGGTATGCGGACCGGTAATTCTGTCTTTCCCTGAAATCTTCATAATATCTGCGTCCCGGCGGATAGAGGTGCCCGATTCCTCCCGGGCGCGGCAGCCATGAAGTGAATTCGGTTTTAACCAGTCCGCAGTCCGTGACGGAGTAGTCCAGCACCCATTTCCCCGGATGTGTACAATGGTTGACATGAGGGACCGTGATCCGGTTTTCCCGTTCCATTGCGGTGTTGAGAAGCATGGGAGGAGGTGTTTCCGTAAAATGAAATCCGGACATTCCTTCTTCCTTTCATATTTGCAGGATCATATATGTTTTTGCAGTTTTCTTGATTTACGATAAGCCTGATTTCACATATAATATATCATGTTTCATATAAAATCAAGACAATGAACCGTAAAAGGAGATGGTATGAAAAAGAAATGTGCAGTGTTCCACGGTCCGGGCAGAGAGTTTGAAGTCAGAGAATTCGAGGTTGCGCAACCTGCGGAAAACATGGTCGGGCTGAAACTGGTTTCAAGCGGAATCTGCGGGACGGATGTGCATATCCATCAGGGATATCTGAAAATGCCGGATTTCCCGCTGGTTCCAGGGCATGAATTCATCGGGGAAGTGGATTCCGTGGGGCAGGGGGCGGCGACGGACGCTTTGGGAAATGAGCTGCGCCTCGGCGACAGGGTGGTTGCATGTGTTGCAATCCCATGCGGTAAATGTCTCAACTGTCTGCGCGGGGAGACGGCAAGCTGTCTTGCTTTCGGCGTGACCTATGTGAAGAATGTGAATGACGCGCCTCATTTTCACGGCGGTTTTGCGGAATATCTCTACTCTCCCGCAAAGAATCTGGTCCGGCTTCCGGCGGGAGTGGAGCCGTTTGCCGCGGCGGCGTTCCCCTGCGGCGGACCGACGGTGATCCGTTCCTGCGCTTACGGCGGCGGACTTGAACCGGGGGAACTCGTAGTGATTCAGGGCAACGGTTCGCTCGGACTGTTTGCGCTTGCATGGGCGAAGTCGCAGGGGTGCCGCGTGATGCTGATCGGTTCCGCCTCGAATCCGGTTCGTGAAGAACTGACGCGGGCACTGGAACCGGATGCGTTTTTTGATTACCGCAGGAGCAGCAGTGAGGAGATTCGCGGGAACGTGGCGGCGTATGCCGCGGAGCTGGGGCGCGGAGACGGGGCGGATGTCGTGATCGAGACGAGCGGTTCTGCGGATGCGTTTCCGTTCGGTTTGACGCTTCTGCGGACACGCGGGCGTTACTTCGTGCCGGGGCAGTATTCCGACCGGGGGCCTGTTTCCATTGCGCCTCACATGATCACATTCCGTGCACTCCGGATTTTCGGAAGCGGGCAGTATACCATGGCGGACATCGGGACGTATCTGGAATTTTTGAAGACACATCCTGAGTTGCAGAAAATATTCGGGAAACTGATTGCGAAATACCGGATTGACGAAGTTAACCGCGCCATTGCGGACGCCGCCGCCGGAAATGTCGTCAAAGCTGTTTTTGCAGAAAACTAAAAGAAGAAGATAAAATGAAATTCAACCGGTTTGAATATGAGAGCGTTGTTGACGGCTTGAAAGACTGGTATTTGTTCCATGACGCAGGTGCAGGGACGGATTGTGTTGTAATCCTGCACGGTCATGGTTCCCACGGGGATCAGCTTCTGATACGTCCTGATCTTGCCCCGTGGCTTGCATCTCTGGACAGGTTCGGTGTCAGTGTGGTGTCGCCGAACCTCCGGGACAATGCATGGATGTCGCCCGCCGCCGTTTCCGATTTGTCGCGTCTTCTTGAAGAAGGGAAGACGCGGCATCGTTGGCGTCGCATCGTCTTTGCTTCCGGTTCGATGGGGGGAACCGGAGCCCTGATCTTTGCGGTTCGCTGTCCCGACCTTGCCGATGCTTTGGTGATTCTCGGCGCGGCGACGGATATCGGACGCTATTGCAACTGGTGCGCCGGGCAGACAAAGCCGGTTCTGAAAGAGATTCATGATGCGATCCGGTCTGTCTATGAAGGGGAAGATTATCCGCTTCATAATGTCTGCGTCCATGCGGCTTCGCTGACCATGCCGGTATGGCTTTATCACGGCGGGGCGGACAGGACGATTCCCGTCTCCGAAGCGCGGGCGCTGGCTGAAATCCTTGCAGGAAAAGAGGATTTTCATTATCATGAAATTGCCGGCGGGAACCACGATTCCCCGCTCTCTTTTTTTCAACAGGGACTGGAAGAATTTTTTACTTCACCGGGAGAAAGATCAAAATGAAAGACTGGCGTGAGATTCTGAAGCTGGAGCGGAAAACGGCGCAGCCGGGCGATCCCTTTGCCCCGCCGCGGCGCTGCAATCTCTGCAACTATTATCAGGGACGCTATTATGAACTGCATCCGTCCGCAGAACCGGAGTGCATTCAACATGCGAAAGCGCTTGCGTATGCGCTGGCACATCTGCCGCTGACGTTTCATCCGGAACAGGAGTTTTTCGGCGGAGCGGAAACTTTCCGCGCCGATGAACTTCCTCCGGAAATCACGCAGGAGATGTATGACGGCGCCCTGCGGAAATTTCAGGAACACGGAGTCCGTCATTTCGGAGTCAGTTGGTCGCATACGATTCCTGATTACAACGGGTTGATGCGGCATGGCATGGGGGCTTTCATTCTGCGTGCGGAAGAGGCGTTCCGGCGGAATCCCGCACCGGATGCGGAGGCGATGCTGATTGCATTGCAGGGGGTGTCGGCGTTTTTTCTGCGTGCGGCGGAATCCTGCGCCGAGTCACACCCGGAGGCGTCGGAGCGTCTGCGCCGGACTGCGTGGGACAAACCGGAAACATTTGCCGAGGGGCTCCAGTTGATGTGGCTGATCTTTGTGATTCTGGAGGCGGAGGGACGTTTTCACAATGCGCTGGGGCGTGTCGATCAGTATCTCCGTGAGTGTTACCGGAAAAGCAGTCCGGACCATGATGCCGCCCTGAACCTGTTATGCCATATCTGGGTGAAGGTGGAAGGGTTTCATGAGGTGACGAATCTCTGTATCGGAGGGGTGACGCCGGAGGGGGAGGACGCCGTCAATGAGTTGAGTTTTCTTGCGCTGGAGGCGACGGCTCTGGTACATTCCGCCTCGACGAATCTTTCCGCGCGTCTGCACCGGAAATCGCCGGATCGCTTTCTGCTTGCCTGCATTGATCTGATCCGGACGGGAATCGGTTTTCCGGCAGTGTTCAACGACGAAGTGAACATCCCGATGCTGACCCGTCTCGGAATTCCTCTTGAGGCGGCGCGGGATTATGCGCTGGTCGGGTGTGTCGAAACGTTTCTGCCGGGACGCCAGCCCGCGTGGAGCGACGGCCGTTTCAATATGCCTGAAATTTTTTCGGATACGGTTCTGCATCTTTGCGAATTCGATTCTTACGAAGCGTTCCGGCAGGCGTTTGCGGATGGCATGCGCAAGGGGCTGGCGAGATATCGAGATAACTACAACCGGATGCTGGCGGAATATCCTTCGGACCGTTTCCCCGATCCTCTGCTTTCCGCATTGACCCGTGACTGCATCGCACGCGGCAGGGACATCAACGGCGGAGGAAGCGAGTTCTGCCGTCTGCACGGGATCGGGATGATGGGGCTGGCAACCTTGACGGACAGTCTTGCCGCCGTGAAAAAACTGGTCTTTGAGGAAAAGCGGATTTCTGCAAAGAGACTTGTAAATGCTTTGAGAAATGATTTCAGGGATGAGGAGGAGCTTCGGCTTACCCTGCTCAACTGCGCTCCGAAATATGGAAATGACGATGATTACTGCGATTCCATCGCCGCGGACATCGTGAAGCTCTGCGGAACTCTGACGGAGTCGTTCCGCACCAGAGACGGCGGTTATCTGCAAAGCTGCATGGCGTCCAACATTCAGAATATTTCCGCCGGAAAGGACGTAATGGCGACACCCGACGGCAGGCATGCGGGGACTCCGCTTTCCGATGCGGCTTCTCCGGGCGGCGGGCGCGACCGGAACGGGCCGACCGCTTTTGTGAATTCGATTGTGCGTCCCGATTATGCCGTCCAGAACTGCACCGTGGTCAATATGCGTTTCCTGCCGGAAATGTTTGATTCGGAAGCCGGATGCCGGAGGATGCTTGCGCTTCTGCGCCGCTTCATTGAGGGGAAGGGGCAGGAGATGCAGTTCAATGTGACGAATGACGCCGTATTGAGAAAGGCGGTTGCCGAACCGGAAAAGTATGCGGACCTGATTGTGCGGGTCAGCGGCTTTTCCGCATTCTTCACAAAACTTGCGCCGGAGGTTCAGCAGGATATTCTGCGGAGGCATGCTCATGGCGCGTGAACTTACGGGACGCATTTTCAACATTCAGCGCTATTGCGCCGGCGATGGTCCGGGGATCAGGACAACCGTGTTTTTTCAGGGATGTCCCCTGCATTGTGTCTGGTGCCATAATCCGGAATCGCATCCGTTTTCTCCGAGGGTGTCCTTTCAGAAAAATGCCTGTATCGGATGCGGACGCTGTAAGAACTTTCTTCCCGGAGAGAACTGCCGCCGCAGACCGGATGAATCATGTTCCGGCTGCGGGCTCTGCGTGAAAGAGTGTCCGGGCGCGGCATTGACTCTGCTGGGACGTTCCGTGAGCGTGGAAGATGTCATGCGGACTGTCCGGCGCGACAGGTTTTATTACGATGAGACCGGCGGCGGTCTGACTCTTTCCGGCGGGGAGCCGTTGGCACAGATGGAGTTTGCCCTGTCCCTGCTGTCCGCCGCAAAAGAGGAGGGAATTTCCACGGCGGTGGAAACCTCCGGCGCGGTTCCCCGGCGACAGTTTGAATGCGTGATCGGAAAATGCGATTTGTTTCTTTTTGACATCAAAGCCTCCCGCGCGCGTTATCAGGAATTGACCGGGGCGGATTTTGAGCTTGTCTACAGGAACCTGTGTTCTCTTTCGGCTGCCGGCTGCCGGATTTTCCTGCGTGTCCCGATGGTTCAGGGGAAGAATGCGGATGAGGACTTTCTTGCTTTGCTCAAAGAACTTTCCGGGCTTCCGCATGTGGAGTCGCTTGAACTGCTCCCTTACCATGACATGGGGCGCGGCAAGGCGGAGATGACGGGGCGGAACGAGGCGGATTGGGATGCCATGTCCGCGCCTCCGGTAAGTCAGCTTGAATTGTGGGACAGGATTCTGAAGTCCCGGATGCGCTGACATACTCCGTGACGGGCGCAATGCCGGACGCCTGAACGCTTCTGTAAAAGTGCTTTTCCATGGTTGCCGGATCACCCGGCTGGTTCGGCGCTCTTCTTTTTGATTCCTCCTTGAATTTTTGTTTCCGCGAGCCTATATTCCCATTGTAATCTTAACATTTCATTCAAAAGGGTCGACTATGGAAAAGCAGCATTCATGGCAGGGGGTCTGGATTACCGCTGAAGAAAAGGGTCCGCTTCTGAGACGTTCCTTCCAATATAAGAAATCCGGTGAAAGAGTTTATGCGCTGGTTGCCGGCCTCGGCTGGCATGAACTGTATGTCAACGGGAAAAAAGCCGATGACCGCGTGCTTGCGCCTGTTGTCACGCAGTATGAAAAACGTGTTTCCTGCATCCGGTACGATATCACGGAATTTCTGGAGCCGGGAACCAATGCGCTCGGCGTGATGCTCGGCAACGGCTGGTACAACTGCCGTTATCCGCAGAATGCGTGGAATTTTGAATATGCTTCGTGGATTGATCTCCCGAAGCTCCTCTGCAATGTCGTCACGGATGGCAAGGTGATTCTGAAAACGGACTGTTCATGGAAGACGGCGGCAGGCCCGATTCTGTTCAATTCCCTGCGGAACGGTGAGACTTACGATGCAAGATGTGAGATTGACGGCTGGAGCATGCCGGAGTTCGACGATTCTTCATGGAAGAATGCTGTTCAGTGTGCGCCGCCTCCGGGAATTCTTGTGGAGGAGGACATGGAACCATGCAAGGAATGCGAGTGTTTTCCCTGTATCAATGTGAAAACGCTCGGGGATGGTTCCAGGGTTTACGATTTCGGGCGAAATCTGACCGGGTGGGCGCGGATTCAAGTACGGGGAAGTGCAGGCAGCACGCTTGTCCTGAAATATTCCGAATGTCTGGCGCCGGACGGAGATATTGACCAGGGCAATATTGATCTTTACATCAAGGAGGGCGAGTTCCAGACGGACCGCTATACCCTGAAAGGGGCGCCGGACGGAGAAACATGGAGCCCGCGTTTTACTTATCACGGGTTCCGTTACCTGAAGATATCCGGCGTCACGGCTGATGTGGTCATTGAGAAAGTGGAGGCGCTGTTTGTCCATAACGCCTTCCCGTCCGCCGGGCTGTTCAAGTGCTCCTCGGAACTGCTGAACCGACTTTCCAAGTGTGCGCGGCAGAGTTATCTTTCCAACTTTACGGGAATTCCGACGGACTGTCCGCACCGTGAAAAAAACGGCTGGACGGGTGATGCGCAGATTGCCTGCGAGGCAGGGCTCTGGAATTATAATTCCGTACGGGCGTATAAACATTTCATTCAGATGCTGGTCGATGCGCAGCGTCCGAGCGGACAGCTTCCGGGGATTGTCCCGACCGGCGGCTGGGGGTATAACTGGGGGAGCGGCCCCGCATGGGACAGCGCGCTGTTCGAAATTCCGTTCCGTGTCCTGCGTTATTACGGCGATGACGAGATGATCCGTCTGCATTACGAGGCGATGCGGCGCTATATCGATTTCTGTACCGGCATGTCGGAGAACTGTCTTGTAAATTTCGGGCTCGGAGACTGGTGTATGCCGAACCGGGCCCCGGTCAAGACTGTCGAACTCACCTCCAGCGCCTATTATTACTATGACACATGGCTCTTTTCCCGTTTTGCCACGCTGGTGGGGGAGGCGGAGAACGATGTGTACCTTTATTCCCGTCTTGCCGAGGATATCAAATTGAGTTTCAACACGAAATTCTATCGTGGCGACGGCGTTTACGGAGACGGTTCCTGGACCGCTCTCGCCGCGCCGCTTTACTTCGGGCTTGCTCCGCAAGGCGAGGAGCAGAAGATTGCGGACCTGCTTGCTTCGAAAGTCGCGGCGAACGGATACAAGGCGGACTTCGGCATTCTCGGCGCGAAATATGTGCCGCGCGTGCTTGCCGACTATGGCTATGCGGAGCACGCTTTCCGCCTGATTACGCAGGAGGAATTTCCCGGCTGGGGGTACTGGATTCGCAAAGGGGCTACGACGCTCTGGGAAGACTGGAGCGGCGGCAGTTCGCATAACCATATCATGTTCGGAGATGTTTCCGCATGGATGTTCGAGTACCTGGCGGGAGTCAAGCCGCTGAAAAACGGTTTTGCCGAGTTCCGGGTTGCCCCGAATGCGGTCGGCGGGTTGACGAATCTGATCATGACGCATGATGCTCCCTGCGGCAAAATCGTGGTGGACTGGACTCGCGAGGAAAAGCGTTTCATTCTGACGCTGACTGTCCCGAAAGGCGCCACGGCGGAAGTGATTCTTCCCGGCGGCGGCAGCAGCCGGGCGGGGGAGGGCGTCCAGTTCTTCGAGGTGGAAATGGAGTGAAATATTCTACCGGTGAAGAATATTTCATGATTGTATTTTACGCTCAGATTTCCGGACGGGCATCACAATAAATGCCTGCCCGGCGCGTATCCAGATATTCTTCGAAGTCGCTCAGTTCATTCCGGCGCCAGAATTCAGCGAGATCCTTTTCCCAGGCGGTCTTCCTGTTCCGGCTGCTGCACGACAATGCCGCAAATTCCGCAATGCGTTTCGGGTCGCGGCAACCGTATTTTCCCAGAACGGCAAGGCAGCGTTCCGTCTGGAACTGTTCCAGTGTCTCTGCATGGAGCAGTTCATAGCGTATCCCGATATGATACCAGATTTTCGCCTGTTCCTCCATTTTGTCGGCGGCAGGGAGACGCAGTGCTTCGCCGGCAAGTTCCTCCAGCCGTTTCCGGTCCTTACTCAGAAGTGCGGAGTCGAGCGCATTGATAAAGAGACGCCACGGATGAACTGCCCATTTCGCCGGATCGCCTGCCGCAAGGAACGGCGGAATCAGCGCCTCCCACGGTCCGTAGAGGTTCCACAGGTTATTGGGTCTGCCCCATGTGGTATGGAGGACCGGCAGACCGGTTTTTTCCCAGTCTGCGATATTGTCGAGGCGGTCGCCCAGAATGTTCAACGCCTTCCAGTGGTGATTGATCCAGCCGCAGCGGATTGCGGAGGCGCCCCATACTTCAAAGCCTGCCGGGCGGATCAGGTCGAGATGCTCTGTCGTGTTTCTGCCGTATTTCCAGTGGATGAATACCGTTTCCCGCGGAAATGCGCCGCAGTACTTCAATGACTTCCCGTTGTCGCGGCAGAACATATCGTCCCAGATCATCGGGCGGAGATGTTTTTCCTCCCATGCGTAACGGCAGAGCGCCGCCGCATGATCGATGAACAGTCCCATATTTCCACGTTGCGCCGGATCGTTTTCTACCGCCTTCCTGCACCGGGGACAGCTTCCGAGATGCCATGTTTCATCGCATCCGAGATGGATCTTTGAGGCGTGGGGATGGAGTGCCGCAATCTCATCGGAATGCTTTCCTCGTGACAGGGGCACAACTCATTCAGGGTTCCGTTTTCGCGCAAAAAAGAATATGCGTCATGTTTCAGAATCCACTCCAGATGTCCATGCACCTGAATCAGAGGGACGATTTCAAAACCGAGGCTCTCTGCATATGCCGCGATTCGTTTCACGGCGTCTTTTGTGAACAGCGGGGCGCCGGCACCGTGCCAGGCATCCCACGGCACACGGCAGTCGTATTCCGGAAACAGACAGTCGAACCCGCATTTCCTGAACCATTCCAGCCATTGGAGCAGCTTCTTTTCCGATGGAACAATCCCTTTAAAATCCAGATGCAGCGCACGCATGTTTTTCTCCCTTATGATTCGGAATCTCTGTTCAGTTTGCCTTCCAGGTGCATCCGGCAGATCTCCTGAAACATTTCCAGATGAGTCGGACAGGTAAACAGATTTCCGGTGCGGAGGGCATAATCGGAATTGTCCGGATTGAAAAAATTCCGCGAGAAATCCCGCAGAATCTGACGGTATTCCGTCTCCCAGCGGAAACGGATATTCCGCTCCCATGCCTTCTGAAAGGCGGCGTCCTCCCGGAGCGGTGCGGAAATCTCCTGCAGGCCGGATGCGAAAGCGCTGAAATCCTTTTCATCCAGAGATTCCACCGTGTAGTTTTCCGTCATTTTGTAGGGGATGAGTGTCAGGCGGTTCAGATGATGGCGGCCGGCGGCAAGGGAAACCAGAAAACCGCGGTCGGTATTGGGATATGCCGCGACATAATCGGAATCGAAAACCAGATTCCCGAGACTGTATGCGATCCATCCGTTTCCATACTGCTCCACTCCCTGAATCACATGCGGATGATGTCCGATCACGAGATCCGCACCGGCGTCGATGAATGCGCGGCATGCCGACCTGATGCGCGGTGATGGAGTTGAAGTAAACTCATGCCCCGCATGGAGATAAATAATGAGAAAGTCATATTTCTCCCGCATTCCGGCAATGCGGGGCAGATTTCTTTCCGGAGAGAAAAAAGAGGAGCCGGGGGTGTTTTCTCCTGCGCAGTTCAGCTCCTTTTCCGCCAGTATCCAGATTCCGATCCTGAGCCCGTTGCAGATTGTTTCGAGCGGTCTTTCCGCGTCTTCCAGATTTCTGCCCGCTCCCGCATGAAGCAGAGAAGCCTGTTCCAATGATTTCATTGTCTGGAAAAGACCTTCTGCGCGATAGTCGAGAATATGGTTGTTCGCCAGACCGACGGCATCGATTCCGAGTGCTTTCAATGCTCCTGCAATCCGCGGATCGCAGCGGAGCCCGAATCCCAGACGGCTCATCGTCGGCAGGGCGGGGGCGCATAACGGCGCTTCCAGATTGACCAGCGTAAAATCGTGCTGATGAAACAGCCGTGACAGGCTGTCCGAAAAAATCCGGTCTCCGCGCAGCAGCCTGGATTCATAGTTGCGCAGAGGGCAGAAGTCGCCGCCGATGAGAATATCCGCCGTCGGCGCGCCCTTGCCTTTTTCGTACAGATGTATGACATTCAGATCATCCCATCTCATCTTTTTTCTGAGGCTCCTTCATAGACGACACTGGCTTCCGACATGGTGGCGTGATAGATTGTGAGAGAAGCGTAAGCCGCGTTTTCCGGGCGGACGAAACGGAATTCCAGCATTCCTTGATTCTGCGGCGTCAGGCGGGTTACGGGGGATGTCCCGATCTTTTTCCATGCGGCGTCGTAGAATGTCAGGATGGAGTCCACGCGGTTTCTGTTGTAACCGTTTCCGCGGAGTGTCAGCAGATAGGTTCCGGCGTTTTTCAGCGGAAAGCGGTTGGTTACGGCATAGAACCCGGTGAACAGTTGTGTTTTCCCGGATTCATCGGCGAGCAGGCGCCCCGCCTTGTCGTTGAATGCGGAGATCCCGGAATAATTATATGGTCCGAGCTCAAATTTCGGATTGATGTTCAAAGTCTTTTCTTCGGTCTCCTCTTTCAGAGAGACATCCGCGATGGAAAGGCGGACACCTTTCGGGACGCCGAAAGTCAGGCGCATGGATTCCGCACGCGGTGGCGCATAAAAGATGAAATCCTGTGTTTTCATTTCTCCGAACGGAATGGCGAAGAATGCCGCATCGGTCGGAAGGCGTTTTTTGTCTTTGTCGAAAAACTGAAGGCGGCAGACCGGAAAAACATTTTCCCGGTGGGCGAAAATCTTCTGCGCCATTCCCGGATTTTTTTCGAGAGTCTCCGCTCCCTCCTGAGCGGCGGAAAAGGTGAGCCGGTATTTGGTGTCGGCTTTGACCGGGACTTCCTGAAACATGAATGCGATCGGAGACTGGAATACATACTTTCCGTTTTCCTTTTCAAGGAAGACTGCCCTCGTTTTCAGACCTTTTGCATTGACGAAATAGGCTTCCGGGTCTTTCTTCTTGAAACTGTCTCCGTAAATGTCGGCTGTTTCCGCTCCCCGGACGCTTCCGCAGAGAATGAGCAGCAGACTCAACATCTTATAATTCATTTTTGTCCTCCTTGTATGATTGTGTTTGGTTTGACTGTTTCAGAATGTGAGCGGCGTCTGGCGCTGCCCCGGGAAGATGCCCTTCGGAGTGCTTTCCTGCACTCTGGTTCCGTCGTGGGAACGGCGGATCAGCAGGAGAGACGGAAAAGTGTTCCGGTTGCCCGGTTCGACTCCGAGAGCTTTCAGCGGGATTGCCAGCAGCGCCGTCCAGCCGTCGTTGTTCCGGGCTGTCAGAACCTTCCAGCCGGATTCCCATTTTCTGTCTGAATTGAGGGAGTCGTAACGATTGCCGTTTCCATCGACCGCAAAACAGAATGTTTTTCCCCTGTTTTCAAAACGTAATTCAATGTGATCGCCGGAAGGCCATAGGTCGGGGGCTGATTTTTCCATGAGTTCCGGAGATGGATTTTCCGCCGTGAGCCTGATGTAAAGCATTGTGCCGTCCGTGAGCAGGCGCGCTTCTGTCCTGCGTGCTGCCGGCGTCGTCTTGCCCCAGTTGAAATAGCCGGGGAGACGGAAATCGTCGATAATCAGCGAGGTTTCGTAACAGGTCGCATGGAAATCCATGAACTTTTCTTCGCTCTCCATGCGGGGAACCGTGTTTGCGCCCAGTCTGCCCCGGGCGGTGATCCATTGCTTCTTGAGGGAACGGATCATGGACAGCGAGTTCGGGTGCCGGGCTGTTTTTTCCGCCTTGCAAAGCGCGTCGAAACATTTCTTTTCGAGTCCTGTCTGAATGACGGTATGGATGAAATCGGGCCTTTTGCCGTCGCTTTTGCGGAACCCTTCGTCCAGCAGATCGTAAAAACGTTTCATCTGCGGAGCTGCCTCGCGGAATGTGCGTTCGAGGTAATAGTCGCGCAAGGCGCGCGGATTTTCCGCCGGATTCCAGATCAGCCGTGCCAGAATCCATGCGGAGACGCTGTTGGCGTCCCACTCCGATTTCATTGTATGGTTGCTGAACTTTCTTTCACTGTCCGGCGTCAGCTCCGAATTTACGCCGATTCCGCCCAGCCGTTTCAGATCCCGCAGATCGTGGACGATTTTCTGTTCTATGCCGGAAGTTCCGCTGATTTCCGCGAAGCCGCTGGCGTAGGACCGGTAGTATTCATAGAACAGGAGCCTTCCCGGAAAACGCTTTGACCATTGTTCCAGCCGCCGCTTCCAAACCGGCGACTGCCGTTTGTCCAGCAGGGGATACCTGCCGTTCACTCCGCCGATCGGACAGCAGGATACAATGACGGCGGGATCCAGTTCACAGGCGGGCGGCTCCGCCGCATAAAAA
>ERZ1026844.1745-NODE-1745-length-12695-cov-6.399130_pt1 | contig 12695 bp, 10 predicted proteins | sample MGYA00380152_ERZ1026844 | MGnify/ENA primary metagenome ERZ1026844 (study PRJEB33269, sample SAMEA4719788) | human gut metagenome | biome: human-associated habitat; feature: organic feature; material: feces | place: Cameroon | collected 2013-10 ... | reverse complement strand
GCTCGCCTATGTCCTCAAGCGCGGCGCGCCCGCCGGCGGAGTATTTGCCGCCGCCGAGGGGTATTATGGCCTCCTCCGAATCCACATCGTCAATATCGCCCACTATCTGCTCCACAAGATCGTTCATTGTAACTATGCCGCTCATTCCGCCGTATTCATCCAGCACCACGGCAAAGTGGTTGCGCGTGCGGCGCATCTCGCGGAAAAGATCGTCCGCCTTAACGCTGAGCGGTACGAACAGCGCGGGGCTTACGGCGTTTTTCATAACGCTTTCGCGCGTGCGGTCGGTAAGCTTCAAATAGTCGCGCGCCTTCAGCACGCCGACAACGTCGTCCGCAGTGTCCCCGCAAACGGGATAATGCGAATGGTTGGTCTCCTTTATCGTGGTTTCCCATTCCGCGTCCGTTTCCTCGGTCCAAAGCATATCCACCATTGTTCTGTGAGTAAGTATATCCTCCGCCGCAATGTCGTTGAACTCGAACACGTTTTGCAGCAGTTCCTTTTCGCCTTCCTCTATGGCGCCCTTTTCGCTGCCCGCGTCTATCATCATGCGTATCTCGTCCTCTGTCAGCTCGTCGTCCTCCTCGTTGGGGTCAACGCCAAGCAGCTTCAGCACAAGATTGGTGCTTACCGTAAGCAGCCATACTATGGGCCTGAACGCGGCGGATATGAACGATATCACTCCGCTCAATGCAAGGGCAATGCTTTCGGCCTTTTTCATGGCAAGGCGCTTGGGCACAAGCTCGCCGAAAACAAGGGTGAAAAAGCTGAGTATAAGCGTTATTACAACAACGCTTATGCTGTTGAGAAGATGCGCGTTTATGTTCACGCCTGTTGACTGCACGGCTTCAACCAGCTTGCCCGCAAAGTTATCGGCGGCAAATGCGCTGCCTAAGAAGCCGGCAAGTGTGATTGATATCTGTATAGTAGCCAAAAAGCGCGCGGGCTGGGAAGTAAGGCGGCTGAGTCGCGCGGCGCGTTTGTCGCCCTCCGCCGCAAGCTTGTTCAGTTTGACCTCGTTCACCGAAAGCACGGCTATTTCGGCGCACGCGAACACGGCGTTGAGCAGAATAAAGAACAGCTGCAGCAGCAATAGTCCTATAAGCGGGTCGTCTTCCATTTTGGTTTTGATTCCTCCAAATAATATGATTTTATTTATGCAAAAAAGCCATGCCGTATGACGCCCGTATAAAAACCATAACGGGCGCGGGAGGTATGACCTTTCACATTTTCAGCTATATGCGATTGTAACGGAACAGGGCTGGGCGCTTCAGCGTCGCTCTCGTCCATTTTTGCGTTCTCCTTTCGCATGTCGCGCCCTTCAAAAGCGCTGCAGCATATTATACTATAACATGCGCAATATATGCAATAGCGGCTTAAAATAACTTCAGTTATTAATTTTTCTTAGCGGCCTTCTTTACAGCTCTGCCGATACTTTTTTCTTATAGCGTTATAACATCCTCTGTTTTAGGCATTTTTGGGCTTTTGAGGAATAGAAAAAATGGCCATTTTATGCTACTGTATCACAGACATATTTACATTTCTTCACTATAATCACCCCAGTTGTTGTTAAGAATCGGAGGAAACAATGAAGCGATTGGATATAGAATCCGAGCTTTTGGAGCTTGGAGCCCCCGCCGGGAGACAAGGGTATATTCAAATGGTTACGGCGCTCGAATTCATTATGCAACACGATGACGTCATGTGTGCAGCCGCCAATTTATATCCCTATGTTGCTGAGCGGTTAAACACGGTGCCACCCAGGGTTGAACGTAACATACGCGAGGAAATATATGCCATTTGGTCGCGCGGCAACCAAGACCGATTAAACGAATTGTTTGTCAATCGTGAAAAATGTCCGCCGGGCTCAAAGGAATTTCTCTACACGCTTGCGCACAGGCTTCGCCACGAAAAGGTGAAGCGGCAGGCTTGATTTTTTCCTTTCGGCCCGTTTTTTAGACCCGGGCCCTTTTATTGGCTTTTTTCCTCCGCTGCTTCAACATATTTCAATATCCCCTCCGCCGCTCCCTTCATCATGGCCCGCATATGTTCTTCGTTTTGCAGCAGCGCCTCGTCGTTGGCATTGGACAGGAACCCGCATTCAAGTATTACCGAGGGCGGTTCGCTGTTTTTTATTATATAATAATCGCCCGGGTTAACGTGGCGCAGCGGCCTGCCTATCGCGCCGCAAACGCCGTCCAATACGCATTTTGCAAGCTTTTCCCCTTCAACCGAGCCTTTCATATAAAACGCCATCGGTCCGGATACGCTCCTGTCGCCGAATTTATTCATATGTATACTTATAACCGCAGCCGCACCGGCGGAGTTTATTATGTCCCGCCTCGCCGCCATGTCCTTCTTTTTGTCCGCATTGAGCGCGTTTTCATCCTCCCGCGTCAGTACGGCGGCAATGTTCAGCGCACTAAGCTCATCCCTGAGCGCCATGGCATAATTCAGGTTTATGCCTTCCTCCGCAATGCCAGTATCCATGCCCGTCGCTCCGCCGTCCGGCTGACCGTGGCCCGGGTCTATCACCACCGTGAAGCGCGGCGCGGGCGTGGACGCAATCGGTTCCGCAGTTGGCTCGCCCGCCGCGTTTGCGGCCGCGCGCTCCTTTTGAACGAACAGCAGCACCATTCCGCCGCATAGTATCAGCGCGGCCAAGCCTGTCGCTAACAGGCGGACGGTTTTGTGCATTCCGTGCGCCGAATTTCGCCTTGCCATAACATCACCTCATAATAAAAGTATGCTTCTTAACCGCCGCTTATGCTTTTTTTGTGGAAGCTGAATATTTTTTAGGCGGCAATTTTTCGGCCGGCCGATGTCATATTTATGCCATCATCCTGCATATCAATATAGCTATACACAGCAGTTGTCCACATTATCCACATAGTTATCCACACGTTTACGGCGCAATACGCCCTTTTTTTGCTTTTCTCCACATTATCCACACCGCCGCGCGCTTATGCATAACGCCCGCGCACTTGCATAATGCACGCCCGCTTCACCGCAATCCTTTGGCTGAGAGTACCTAAACCGAAGGCCGCCACAATTGTACGTCATGCGCGGACACGCCGTGCAGCCGCAGCCGCTCCGTTCCCTTTTCAACGAAAATTATAGGCAAAACAGGCATTTTTCTTTGACACGGCGCAGGAAATGATGATAAAATAAAATGCAAGATAACAAAAGAATTTTTATGTCGGTCAATCAAAGAACGAACATGAATGCGTGCCGTTTTATTCCGTATACATGCGGAGAAGGGAAGGAATGCTATGTTTTGCATAGGCGAAAGAATATGCTACCCCATGCACGGCATAGGGGAAATAGAAGGAATTGAGCAGCGCAGGGTGCTTGGCGTTAACGCGCAGTATTATTTGCTCAAATTCGATTCGGGCCGCGTAAGCGCGATGGTGCCGGTCGAAACAGCGGAGAAAATCGGGCTGAGGCGGCTTATATCGCGCAAAGAAGGGGATAAAGTGCTGCGCTACATTCTTTCCGGCGTGGCGAGCACGGGGGCCTCCCAAAGCGGGAACTGGAACCGCCGCTACCGCGAAAATTGCAGCCGGCTGAGGAGCGGCGGCATATACGGCATTGCGGACGTTTTTATATTTCTCAAGCATAAGCAGCAGGAAAAGGGGCTCAGCGCAAGCGAACAGAAAATGCTTTCGCTTACAATGCGCCTGCTGAGGGATGAGCTTTTATGCATAGGCTGTGCGGAGGAAGAAGTGTACGGCGCAATAAGCTGATATTTTCCCGCGAAGGACAAATTTTATCCATATGCAGCGAAGCGTACTTATTATATAATAGTAAATTAAATAAGTTGTACAGGAGGTAATATAACTTGGCTAAAAAATTCGCCCGCATCATTATTGCGATAGCGGGCGCGCTCATCGGCCTTGCGGCCACGGCAGGAGCGGACAAATTGCTGGCGATGATGAATCGCCTGCCTTTGCACGAAGCGGTGTATATTGCGGCGGCAATCATATTTGCAATCATATTTTATATTTTATCCCCGCGCATTATATCCGGCTTTTCAAAGGCAGTGGGCGCAGCGGAAGCCCGCATGAGCGATATGTCGTTATCCGATATTTTCCTTGGCGCGGTGGGGCTTATAGTTGGGCTTGTGATAGCGCTGCTTTTAAGCACGCTCACGGCAAATCTCCCTTGGCTCATAGGCACGATTATAAACGTTGCGCTTTACTGCGCGTGCGGCTATCTTGGCTGCGCGCAGGTATTGAAGCGCAGGGGAGAGGTCAATCTGCCTTCGTGGTTCCGCCGCCCGGGCAAGGGGAGCAAATCCTCTTCCGCCGCACGTCCCAAGGTGCTTGATACGTCCGTAATAATAGACGGGCGCATTGCGGACATTTGCCAAACCGGCATGCTTGAAGGGCAGATAATAGTTCCCGCGTTCGTGCTGGCGGAGCTTAGGCACATTGCGGACAGCGCGGATTCATTGAAGCGCAACCGCGGCAGGCGCGGGCTGGACATACTCAACCGCATGCAGAAGGAGCAGAACATTCCCATAAAGGTAGTAGATACCGATTATGAGGACATTGCGGAGGTGGACGCAAAGCTTATAAAGCTCGCTTACGACATGGGCGGCGTTGTGGTCACGAACGACTATAATCTGAACAAAGTGGCGGGCGTGCAGCGCGTGCCTGTTTTCAATATAAACGAGCTTGCAAACGCCTTAAAGCCCGTTGTGCTCCCGGGCGAGGAGATGACCGTGAACATAGTTAAAGAAGGCAAGGAAGTGGGCCAGGGCGTGGGCTATCTTAACGACGGCACAATGATAGTTGTTGACGGCGGCAGGCGCTTCGTTGGCGAGGATGTTGACGTTATTGTCACAAGCGCGCTGCAAACGGCGGCGGGCAGGCTAATATTCGCAAAGCTTAAATATCAATATTAAAATCGAAAGGGGACACCATGAGGCAGAGTGAGCTGATACGCGCGGCATACGAAGGGAAGAGCACGCTGGTGATAAAAAACGCGAACGTTGTGAACGTTTTTACGGACGAGATTGTCCGCGCGGACGTGGCGGTATACGAGGACGTTATAATAGGCGTTGGCAGTTACAGCGGCGAAAACGAAATAGACGCCGGCGGCGCTTACCTTGCGCCCGGCTTTATAGACGCGCATGTGCACATAGAAAGCAGCATGGTAATACCCTCCTCCTTCATGAAGGTTATAATGCCCCACGGCACAACAACCGTTATTGCCGACCCGCACGAAATTGCAAACGTTGCGGGTGCTGCGGGCATACGCGCCATGTATAAGCTGACCGATGAGCTGCCGCTGAGGGTGCTTTTCATGCTGCCCTCCTGCGTGCCGGCAACGCCGTTTGAGCACAGCGGGGCAAAGCTTGTTGCGGAGGACATGGAGCAGTTCATGCACAAAAGCCGCATACTGGGCCTGGGCGAGGTTATGGACGCGAACAGCGTTATAAATTGCAGTCAGGAAATGCTGGATAAACTCAGGCTTTTCGATAAGCGGCCCATAGACGGCCACGCGCCCATGCTTGAGGGCATGGGGCTTAACGCATACCGCGTGGCGGGCGCATTCAGCGACCATGAATGCTCAACATATGAAGAAGTCAAGCAGAAGCTTGCAACGGGCATGAACATACTGCTGCGCATAGGCAGCGCCGCCAACAATATGGACGGCGTTTTGCGCCGCATAGCAAAGGAAAAGCTGCCCACGCGGAACATGATGTTCTGCACGGACGATAAGCATATTGAGGATATACGCCGCGAAGGGCACATAAACGCGAACGCGCGCATGGCAGTCGCCGCGGGAATAGACCCGATAGACGCAATAAAGATGGCCTCCTATAACGCCGCCCGAGCATACGGCATACGCGGCGTTGGCGCGATAGCCCCGGGGTACAAGGCTGACATGGTGCTGCTGGAGGATTTGAAGGATTTCAAGGTGAAGCAGGTTATAAGCCGCTTCGGCAGACCGTATACGGGAGAAGAGCAGATACCTTCGCCCATACTGCCGCCGCAGGTGTTCAACAGCGTTCGCCTGCCCGAAATTTCAAAGTATGACCTTGCGCTCAGGTGCCATGTCAGCGCGCCGGTAATAAAGATGATACCGCATCAGCTGGTGACGGAGCTTGTGTACCGCGATGTTGAGCGGGACGAAAACGGCTGCTTTATCCCAAGCGAGGGCATGGTTAAGCTTGCCGTTATAGAGCGGCACCACGCGACCGGCAGCATGGCCGTTGGCATACTGGAAGGGCTTGGCATAAAGCACGGGGCGGTGGCCTCAACCGTTGCGCACGACAGCCACAATTTGGTAGTTGCCGGCGATAACGACGAGGATATGCTCATGGCGATAGAATCGCTAAGGGATTGCGGCGGCGGATACAGCGTGGTCAGCCGCGGGGTGGTGCTTGCAAGGCTGCCGCTGCCAATAGCCGGGCTTATGACTGCCGCGCCCGTGAACGACGTGCTTGAAATTCAGCAGGCGCTGCTCGATGCGCTCTATTCCCTCGGCGCCAAGCGGGACAGCGATCCGCTCATCGCGCTCTCCTTCATGGCGCTGCCCGTTATACCGGCCGTTAAGCTTACGGACGAGGGACTTTTTGACGCAGTAAACTTCAAATTTATAAAATACAACTGATAAACGCCGCTTTGGCGGGAAGGAGTTAAGCCCCATGGGCATTATAGGACAGAGCGTAACGCGCGTGGACGCGCCGGATAAGGTTACGGGCCGCGCCAAATATACGGACGATATTGCGGATAAGTCCGCGCTTATCGCCAAGGTGTTGCATTCAACAATTGCGCACGGCTATGTTAAAAGCATAGATACAAGCGAGGCCGAAAGGATAAAGGGCGTGGTGAAAATAGTCACCTGCTTTGACGTGCCGGATATTCCCTTCCCCACGGCGGGGCATCCCTGGAGCACGGATGTGCATCATCAGGACATTGCGGACAGGCTTTTGCTCAACCGCCATGTGCGCTACTACGGGGACGATGTGGCCGCGGTGGTCGCGCGGGACGAGGTAAGCGCGGCGCAGGCCATACGCGCAATAAAGGTTGAATACGAAGAACTTCCCTTCGTGCTGGACCCCATCGAGGCCATGCGGGACGGCGCGCCGCGGATACACGAAGGGTTTGACCATAACATACTTGCCCATACGTCATACGAGGACGGCAATTATGCCGAAGCCATAAAGGAACCCGGGCTTATAGTGGTGGACAAATGGTACAATACGCCCACCGTGCAGCATTGCCATATTGAAAACCATATATGCTACGCCTATGAGGAGGCGGGCAAAATAAACGTTGTAAGTTCCACGCAGATACCGCACATAGTCCGCCGCATAGTGGGCCAGGCATTGGGGCGGGACTGGGGCAGCGTGCGCATAGTTAAGCCCTATATAGGCGGCGGCTTCGGCAATAAGCAGGACGCTTTGTATGAACCGCTGTGCGCATATCTTTCCACGGTGCTCGGGGGAAGGCTTGTTAAGCTGGACATGAGCCGCGAGGAAACCTTTGCAAGCAACCGCGTGCGCCATGCTATCCGCTACCATATCGTGTCCCATGTCCGCGCGGACGGAACATTCGTTGCCGGTAAGCTTGAGGCTTATTCCAATCAGGGCGCGTATGCAAGCCACGGCCACGGCGTTTGCGCCAAGGGCGCGGGCGCGTTCAGGCAGCTTTACCGCTACCGCAGCGCATGTAAGGGCGATGCCTATACCGTCTACACAAACATAGCCGCCGCCGGCGCAATGCGCGGCTACGGCATTCCGCAGATGATGTTTGCAATGGAAAGTCACGTGGACGATATTGCAAGGCGGCTGAACATACCGCCGCTGACGCTCAGGCAAATGAACCTAATGGAGGTTGGTTACAGGGACAGCTTTTCAAAGAACGAGAATTATTTCGACAGCTTTAACCAATGCATCAAAAAGGGCATGGAGTATATTGATTACGACCGCAAGCTGGAGGAATTTTCGCACGACACGGGCGATATTCGCCGCGGCATAGGCATGGCCGTTTTCTGGTACAATACCGCCGTCTGGCCGATATCGCTTGAAAGCTCATCCTGCCGCATGGTGCTCAATCAGGATGGAAGTGTGCAGCTTCAGCTTGCCGAAACCGAAATAGGGCAGGGCGCGGATACCGCCTTCAGCCAAATGGCGGCGGAGGAGCTGGGCATTCCGCTTAAAAAGGTGCATATAATCTCCGCGCAGGATACGGACGTTACCCCCTTCGGCACGGGCGCATACGCCAGCCGCCAAACATACGTGGGCGGGTTTGCCGTGCAGCAGACGGCGCGCATAATGAAGGAGCACATATTGAATTACGCGCACGAGCTTACCCGCATGACGGTTCACAATTTGGACATTGAGGACGGCTATATCATAAACATAAACAACAGCAGGCGGCTGATGAGCCTTGCCGAGCTTGCAACAACCGCGCTTTACAGCCTTGAGCACAGCCAACACATAACCGCCGAAAGCACATATCAGGTAAAATCCAACGCATATTCGTTCGGCTGCTCCTTTGCGGAGGTGGAGGTGGACATTCCGCTTTGCAAGGTTAAGCTTGTGAACATGATAAACGTGCATGACTGCGGGCGGCTTATAAACCCCGCGCTTGCCGCGGCGCAGGTGCACGGCGGCATGAGCATGGCAATAGGCTACGGGCTGAGCGAGCAGTTGCTTTACGATAAAAAAACCGGCAGGCCGCTGAACAACAATCTGCTTGACTATAAGCTTTCCACCACCATGGATCATCCGCATCTTGAGGCGCGGTTCGTTGAAAACTACGAGCCCACCAGCGCATACGGCACAAAGGCGCTGGGCGAGCCGCCCGCGACCAGCGGCGCGCCCGCCATACGCAACGCTGTGCTGAACGCAACGGGCGTAGAGATAGACTCCATACCCCTCACGCCGCATGTATTGTTTGAACGTTTCCGCGAAGAAGGGCTTATTTGATAAGGAGGGACACACGGCATGTATGACATAAAGGCGCTGTATGAAGCAAGCAGCGTTAATGAAGCAATAGAGCTGATGCGGCAGCACCCCGATGCAAAGATAATCGCCGGCGGGAGCGACGTGCTCATAAAGCTGCGCGAGGGCAAGCTTGCCGGCTGCGAGCTGGTGAGCATATACGGCATAGACGCGCTGAGGGGCATAAGCATGGACGAGGACGGGACGCTTAGAATACTTCCGCTCACAAGCTTTTCGCACATCACTAAGGATCCGCTTATAAACAAGCATATAAAGGTTCTGGGCGAGGCCGTGGACATGGTGGGCGGGCCGCAGATAAGAAACATCGGCACAATCGGCGGCAACATTTCAAACGGCGTTACCAGCGCGGACAGCGCAAGCACCCTGCACGCATGGGACGCAATAGTTGAGCTTACCTCGGCCGAGGGCGTAAGGCAGCTCCCCATAAAGGAATATTATATAAGCGCGGGCAAGGTGGCGCTCCGCCCCGCCGAGCTGCTTACGGCAATACTTATAAAAAAGGAAAGCTACGCGGGCTATAAGGGGCATTACATAAAATATGCCATGCGAAACGCCATGGATATAGCAACACTTGGCTGCTCGGTAAACGTTAAGCTGAGCGATGATAAAAAAACGATACTCGACGCCCGCATTGCATACGGCGTGGCGGGCCCCGTGCCCATGCGCGTACCTGCCGCGGAGGAAGCCGTGCGCGGCAAGCCCGTTTGCGGCGAAACCGTTGATGCGTTTGCCGGCGCCGCAATGCAGAACATTAACCCGCGCGACAGCTGGCGCGCAAGCCGGGATTTCAGGCTGCATTTGGCGCACGAGCTTGCAAAGCGCGCGCTCACGGAATCGATACGCCTTAGCGGGGGTGAAATATAATGGCACAGACAAAGCTTGTAAAATGCACCATAAACGGCGAATACACGGAAACAATGGTTGACGTGCGCGCTTCGCTTACGGATATGCTGCGCAACGATTTTCGCCTTACGTCGGTCAAAAAAGGCTGCGAGGTGGGCGAATGCGGCGCGTGCAACGTTATAATAGACGGGGAATGCTTCAATTCCTGCATATACCTTGCCGTATGGGCGGACGGAAAGAACATACGCACGCTTGAAAGCCTGCTTGGCCCCAACGGCGAGCTATCGGACATTCAGCAGGCGTTCATAGACGAGGCCGCCGTGCAATGCGGCTTCTGCACGCCCGGGTTTATAATGACCGCGGTGGAGATACTCGAATCCGGCCGCCGCTATACGCGCGACGAGCTGAAAAAGCTTTTGAGTGGACATCTTTGCCGCTGCACTGGCTACGAAAACATAATAAACGCCGTTGAAAAAACAATGAACAAGCGGCTTAGCGAAAGGGAAGGCGAATAATGTATCAACAAACCGCCCAAAGACGGGGCAATTCGGCAAAGCTTGATTTTGTGCTGCTGTTCATATTCATAATGGTGGTGCTGTTCGCGCGTCAGGCGGCGACCTTTGCCGCGGCGCTGCCCGCCCCGTTCAATACCCTTGTGCAGATATTCATGCTGGGCGCAATAATTGCGGCGCTGCTTTGGGTATATGAAAAGCGCATATGCTCCTTCCGTTACAGCGTTGTTTACGACCCCGCCGCCAATGCGGAGGGCGAAGAAAATGCGGAACCGCTGCCGTACAAAAAGGGCACGCTCATTTTCGAACGCATGGTGGCCGACAAGGGCAAAATAGTCGAATGCGTAACGCGGGACGAAATAGTCGCCCTGCTTAAGCCCGGCGAAGCCTACCACGAAGGCATACCCTTCACCCGAGCGGGCGCGCTGAGTACGCTCAATGCAAAATCCTCGCACACGCTCATTTTCCGCCGCAACGGCAAACTGCACAGCCTGCTTTTCGCCCCGGACGGGGAGTTTTTGAAAAGGATGGAGGAGGCGCGGTAAGGCGCAAACTCCCTCCGTCTTTTGCTTCGCAAAATCCACCTCCCTCGGTGAGGAAGGATTTTTATTAGAGCTTGTAAAACGCACCAAAAGGCTCCCCGGCCGGGGAGCTGGCAATACGCCGTAAGGCGGATTGACTGAGGGGTTAACGTAAACAACAGCAGCTTCGATGCAACCCCTCCGTCTGCTCGTTACACTCGCATCCACCTCCCCTTTCAGGGCAGGCTTAACGTGAGAGTTTGTAAAGCGCACCAAAGGCTCCCCGGCCGGGGAGCTGGCAAACCGAAGGTTTGACTGAGGGAGTTTCCATCAGTTACAACTTGTAAATTCACTATTTTAACCGATTTTATCAGTTATAACTGATAAAATCGGTTTTTTGTGTATTATATCAGTTATAACTGTGGTATACTATATCCATACCGGCAAAGGAGGCGCAAAGCATTTATGATAAAGCGCGAAGCATATATGGCCCGCATACGCCCGTTTATCGATACCGACCTTATAAAGGTAATGACCGGCATACGCAGGAGCGGCAAATCCGTTATGCTGGAACTGATAAAGCAGGAATTGATTGAATCCGGCGTAAGCCCTGACCGGTTCATATCGATAAATTTTGAGAACATGAGCTATTCCCATCTGCAGACCGCCCCCGCGCTGCACGACGAAATAGTTAAAGCGGCCGGCAGCATAAGCGGCAGGGCGTATCTTTTCTTTGACGAAATTCAGGAAGTAAAGGATTGGGAAAAGTGCATAAATTCGCTGCGCGTTGAATTGGATTGCGATATATACATCACCGGCTCCAACGCCAAGCTGCTTTCCGGCGAACTTGCAACCTATCTTGGCGGCAGATACGTTGAATTTGTGATATATCCGTTCTCGTTTGAAGAGTTTATCGAGATATACCGCCCGATAGCCGGAGAAGAAAGCCTGAGCAAATGCTTTGAAAAATATCTATTATGCGGCGGTATGCCGTATCTTTCCAATATTCGCTATGCCGACGAACCCTCCAGGCAATATTTGAAGGACCTTTTCAATTCGGTTCAGCTGAAGGATATTGTAACGCGCAATAAAATACGCGATGTGGATTTGCTTCAGCGCATAACGGCATATGTTATGGCAAACGTGGGCAACACCTTTTCCGCAACGTCGCTTGCAAAATATCTGAAAAATGAGCAGCGCACAGTCGCGCCCGAAACAATACTTAACTACATAAAATATTGCTGCGATGCCTATCTGTTCTATCAGGTCAGGCGGGAGGATCTTCACGGCAAGCAGATACTTTCCTCCAACGAAAAGTATTATATTGCCGATCACGGCATACGCGAGGCCGTTTTCGGCGGCAATATGCGCGATATAAACCTTACCTTGGAAAACATTGTATATATTGAGCTGCTGCGCCGCGGCTACGCCGTTACAATAGGCCGCAGCGGCGAAAGGGAGATAGACTTCGTGTGCGATAAGCGGGGCGAAAAGCTGTATATTCAGGTTGCATACCTGCTTGCAGGCAGCGAAACAATAGAGCGGGAATTCGGCGCGTATTACGGCATTGGCGATAATTATCCCAAGTATGTGCTTTCCCTTGACGAATTCAACATGAGCCGCGACGGGATAATACACCGCAACATACGGGATTTTCTACTGGATAAAAGCTGGTAAAAGCGCATTTTAATTGCAATGCTGCAGCGCTTTACATTATAATAAATATAATTGCCCGCCGTTTTTACAGGCGGACGGATAAAAAGGAGCACACATGCTAAACGGTAAAAACATAGATAAATGGAACAACATGAAGTTTGGGCTGGTATTGTCCGGCGG
>ERZ1026844.1744-NODE-1744-length-12705-cov-5.064506_pt1 | contig 12705 bp, 13 predicted proteins | sample MGYA00380152_ERZ1026844 | MGnify/ENA primary metagenome ERZ1026844 (study PRJEB33269, sample SAMEA4719788) | human gut metagenome | biome: human-associated habitat; feature: organic feature; material: feces | place: Cameroon | collected 2013-10 ... | reverse complement strand
ACTCTGTCTGTCCCGGCTTTGTGCTGTCACTGTCCGCCCCGGTTTTGCTGCCGCAAGCGGCAAGGAGCAGGGTCATGATTAAAGCCAGTGCAAGCGCCGTAATTCTTTTTGCGTTCATCGTTTTCTCCATTTTTCATTGCTTTTCAATATAGCCGCTGATGGGCTCGGCATACATATTGTCGTCGGTCACGGGCTGATACCGCTTGCCGTCGTACACATCGGTAAAGCCGTTTGTCGCTTTGTAGATCTCATTTGTTTCGGTATCATACACACGTTCATAGCCGAGAATCGCGTCACTCTGCTTCTGGCTCATAATATCCTGACTTTTATTGCGGCTCTCCCAGGAGGACATAAAGCCGTCCATGGTCGCATTGAAGTTCTGACTGATCTGTTTTGAAAGGGCGACCTTTTCATTGCTTGCCTGATTGGTGGCGCTGACAAAGCTGTCGGAATACTGCAGGGTTTTGAAGCAGTCGGTCAGTACGCTTTCCCACTCGATAAAGGTATCCTTCGCTGCGGTAACGGCAACGACATTGTACGCCATATAATAGCCGCCGTCCGCCGCCTGCAGCTGATAGCCTACCACATTTCCGCCGGAGATCGTATAACTGCCGAAGTCCACAACAGAGGCGGCAAACAGACCCTCGCCCTCCTTGCCGTTATCCGTGAATGTGGCGCGAAGCTGCTCGTCGCCCAGGGCGGAGGATTTCATCGGGCTGGTGGAGGGATAGCGATCGGTGACGGTGAAGTTGTTGAACTGCGGGAAAACGTAGCCCGCATAGTCCGGCTCCACATCGGAAACAAAGGCTGCATACTGAGGGAAAATCCTGAAAAATCCCTCGGTGGACGGATTTTCCAGCACAACGGCCTTAGCAAAAAGCGCAGCCTGTGTATTGCCCGCGTTATAATTCTGCTGCCAGGCATCTTTACCCGCCTGACTGTGCAGCAATATGTCGGCCTTGAGCAGCACAAACATCTGATTGAGCGGCTCGCTCGGATCGCTTATCCGAATGCTGTGGTAGATATTCGTTCCGCCGGACGTTACCGTCCAGCCCTTGGGGATGGTAATGCTGAAATCAGCGGTTTCGTACTTTTCGGTCTGCACGGCCTTAGCTGCTGTCGGTGTAATCTTGACAGCTTTTTTCGGCTTCTCTGTTTGAATATCGGACTCTGTCTGTCCCGGCTTTGTGCTGTCACTGTCCGCCCCGGTTTTGCTGCCGCAGGCGGCAAGAGATACCGCAGCGGCAAGAATAACGGCAAAAAGAATGCTTGCCTTAATAAACTTTTTCATGGTTTTTCCTCCGTTCAGTGCATCAGTTCGGTTATATCCGGCGGTATTTCAATATTGTCGGCGCTGTATTTGCTGTATTCGTTTTCCGCCGGAATGATTTCGGTAAGCGGCAAAATTTTATTATCATATGTTATCGCCGCCGAATGGGTTATCGTTGCGATCTCGTCATAATACGCGGTCAGCTTCTCGATTTTCTTGAGCCGGTATCTGTTGCCGCCTCCGAATTTAGGCAGGTGTTCCGCCTCGGTACCGTCGCTGTTGGTGATCTTATCGGTATAATCCGCGCTGTTATCGGGAATCGCATCGTAAACCAGCTTATAAAAGCCTTTGTCGGTCACTAAGATATTGCCGTTGAACAGGGTGATTATTTTTTCGCCGTCCGACATTGCCGAGCAGTTTGCCTCCCATATGATAACGCCGCGATTTTTATCGTCAAAATAAGAGGTAATTCCCGCCGTAACATCCTTATCCTGCTTTGTAGCGTATATATAAAGCTTGCCGTCGGCAATTACCGTATGACTGTCAAACCGTGTTATTCTGCTCCTGAAATCGGGTATCTCGGAAAGCGTCTTTCCGTCTGCGGAGTACTGATAGGTATGCTCAAAGTATATCATACCGAACTGTGATTCCTTTGCAGCATACGGGCCGTTATTCGACAGCGCTTGAAGAGAAAATCGTCTGCCGCCTGAAAAAATCACATCCAGATCGGCACCGTTAAAATCACTGGAATGCAGATATATCGGCTTTGCCGTATCCGGCAGGCTGTATATCTCTATGCAGTTCTTTCCGTTCGGCAGTGCGGCATCCGTGCTGAATTTATACAGCTTTCCGCCGGAAAGGAAAACGCTTGTAAGCTCACCCTTCGCGACAGCCGGATCCGTGTCGGTGAAAACGGTATCAAAGTTCAGAAGCCCTTCGCCGCCGACAAATGTCTTGTAGTCCGATTGGTCATACGGTATGCCGCGCTCCTTTAAGAGCAGCTGCTCAAGATTGATCGGATCCGCCTGTGTGGAAGCATTCATCGAGTTGTCCGGATCGGGGTTTTCCGTTCCCGACGGCTGTTTCGCACAACCGCACAGCACCATACTCACGAGCAGAAAGACCGCCAACATTTTGAAAGATAAGCGACCGCGCCGACCTTCGGTCCGGCATAGACTGTTGCACTGCACCTGGTATTCCTCCTAACTGTCATTGCTTTTAATTGTATTGGTAAAGGGTTGTTTTGTATATAAGGGAAGTCCGCCAATCTGCGAAAAACGGGGTGGCGGACTTCCGCCAATCTAAAAAATCAGCCAAAATACCGCCTTTCTTCTGAAAAAGAGCAAAAAAATACCTCCCACCTGTGTGGGAGGCAAGGATGTTTGCGGTTATATAGCGTTGTAAAGAGAAACAAGTCCGATTCGGGATTTTGCACCGGTTTTTTCGTATAAGGCGGAGACATATCTCTCCAGGGTTCGTCTGGACACATACAGTCGGTCGGCAATTATTTGCAGACTGTCATCGGTATTTACAAGCAGCCCGAACACTTCGGCTTCTCTCGGCGTCAGCGAGAATTGCTCCGACAGCTTTTGCAGCCTTTCGCTGTCGCTTAATTCATTACTGACTTTTGCGTCCGGTTTTTCAAAAAAGTTCTTCCTCATATTCGTATAGGTGAATGCGGTAACGCTGGCGAGGACAAACAGGAGCAGTTCAATGGTAGTGATTGCAATGTTATTGCCGGAATGAAGCAGCGCAAGAGAGCCTCCCGTGATTGCCACGGCAATAAGATTATTAACGGCTCTGCCGAGTCCCGCCCACAGCTCCGGAATTTTTGTGTACCGGGCGATCTCCATAAAAGATGCAGTAAAGAAAACAGCGAAAAAGCCGGCGGACAGATAAAATACAATCAGCCCTACCGTAAACGGTCCGGCAAACTCAAGAACAACGAGACAGATCGTAGACAGAATCATGACGCAATACATAATCATGCTCATATACTTTCTGCATGCAATGTCAAACAAGAAACCGGCAAGAAGTCCGCTGAGTGCAAGAAGGATTCTCGGCCACTGCCCGATATTCACCGCACCGCTTGCATGGTACAGGGTGACCGCATTATCCAGTGTGCTGAAAATACAGGTCAGCAGTGCAACGAAAAGAGCAAGAATTATACCGACTTTTAAGCTGCCCTTTCCGGTTTTGCCGATATCCTCACTCAAATTATTCTTTGAAAAAGCAGGAACGATACTGTTTTTCTCTGCCCGCATCAGTGTTACGGCCAATATCAGGGTAAAGACCGAAAGAATAACCGCTTCAAAAGCGGCACTGTGTACCAGATTGCTGTTTGCAATCTGGAGCAGAATGCCAAGCATATAGGAAATGCCCACCAATCGTGCGATATAGGTGTTGTCCTCCAACAGGCACAGGGATTTGTAAAATACGGCGCTTCCGAACGCACCGAGAATCAGGAACAACAAAAGCCCCATGCACAGTGTAAGCACATAAGAACTGTGGCGGCATATCAGAAAAAAGCAGACGACGGATAAAACCGAGGCTCCCATGGAGATTACCGATTGCAGAGTTCCTTTGCAAAACCGGCAAAAAAGGGGGTACAGAATAAAGCCTATCACGCTGATGCCAAGCGCATAGTTTTGGGCGGCCACCGATTGACTGCCCGAAACGGTATTGGAAATCATATTGACGAACAAAAACTCCGCCCCCAAAAAGGTAAAGGTAAACAGGCTCATCAGCATAACAGCCTTTGTGTATGGGATTCTGTTTTCCTTATTAAAGGCATCGCTTTGCCTGATTTTTTTCAAAATGCTGTTCATACTCAAATCCTCTTACTCACTGTCGGACACAAATTCCATCATGTCATTCGGCGTACACTTCAGTGCTTGGCAGATTTTGCCCACGGTTTCAACCGTGATATTTTCATTTCTGGTCATTTTGGAAATGACATAGTTGCTGATGCCCGCAGCCTTTTCCAGGTCTTTCTTTTTCATATCCCTGTCAATCAGCAATTTCCAGAGCTTTTTATAGCTTATATCCATACCGTCAGCCTCGATTCAAACAGAATTTACCCAGAAAACAGGAACAGCCGACTTTGACTGTTGAGAATATAATAGCATATTTCTTGCAAAAACGCAACGGTTTATAAAGCGATAGATTTAATTTTTGAGGGTTTTTAGCTACCCCTCCGCAGAAAAGAAAAAGACGAACCGCATTTTACTGCGATTCGCCTCTGCCGAAATATCACCTGTCTTTGCGACAAAAGACAATCGTATAACGTAGAAATTATAAGAGACAATGTTAGGCTCTATACACTGACTTTCAAAAAGATCGATTCTATGATCGTTTTCCCCTCCATATTCAAGAGGTTTCTTACCGCATATTATCCTTTTTTATTTCCTTTTCCTGCTTGTCACACAGGGTATTGATACGGTTAGTAAGGATCGCTAACTCCTTGCTCCTGCATCCCCGGCTAAGGTCAATAATTCCCATAAGACGCATACCGGCGGCGTGCAGTTTGCTCCATATTGCAGAGGAGCGCCCCTTTCTTTCATAATCGCCGTGCGACACCTTTTTTCGGCTGCCGACAGCAAGTTGAGCACCTATGATCGGGTCGAAAGCATCCCCGCTGTACGGAGCTGTTGCCTCGATCCCCAACCGTTCGGTAACGGTTTTGGCAAAGCTGTCGCAGATGCCATCCGATCCGTGATTGACATAAACTCTTTTCGGACGTTTCTTCATCGAAGCTATCCAATCGGTTAGCTGGTACATATCGGCATGTGCCGATATACCTTCAAGGTTTTCAATATCAGCCGAAACCTTAACATCTTCCCCGAACAGATTGACATACCGAACACCATCCAAAAGCCGTCTGCCGAGCGTACCCTCCACCTGATACCCAACAAAGAGGATCGTGCATTCCGGTCTCCAAAGATTATGCTTTAGATGATGTCGGATGCGTCCCGCCTCGCACATACCGGAAGCGGAGATGATGACTTTGGGCACGGGATCTGCATTTATTTTTTTTGAATCATCACGTGTTACCGAAAGATGCAAGCCTTCAAATCCGATAGGGTTAACCCCCCTGTCAAGCAGTTCATTCGTTTCCTCGTCAAAGTAACTGCGAAGGGTTTCTTTATAAATATTTGTTGCCTCAATTGCAAGCGGACTGTCAAGATATACCGGAAAATCGGAAAGAGCAAGCTGTTGCTTCTTGATACGCCGAAGCATATATAGGAGCTCCTGTGTCCGTCCGACTGCAAAGGACGGAATTACCACATTTCCTCCGCCGATAATCGTTCGATCGATTATCTCGGCAAGCCGTTGCTCCAGGTCCTTCGGTTTGGGGGGGCGCAGACAATCGCCGTAGGTAGATTCAATGATCAGTGTGTCCGCCTCATCCGGCACATTTGGCCGGCACAGCAGCGGTCGGTTAGGCGTTCCGACATCCCCCGAAAAAACGAGATGATGCGTTGCTCCGTTTTCAGTCACCGAGACCTTAATACTTGCCGAGCCAAGCAAATGACCTGCATCATAAAAGACAGCGGAGATACCGTCGCACGGCTTCACTGCCTTTTTGTAATCGGTCACCCGGAACTGCGGCATAAGTTTTTCCACATCGTCAAGGGTATACATCGGTGTATATCCCTCCTCGCCGGATCGCTGTGCCCGGCGGTTTTTCCAAACCGCTTCTGTTTCCTGAATGTGTGCAGCGTCGGCAAGCATAATGGCGCATAGGTCGTGCGTTGCAGTCGTTGCGTAGACATTTCCGCGAAAGCCGTTTTTGGTCAATAGCGGAAGCTTTCCGGAATGATCGATGTGGGCATGTGTGAGAAATACAAAGTCAATGGCGGCGGGCGGCACGGGAAGCTCGCTGTTTTCATAAATATCCGGTCCTTGCTCCATGCCGCAGTCTATCAGAATCTTTTTGTCGCAGGCTTCAAGCAAAGTGCAGGAGCCCGTAACCTCATGTGCTGCACCGAGAAACGTCAGCTTCATAAAATCCTCCATTCGCGTTTTTCAGTCGTCGCACTCCCTACCTGTATACAATCGCCTTGGTCTTGCATCGTCTGATAAACAGATAAACAGCAACGGCTATGGAAGCAACTGTAAAGATAGCCGACACAGCAAAAATAAGCGTATTCCATTTGTTCATGCTTTTGCTCCTCCGTTTTTTTAACGATTTTCAGTCCGGGAGCCGACAATTTCGCACAGCCGGCTCCTGTTTTCGTTCTGCTTACCGATTATTTTTCTGCTTGGTGCCCGGTTTTCTTACTTTTTTCAAAGAAAGCGGGCGTTGGTCGTTTTCCGGAAATTCATGATGCGGCAGTGGGTCTGTTTCCGGATCATGGATCATATCAAAATCGGAAATATCCGTTTCCGCAATGCCGCGGCAAAAATCGCAGTAAACATCTCCCTCCGGTATGAGTCGTCCGCAGCACTCACAGTGAGCGTAGGTCTTCACCATATCAGTTTCCTCCTTTTATTTTCTGCAATTTTTCGCAGTTAGAAACAATACTCGTATTTACGGTTTTCTCTCCACTGCTGTTGCTTTTTTCTGTCTGAATTGAAAAACGGCTTCATTTTCAATCTACTCATTAAGTACCTCCTACTTGTTTTTACCGGTTCCGAGCAGCCCGAAAAGCGCTGCCAAAAGCCCCAGTGACCCGATAATGAGTGAAACAACTGTTTCGTTCAATGAAAGCTGCAGTAAAACAGCAAACAACTCAATCGCAATGCCAAAAAATATTTTTCTCATATTGTTATTCCTCCTTTGCTACTTTGTTTTATTCGTGCCACGTCAAGGCGTGCTCTGTCTCGGTCTGAACACGCCCGGCTGTCAGAAAATCGGTCTTAGGCAAATGCTTTACTATTCGCAAGAACAGTTCTTTAAGCTTTTCGTCATCTGCCCGGTCTTCGCCTGTGTAATGCGTTTCCTGTTCGCCACAGGCAATATCCAAACAAACAGCCGAGCAGATTAAGCAACACATCGTCAACATCAGCCCGTCCGGTCAAAGAAAATAGTTGAACGACCTCAACTGCAAGAAAAACCGCAAAAGACATAAATAGGGTCCGCCCCGGCTTTTTAGTTTTGTCGCCAAGCAACGGAAGAAAAATGCCGAATGGAATAAAGGCAATAATGTTTCCAAACAGATTGAGATAGGCATATTGCACCATAATGTGGTTAGTTCCATGCAAGATAAAACGTATCTGATCGCGGATTGTTGCAAAAGGGATTATGTTGATATTTTCCCGAATGATCTGCCAATACGGCATAACACATGAACTCGGGGCTCTGAAAAACAGAAGCTGCACCATCAAAACACAATAAGCGACGAAAAGTATCCGTATTGCCGTTTTTTATGCCATTTCATTTCTTCCACCGTCCTGTATAAAAGCCCGTTTATATAACAAAAAGCAGGCGCATTTTCAAAACGCACCTGCTTCACGCGTCTGTCAAAAGCGGCGCGTTTAAGTTAAAAGTCTATTCTGTTGTATACCTTGTTTCCGCATGCTTCCTAATACGATTTGTACACATACGGCGCATCGATCACTTTTTTGCACTTAACGCAGAACAGGTGATAGTGCAGATCGGTACGAAGATCGTATCTGTCAGCTCCCGGCACTCGCACATGGCAAATCAGACCGTCCTCACAAAGAAGGTTCAGATTACGGTATACGGTTCCATGGCTGATTTTCGGATCCAGCTTGTGCACATCACTCAATATCCGGTCAGCCGTTGGATGGTCTGTCCTTGCCTGTACCGCCTGTAAAACCATTTGCCGCTGTTTTGTTTCTCTTCGTATAATCATCGGTTTTCATCTCCGTAATTTACTGCCCGCCCTGCCTGTCCGGCACAGGACGGGCAGCAACTGCAGCAGGCTGAACATCAGCCGCTGCTCTCACTGAAATAAGCAATCGGTCTATGATAAATCAGCATATGTCACCCAAAGACCGTGCAGATTGCAATAAGCGTATACAGCTTCCACTTCGTCCCCTTTACAGATGGCAAAGCTGATCGCCGGAGCACCGACCGGGCTCAGTTCCTTGCGCTGATTTCCGAATTTTGTTTGTAGGGAAATCCATTCAATATGGTGATCTTCATTCATCGGATGAAAAATCGAGCCGACCTTCACATGAACTACACCGTCCTTTACGGAATAAACAGGAACATGCTTTTCAATTGATGCGTCAATTGCACCCGGAATCACTTCGTGCATAAACTTCCCACAACAGACAATGGGAACTCCGCTGTCATTGACGAACGCAATCATATTTCCGCAATGATTACAGATAAAAAATTTTTGTTCCATGGGTGTTTCTCCTTTCAAAGCTTTTCGTTTTCCTTAAAGACTCCCTGCATGGATCTCAAAGTAACATTACGGATCGCTGCCGATCGGACAGACATGCGGAGCTTTTGCACCGGAAGCAATGTGTCAAAAGCTTCGGCATTCCCGCATTTTTACTTTACTTTTTGCGAAAACTTTTCCGGTCTCGATAGTGCGAAGCAATGCGCGAAAATACGCTTCATGCTGCTAAGGAAAATGTGCTTCCTCCGGTCGGTGCCCCACCGGCAACCTCCCCCAAAAAGGTCCTGCTCCGTCTGCGTTCCCGTATGCTTGTTTCTGCTGTTCTTAATTGCTGCCATGTTTCTTTCGCTATTAGGATGATTTCCTAATAATGTTATAGGAAAAAACCGGAATAAAGTCAATTGGCAGCAAAGCGAAATTGTGGAAAATTCTTAATTATTTTTTCCTCTTACTCCTTTCTGTGTCGTAGATACATAAGAAACCCCTCCTGCCGGTCAAGATGTGCCGAACAGGGGAAGGTTTTCACGGAGCCGCCGTGATCGTATTGTTTGTAACCGTTACACCCCAGGCTTCCTGCACGGCGGATATCGGTTCTGCCTGAACAGCCTCGGCAATAACCTCAATAACCTGATACACCGTTTTCCCGTCCGCAAGCTGCGTCTGCCCGAGGGTAACAGGCTCGCACAGTATTCCGGTCGAGTTTCCGGGTTCTGTCGGATAGGGGTAATAGTAGGTATGGTTTGCCCCGGCAATCCAATTGTTTTTAAGTGTCAGATTCGGATATTGAGAAGCAGCTGTTCCCGCAATGTCACCGTTTGCATCGACATAATACGAAACCAGCCTCAGGCGAATAAATTCCTTGACGTTACCGGTATTTTCCGCCCGTATATCCGATTTTTCCCCGCCTGCGGCGGTATTGCCGACAACCTCGTTGCCGTCCATCTTTTCACGAACGGCGCAGGAAACCTCTGCCGGAATAAACTGATTTGTCTTTTCCGCTTTTTTGAACATAAAGGCAATGGTCACCCCCGCGGCTACAGCAACACCCAGGGCAGCCGCCGCAATCAGCCAATGCTTTATTCTTTTCGACATTGCGGCATCACCCCTTTCTGTTCGTTATCCTTTCGCTGTTGCCGTTGAGCCATTTATTCTTAACGGGAGCACTGCCAAATGTAACCGTCGAAGTTGTTCCCTCGGAAACGGTCATCTTCTGTGATGTGTCGTTATACCGCCATGACCAATCGTTTTGCTGTTCTACCGTGTATTCACGACAAACCATATCCTTAATCGTCACGCTGCCGGTTCCCTTGATTGAAACATACATCTCAAAATCAGGGTCGTCTGCTGCAGTGATACTGTAAACAAACACTCTGTCGCCGTTGCCCTCATCGGTCGTTCCGTTTTTTCTCTCGATTGTCATGCTGCCGAGAACGGGAACAAATTTAGCATAAAACACATTGACCTTAGGCATAGCATCAAGTTTCAGGGTCGTGGGCACAAGTTTGTTATCTGTAACCGTCCCATTGTCACCCACCGGCACCGTACACGCTTCGTCCATATACCAGCCGTCAAACCGATAGCCGCTTTTCGCCGAGCCTTCCGAGCCGGAAAATCCAACCACACCGTTGACGACCTCGATTGTCCGACTGAGCGTGCCGCCGCCATACTGCCATACCCTGTATTCCACGGTATATTGCAAAGGCGCATAGTAGAATATGATATAGTTCTGTGCATCGTTGGCCCTGAGGATAATTGTCTGCGACAAATTTGATACGCAGTTCATTCCGCCAACCTGCTTTGCCGATGCCGTAACGGCGGAGCCAAAAGTGCCCGTGCCGGATTCAATCGGAAGAAGCACACCGTTTGAAGGATCACCGGTATAAGTCAGGTCGGACAGATTGCTGATATCCGTTCCGTATTGCAGATAATACACCTTGTAGCTCTGCGTGTTGCGGATATAAAAGATATACAGTTCTGTGCCCTGCACCTGTACAGTAATGGTAAAGTGCGGATTGGTTTCAGCGTCAAGGAGCTGTGTTGTACCGACATCCTTGATATAGCCCGTGCCGTATACCGTAAATCCGCTGAAGGTCTGCGGTACGATATCATGCATAGAGCCGATATCTCCGATCCCCTCGGTTAGAGCGTCACTTTCGATATAGTTGACGTAATTTCCGTTTGCGTCCTGCGTAAGATCTTCTCCGGCGGCATCGGTTTTCTGCAGCATATGGTGCACTGCATAAAAGGCATTCTGCTCATTTTTGCTGTAATAGAACACTACAACATTATCCATAGATCCCACATAGTTGCCGTTCCCGTCATCCGTAACAGCAAGAATCAGCCGTTTGTAAAAAGCATCCGGAATATAGTCTTTAATGACCTCAAAACGCTCTGTCACAACCGCCTTGGATGAATATTTCGTCACCGTTCCTCCGCCCGGAGCAGAGGTTATCAAGGCGCCGGTATCTGCATAGCGGTATTCCACCCGATAGGCTATATTTGCCGCATGCACATAAGTAAAGGTAAATACATTGTGCTCCGGCTCTTCCTTGTTTTCTTCATACTCTATTGCGATGGAATGGCTGGCAAGCGTCGGGTAATAACCGCTGCTGTTATAAGCAGGGTAAAGTTCGTTGAGCGGCTCGCCTGCTTTCGGATAGAAGGTACGGGTATTCCCCTGATAGGCAAAGCCGGCGGAATCGGGTGCGATCAGGCGGTGATACCTGTTGTCCGATGTCAGGTATACATAGGTGCGTTCCTCACCATCCTTTGTTACTTTATAGGTTTTATTGTCCTCAGGCGAGGCATTTGCGGCTGTGTTAAGAAGCCCCAGCCAAGAGTTGTCGCCTTCTCCCTCATGCAGAGCATAGTGGATCCGGTAGGGTTGTGCCGAGTGTGTGCCCCAGTCGGCAAAGACATTCATATCTTTTGTAACAGGCATATCAAGCGGCGTATACGCCGTTTTGTGCCCGGCTCGCATATAAAACCAACCGCCGAAGGTATACGCAAGCCCGCCTGAAGAAAACGACGGATTATCCACACTTCCCAGCACACTGCCGTGTGTTATCTCCCGTGTTTCAATCATACCGTTTGCATTGCCTGTCGTTTCAAAGGCAATCATATCGTCGTAGGTGCGGAAGAAGCGGACCGTGTGATTTACGGGGGTCCACTTGGCGTACAGGCCGATATCTTTGGCAGGCATGGTTTCGCCGACTTTATGTTCGCTTCCGGGGAAGCATCCCGGAGAATTATACCATCCTCCGAAGGTATACGCATTTTGTTCCAGAGTTGCCGGGTAATCCGGAACAACCCCGACGGTATAAGAATCAAGTGAGGTGTTGTACGGTATGTCAAACCGGCCGTAAACCTCGTGGTAGTTATGCAGCGTAAGGCTGTGGCTCTGTCTTGTATAATAAAACCGCGCAATGTTTGAATGGCGACCGTCCGTGGTTGTACCATTATCTTCCCATTCGCGCTCATTCACGGGATATTTAAATCCCGGCAACGGCGGATAGGTTTGATGTGTAATACCGCCCGAACCGTCATTATCGTCATTGGCGTACACTGTATTATACAGCTTATATTTTTTCCCGTTATACGTCCGTATCGTCAGCCCGTCTTCGCTTTCGCCGTCACGCAGAGGCAGATACAACTCATATATCCACTCTATTGGCTTGCTCCAGCTGATGTTTGCGCCGTTATCGTAAAAAGCAAGAAAATTGATTGTCGTGGGATCACCGAATTCATCGATAAAGCGGCTGTCATACAGTAAGGTTTCGTTCAGTATCGGATAATAGCACTTTACCGTGGCATTGGTATTATCCCAGTTATATTTTACATTGTATTCCCCATTCCAACCGGCAAAGTAGGCATACTTGCCCCAATCATCACCCTCTGTCATATGGTTGTGTGCACCGTTTGCAGTATGGGTTCCGACAATGGGAACTCTGTCAAACACTTCGCTCGGCCATAGTTTTGTTAAGTCCGCACCGTATCGTGCCGTAAATTCAAGATAGTGAAACCTGTCGCCCTTGTTCGTATATCCATCATTTGTATTGTCCTCGGATGACGGATATACTCCTGTAGTATACTGCACGCCCTCGGCAGGGGTTATGG
>ERZ1026844.1740-NODE-1740-length-12716-cov-4.394598_pt1 | contig 12716 bp, 13 predicted proteins | sample MGYA00380152_ERZ1026844 | MGnify/ENA primary metagenome ERZ1026844 (study PRJEB33269, sample SAMEA4719788) | human gut metagenome | biome: human-associated habitat; feature: organic feature; material: feces | place: Cameroon | collected 2013-10 ... | reverse complement strand
GATTATGCCTTGTTTGCGCTGCCGAAGAGCATGATCTTCTCGCGCACGGTTTCTTTAATCGCTTCCACGCCGGGGGCGAGCAGCTTTCTGGGGTCAAAGCCTTTGCCCTCCAAATCCTTGCCTGCTTCAATATACTTGCGGGTTGCAGCGGCAAATGCCAGCTGGCACTCGGTGTTGACATTGATCTTGGAAACGCCCAGGTCAATCGCCTTTTTGATCATATCCTCGGGAATGCCCGTGCCGCCATGCAGAACCAGGGGCATGGTGCCCGTCTTTTCCTGAACAGCCGCCAGAGTTTCAAAGGAAAGGCCCTTCCAGTTCGCGGGGTATTTGCCGTGAATATTGCCGATGCCGGCAGCCAGCATCGTCACGCCGAGATCCGCGATCATCTTGCATTCATCGGGGTCTGCGCATTCGCCCATGCCCACAACGCCGTCCTCTTCGCCGCCGATGGCGCCGACCTCAGCCTCCAGGGACATGCCCTTTTCGCGGGTAATGCGAACCAGCTCGCGCGTTTTTTCAATGTTCTCTTCAATGGGATAATGAGAGCCGTCAAACATGATGGAGGAAAATCCCGCGTCGATGCAGGCAAGGCAGCCCTCGTAGGTGCCGTGGTCCAGGTGCAGCGCCACCGGGACGGTGATGCCGAGAGACTCCACCATCGCCTTCACCATATCAGCGACAGTTTTGAAGCCGCACATATATTTGCCTGCTCCCTCGGAAACGCCGAGAATCACGGGGGAATCCATTTCCTGTGCGGTCAGCAGAATTGCCTTTGCCCACTCCAGGTTGTTGATGTTGAAATGACCGACGGCATAATGCCCTGCCTTTGCCTTGGTCAGCATGTCCTTTGCAGATACCAGCATAATTTTCATCCTTCCTTTTCACATGATACTTTTGAAATCGGTATCAAAATTGTACCGCCTCTTTTTGACCCGTTCATTGCAAGGGCAAGAACGAATTGAAAATCTTTTGCAAAAGCAGCGTTTTCACAAACCGATACCCAATATAGAATTATAGCATTTTCCCGCCGTAAATGCAAGCCTTTTTTTCGGATTGCGCCGCTGCAGCGTATCCCCTTGCACCGGTTTGCAAAAAATGCTATACTGTAAGCAGGTGAGTATGAAAAAACGAGGAAACAAATCACATGCTTTTTTTGAATTTCAGTGACCGCCCCGCCGGAAACTGCGGGTCTGTAGCCGCCCTTTGCTCGCAAATGCTCGGCGGACAGGTTGTCAATGTCTCAGAGCTCTTTACACAGGGATGCGGGGCTTGTCAAACCGATTGCTTTCAAAAAGACGGCGCCTGCCCTCTGCCGGATGCGCCCGCAATCACCGCGCTGTACGAAGCAATCACGGCACAGGGCGCCTGTTTTATCGTACCGAACTACTGTGATTGGCCCTGTTCAAACTTCTTTCGCTTTTGCGAACGCGGATGCGGCTGGTTCGGCATCGGCACAGAACGCACCGAGCGCTATCTTGCCGCCGAAAAACATTTTATCGTCATCAGCAATACAAACCGTTCCCATTTTGAAGAAATCTTTTCGGAGCATGTTCCTCCTGCAAGGCCTCCTCATATTCTGTTTCTCAGCGCCGCTGCATATCATCGTGTGAGTCTGCGGGGCGATCTTGCGGAGGTCGAAGCGGTTCATGCCGTGCTGCGGGATTTTTTTGCCGAACAGCGCATTTCATAAAAAACCGCCTTTTCAAACATGCAAGGCACGATAAAAAAAGAGTCGTCGCCCGGCGCGGGCAGCGGCTCTTTTGTTTGTGTTTCGGTTTGCTCAGTTCAGCTCTGCGAAATACTTGATGGTGCGAACCATCTGGCTGGTGTAGGAGTTTTCATTGTCATACCAGGAAACGACCTGCACCTGATAGGTGTCCTCATCGATCTTGGTCACCATGGTCTGCGTTGCATCGAACAGGGAGCCGTAACGCATACCGACGACATCGGAGGAAACGATGGGCTCTTCATTGTAGCCGTAGCTCTGGTTAGCGGCAGCCTTCATTGCGGCATTGATGGATTCCTTTGTCACATCCTTGCCCTTGACCACAGCCACGAGAATCGTGGTGGAGCCGGTGCATACGGGAACGCGCTGTGCGGAGCCGATCAGCTTGCCGTTAAGCTCGGGGATAACAAGACCGATTGCCTTTGCGGCACCGGTGGAGTTCGGAACGATATTCTGTGCGCCTGCTCTTGCACGGCGCAGATCGCCCTTGCGGTGCGGGCCGTCGAGGATCATCTGGTCGCCGGTGTATGCATGCACGGTGGTCATGATACCGGAAACGATCGGATATGTCTTGTTCAGGGTGTTTGCCATCGGAGCGAGGCAGTTGGTGGTGCAGGATGCAGCGGAGATGATCTTGTCGTCTGCGGTAAGGGTGTTTTCGTTGACGGAGAAAACGATCGTCTTCAGATCATTTCCTGCCGGAGCGGAGATAACGACCTTCTTTGCGCCTGCTTCGATATGCGCCATGCTCTTTTCCTTGGAGCAGTAGAAGCCGGTGCACTCCAGAACGACATCGACATCAAGCTTGCCCCACGGGCACTCTCTTGCGTCCTTGCAGGCATAAATTTTAATTTCCTTGCCGTCAACGATGATGGAATCCTCCGTTGCGCTGACAGTGTGCAGGTTTTCGCCGACCTTGCCGCAGTAACCGCCCTGTGCGGTATCGTACTTCAGCAGGTGTGCAAGCATTGCGGGGCTGGTCAGGTCGTTGATTGCAACAACCTCGTATCCCTCAGCACCGAACATCTGACGGAAAGCAAGGCGACCGATGCGGCCGAAACCATTGATAGCTACTTTAACAGACATTTCTTTGTTCCTCCCAAACAGTTTTTTGGTTATTTGTTTCAAATCCAAAGAACCACGTATACTATTTTACACAAGTTCCGGGAAAGTTGCAAGAGGGAATTGTAAACTTTTTTAAATTTGTCAATCATTTGTCATTCCTGCCGAATTTACGCCGCTTTTTCGTCCAAAGACAGCATAATTCGACAACAACCGCGCGCTTTGATACAATCTTTTTAAAAAACTTGCTTTTTGCGTCAAAATATGCTACAATAAAGTAACGATAATTGGGAACAAACGGAAATTATCACCCGTTTTCCGGAGGACAGCACATGAGAAAGCCGAAAGACGAAAGCCTCAGCCCCGAACAGCTGCTTTTGCAGGACAATCCCGTTCCCGTGGTCATCACAAACAGTGCGGGCACCATTCTCTTCCGCAATGATGCCGCGGTCGGGCAGCTGGAATTCAAGCGTTCGGAAAGCATTCTGCCGTATCTGCGGCGCGAATCCGCCCCGCTGTTTGAGCAGCTGCGCCTGCGCGGCGGCGCGCAGGTTCTTTCGTTTCGGACCGGCTCCGAATACTATACCGCCTGCGCCTTTTCCTATGAAGAGGCGCCGAAGCTGCGCAGAGTTCTTCTGCAGTTCGTCTCACAGCGGCAGCTGCTGCAAAACAGCACGGCGCGGCTTGTCAATGCCGTGGAAAACGACCTTTCGCAAAGCCTCACCGTGATTCAGAGCGCAACGCAGACCCTGGGCGGCATTGTCACAGATGCCGCGGCGCGCGACGCGCTTGCGGTGATGACGCGCAACTGCGCCGGCGCGCAATACGCGCAGCGGGCAATCGCCCTTTATAATCGCCTGCAAAGCGATGAGCAGCCGCATGAAAGCGCCGTGAATCTGCAGCTCATTCTGCGCGTAATCACGCAGGAAATGAATCGCTATATCGACCCCGCAGAGGAGCGCCCCTTTGATCTGCGCGTCATTCGCCCGGGCAAAGAGAGCGATTATCTTGCGGTGCTGGACAGCTGCGACCTTGTCAATCTGATGATGCCGGTGCTGTATTGGAGTTTTCTGTGCGCCGATCACCGGCAGGTTTTTCTGACGCTTTCCAATCAGGAAGAGCAATGCGTCATTGAGGTGGAATACAGCGGCGAGCCGCCGATTCCGAGCCATCTTGAGCTGTGCCATCCGCGCCCGCAGGCGCGCGGCGAGCACAACCATCTTGCGTTGCGGTTTTCTTTGGGCGTGCGGCTTTGCCGTGCCCGCGGCTGGGGCTTTTCCGTGGCGAGCGAGCAGGAGCAGACCCGTATTGTGATCACCGTGCCGCAAAACCGCGCGGCGCTGCTGCGCTGCCGCTCCGGTCAGAGCGCGCAGGAGGCGGCAATCGATGCCGCGCGCCACATGGCAGGGGTCGATGCCCGCTGCTTCTTCCTCGGCACCTAAGTTTATACTTGAAAGGCGGTATTCTTTATGAAATGCCCGCATTGCGGTTATCACGAAAGCAAGGTCATCGATTCGCGCCCGACCGACGAATATGCCTCGATTCGGCGGCGCAGAGAGTGCCTTTCCTGTCAGCGGCGGTTCACAACCTATGAAATTGTGGACACCATTCCGATGATGGTGGTAAAAAAAGACGGCTCCAAGCAAATCTTCGACCGCAACAAAATTCTCGGCGGCCTGCTTAAATCCTGCGATAAGCTGAACGTCAGCCGCGAGCAGCTGGAACAGCTGGTGGACGAAGTGGAAGCGGAGCTGCAAAATTCGCTTGAGACAGAGTATTCCACGCGCCGTATCGGCGTGCTCGTGATGGACAAGCTGAAAAAGCTGAATGCCGTGGCGTATGTCCGCTTTGCCTCGGTGCACCGCGAATTTAAGGACCTCGAAACCTTTTTCAACGAGCTGGAGGCGCTGCGCGCAACGCAGCAAAAAGAGGCGCCTCCCCGCGCCAAAAAGCCAAAGGGGAAGCATACTGCGCAAAAAAAGCAAAAATAAAATGCTAACACCACATAAGGAAGTAATCTGAAAACACATCAAAATACAACTTTATTGATGTTGCAAAGGCACAAAAGACAGCGTAGAAGGCAGAAATGCTTTTTACGCTGTCTTTTTTATGTTCAAAAATAAAATCGCACATTCGTCATCTTGATAATTTTCCGCTGCAATGTAGATGCAACCGAAGAAGAAAAGCCGATAGGGATTGGATTTGGCGAAAACGTGGAAAAATTCACAATTATATGTTATAATTTTCGGGCTTTAGGAGGTGTATATAATGCGAGCAGCGTTTCAAATACTTGCAATACCATATCGAATTATTGACGGTTCGCCCGTCTATTGTGTGTTTCACCGTGCGGACTGCGACCAATGGCAATTTATAGCCGGAGGTGGCGAAGATAATGAAACGCCTTTGGAATCCGCAAAAAGAGAAACCTTAGAAGAAGGCGGCGTGCAGTCGGATAAATGGGGGGAACTGAAAAGTCTATCTTATATTCCCGCTGCCGTTATATCCGAAAGGTGTCGGCAGTCTTGGGATAAAAACACTTATGTAATTCCCGAATTTACCTTTGGCTTTGAGTGCAAAGAAAATATTAAATTGTCCAGCGAACATACAGAGTGTGTTTGGTTGTCTTATGATGAAGCAACCGAGAAACTCAAATGGGATTCAAACCGTACAGCTCTTTATGAGCTTAATTGCCGTTTGAATGTTAAGTAATGATTGGATTAAACGAGGAACCACCGTAAACTTACTTAAAAACAGCCTTATGCGGCGTTGCCGAATCAGGCTGTCTCTTTTTTGTTGATTTTTGTTAATCCACAGCGGCGCGTCTTATCGGAAAAACCGATCCAGACGGAACCGGCGGCGCAGCTTCATCACATACAGGCGAATCAGGCAGGTCGTTGCATAATCATAGCAGAAAAACGCAGCGTTTCCGAGCAGCACAATGGGTATGGTGAACTTATAATCGTCCACCCCCGGAAAAAGCAGATACCGCGCAGCCAGCATACACAAAACAAACGCGGCATTGAACGAAGCAAATTTCAAAAGCCATGCAAAAGGGCGCGGCAGCCGCTCAAAATATGCCTTTGCAATCGGATAAACGCCGCCGAACACGCCGTATAAAAGCGCGGGCATCTTGCTCGGCAAAAGCAGCGCCGCAAGCACCGTTACCGCGCCGTACAAAAGCCAGTCGTATCCCCCGCCGATCTCAATATGCACAACCACCACAAGCAGCGAACAAACGGCGACGATCGTCAAATCCAGAACATCAAATACGGCTGCGGCAAACAAAAGCACCACGCTGCACGCGGCAAACACCGCGCAAATTGCCAGCTTTTTTGTTTTTCGCATGGTTGTTTTAGGCATGCTCCGCCTCCTTTGCCTCCACGCCCTCGGCATACAGCAAAAACAGCTCCTTTGCCCGCTCTGCCTCCCCGCGCAGATACAGCGCACCGAACAGCGCCTCAAGCCCCGTTGCGCGGCGATATTCCAGTGCCGTTGCACTTTTGGGGTGCGCGCCCGCACCGTTTCTGCCGCGGCGGAAATCCGCCTCCTCCTGCGCACTCAAATGCGGGAGCAGCCGCTCAAGCCCCGCGCTCTGCGCCGTGGCGCGCACATAGGAAAGCGCCATGGCATTCAGCTTGCCCGGGTCGCTCACGCCGCTTTTGACGAGCCGTTCGCGCACCAATACCTCGAAAACCGCATCTCCGAGATAGGCAAGCGCGCCGCCGCCGTATCCTGCCGTTTGTGTTGTTTGCTGCATGCTTTCTCCTTGTCAAAAAATCCGTCCGCCGCAGGGGCAGACGGATTTTTCATCATTATTTTTGATTCTTGCCTCAGTCGGCAACGGATTCTTCCGCAGTACCGGCTGCGGTATCCGCCGTGGTTTCGGCGGAGCTTTCCGCCGTAGTATCGGCAGAGGTATCCTCTTCATGCGTATGATCCGCATCCTCTACGGCATTGTCAGCGACAAAGGTGTACACGGCATTGCTCTTAAGCTGCAAAACAATATCCGTATCTCCGTATTGCTTGACATAGCTCTCGCCGTTTTCCATGCTGTTCTGCTCTGCAAACTGGTCAGCCATTTCGCTGTATGCCTCATCCGTATAGGAAAGGCCTTCTTTTTCGTAAATGGAAAGCGCCGCGAGCTGCTGCATCGCCGTGTTGGCAGCCAGGGGGGTGAGATATTCCTCCAGAAATTTATCCAGGGAATCATAGCCGAGCATGCTTGCATAGCTTGCCATGGTCATGCCGGAGGAGGAAATGGAATTTGCAATGCGGTTGAGATACATGTTGTAATACAGCTTTGTTTCCGTCTCGGGGTATTTGAGGATGGTGATATTCTTCATCACGGCATTCCATGCAAGGTCCTTTTTCTTCTCGGAGCGAACATATGCATAGTATTCATCCTGCGTTTTGTATTCGTCGTTTGTATATTTTGCAACCATTTCATCGGTCACTTCCGCCGGGGCGTTCTTCTGCTGGATCTTGGTCAGCGTCAGCTTGACCTGCGCCTCTTTTCCGGCATACTCCGCAACGGCGCCGTCCACCTTATAATCGTCCGGAATCTGAATCGTTCCGGTCTTTTCCTCGTCCTTCGTCATCCCGGTAAGCATATCCTTGATCTCGGAAAAATCAAGCGCCGTGGTGCCGAGCGTCACGGAATAATCGGTCTTTTTCAGCGCGTCGATCTCTTCCCCGTCGATGCTGACCGTGTAGGAAACCGTCAGAATATCCTTATCCTGTGCGCCGCGGTCCGTTACCTCATCGGTGGTGGTGTTCGCAGAGATAATCGATTCCTTCGCGCTGTCAACGGCGTCGTCAAGATCATGTGCGTCAACCGTCACGCCCTTGTATTCGCCCAGGGTAAGATAATCGGAATACGTAAAATTAAAATAGTCGGAATTCTTTTTTGCGCAGGAAGCAAGCCCGCATAAAACAAGCAGCGCGGCAAGCCCCAAAGAAAGCCATTTCTTCATAATGCAAAAGGTCCTTTCAAAATTTCTGTGTGTCAACTCTTATCAAGTGTACCACAAAATCGCCAAAAAGGCAATAGTAAGCGCATAAATTTACGGGGAAAGTGCAAAATCAGCCGTTTTCTCAGCAGCAGCGGATCAAATCCCCCCCGCAGCATTCGCAAAGGCAATCCGCGCAGAGCAGCCCCTGGCAAATATCGCATCCCGTGCAACCGCTGCCCGCGGCGGTGTTGTATCCGCGCCCGAATTGCTCGGAATGGTTCTTAATATTTTCAAGCGCCCTGCGGTATTCCGTATTGCCGGGGTCCATATAGCATGCTGTCTCGAAATGCTTTTGCGCATCGAAATACCAGCCGCGCTGAATCAGCACGCAGCCCTTGAGAAAATGCCATTGCGCGTCCTGCTCCGCAGGCGGAACGCGGTCCAGCAGCATCGCCGCCTCGGCATAGCGCCCGGCATTGATCAGCTGGCGGATCTTGAGAAACGCCGCACTGCCCTGCGCGCCGGAGGCGGATGCGCCCGGCCGCTGCCCCGCGGCGCGCCGCCGCGTGATCTCGTCGTATGCCTCGTTGATCTCCTTCATCTTTTCCGAGGCAAGCTGCGCAAGATCGCTGTTCTGATAATTATCCGGATGGTATTTGCGCGCCAATGCGCGGTACGCCTTTTTGATATCTTCATCGCTTGCGTCCGGCGATACGCCGAGCACCTTATAAGGATCCGTCATCATTGTTTTGTCTCCGTTTCTGCGGTATGCTGCGCCGCGTCCGCTCTGCCGTATTTTCCGTCGGCAAAGGCGATGATATCGCCGCCGCTTGGCAGCTGCGGCAACTCTGCCCTGCAGTGCCCCCGCAAAATATCATCGGTTTGCGCCGGCAAACCGCGGCAAATAATATTTTCAATCAGCGCCTTTGTCATTTCCCTCTCGCCGTAATCGATCAGCGCCGCCGCGCGCTCCATGCGCTCACAGCACTGCAGCATTGCGTTTTGCAGCGCAGAGCGGTTTTCTTCCAAAATCTGCGTCGGCGCCTGCCCGCTGCGCACCCCGTCAAGATAAAGCAGCGGATTGTAGGCGCCGCTTTTGGCATCTTTTGCAAGGTCGTCCGCCGCGTCCGCAAAATAAATCCATCGCCCGCAGGCAAATCCGATCTCCCGCGCGATGAGCGCCTCGTTTTTTGCAAGTCCGAACGAAAAAATCTCGGAAAGCAGCGCCCCGAATGCATCCGCAGGCGCATCGAAGCTCCCGTTTTTCTCCCGCTCCAGGCACGCAAGCTGCAAAAGCGACTGCTCAATTGCCCCCGTGTCGACCGCGCCGCGCCCGCGGCGGTATGCCCCGCGGGAAAGCGCGCGTAAAAGGCGTGCGGCAAGGCGGCGCGCGCCGCGCTCATCCGCAATATCGTCCCGCAGCTTATATTCCCGCAGCACCGCAGCGGCGCATGCGGCATAGCGCAGCGCCTCATTTTCCCGCACCGCGGGGCGGCGGCGCAGCGGATGCGCCATGCAGCGCCGCTTTTCCAGCACCACGCCTTTGCCGCACAGTGCCTGCCGCACCAGCGCCAAAAACACAAAATCATACGAGAGAAAAAGGCGCGAAGAGGCGCAGGTGTGTCTTCCCATGGTGTGGCAAAGCCCGCAGTAAATGCTTTGATAAAAGCGATACTGCGCAACGCTGAGAGAAGCCGTCTGCGGTTTCACATATCCGAGCATACGCCCACCCTCCCCTTTTGTTTGCGTCCGTTTGCGGCGGATGCCGCGCCGTGTATACACAGTGCTCTTAGTTTATCATAACCGCTGGGGGCTGCGCCGTCAATAAACTTTTTGTAAACAATGAAAAACGGAAACGCATGCCCTTGCAAGCCTTCGTTTTTTTTGCTATAATAAATGTTGATATCTTTGCGGCCTTTGGCCGCAGAAAAAGCAAAGGAGTTTTGCACTATGGTAACAAGCGAACTGCTCCGCGCCGTGCGTCTGGGAAAAGAGGACGAAGCGCTGACAGAATTATACGGCGCCGACCGGCTTCCCGCGCAGCGGGAGCGCTATGCCGCCGCCATTGCGGAATTTGCCTCTTTATACGGCGAGCGGGAGGTTTCCGTGTTTACCGTTGCGGGGCGCAGCGAGATTTCCGGCAACCATACCGATCACAATCACGGCTGCGTGATCGCCGCCTCCATTGATCTTGATATTATCGCCGTTGCGGCACGCTGCGAGACAAATACGATCAGCATCAAAAGCGAGGGCTTCCCGCGCGATGTCGTCTCGCTTTCCGAGCGCGTACCGGATCCGGAGCGCTATTTCACATCCGGCGCGCTGATCGCGGGCGTGGCAGAGGGCTTTTGCCGTGCGGGGCTGCGCGTGGGCGGCTTTGTCGCCTATACCACCTCAAATGTGCTCAAGGGCTCCGGCCTTTCCTCCTCCGCCGCTTTTGAAGATATGGTCGGCAATATTCTGAATTATCTTTATAACGACGGCTCCGTTGACAACGCCGAGATTGCAAAAATCGCGCAGTTTGCGGAAAATGAATTTTTCGGCAAGCCCTGCGGCCTGATGGACCAGGTCGCCTGCGCCGTGGGCGGCTTTGTTTCCATCGACTTTGCCGACCCAAAAGCCCCCGTAATTCAAAAAGCGGACTTTGATCTTGCGGCGCACGGCTATGCGCTTTGCATCGTCTCCACAGGCGGCAACCATGCCGATCTCAACGAAGATTACGCCTCCGTTCCGGCGGAGATGAAAGCGGTCGCGCAGCATTTTGGGCAGCAGACCCTGCGCGGCATTTCCCGTGCGCAGGTGGTCGCGGCTCTGCCGCAGCTGCGGGAAAGCGTTGGCGACCGCGCGATTCTGCGCGCGCTGCACTTTTTGGCGGAAAACGATCGTGTCGCCGCGCAGAGCGAGGCTCTGAAAAAAGGCGACCTCGCCGCCTTTTTCGACGGCGTGATTGCCTCCGGTCTTTCTTCCTTCTGCTATTTGCAGAATGTTTATACCACAAAAAACGTACGCGAGCAGGGGCTTTCCCTTGCGCTCAACCTTGCGGAAGGCTTTTTGCGCGGCAAGGGCGCATGGCGCGTGCACGGCGGCGGATTTGCGGGCACGGTGCAATGCTATGTCCCCCTTTCTGATGTGGATGCGTTCCGCGCGCTGATGGACGGCGCATTCGGCGCAGGCGCCTGCCATGTTCTGAAAGTGCGCGCCGTGGGCGCCGGAAAGGTGCTCTGAGAAAGACAAAGCAAGGCTGCAAGGCGGTTTTCTCCGCTTTGCAGCCTTTTTTGATTGCTCTTTTGTACATGCCTTTTTGCTTTTTAATCCTTTGCCAGGCGGAATACATCCTCCGAGCGCCCCAGCACCATCATGTGCTCCTGCGCCCGGAATACATGGTCCGCCCCCTCAAGCGGCGCGATGCTGTTGTCCTGCCGCAGCGCTACAATATTGATTTTAAAGCGCTTGCGCACATCCAGCTCCGCCGGCGTTTTGCCGATCCAATCCCGCGGCACGGCAATTTCATAAATGGAATATTCCGCTGTCAGAGGAAAATAATCGAAAATGTTTTCGGTATTATAGCGCACCGCCGTTTTCTCGGCAATCTCCTGCTCGGGGCAAATCACCTCGTTCGCGCCGATTTTGCGCAAAATCTCCGCCTGCACCGCCTTTTTCGCAACGCTGACGATGCAATGCGCGCCGAGCGTGTGCAAATGGGAGGTAATCACAAGCGAGGATTCAAAATCGTCAAACACGGAAACAAAGCAAACATCAAAGCTTGCAATGTCAAGGGAGCGCAAAAGCTCCAAATCCGTACAGTCCGCAATCTGCGCATCGGCAAAGTCCTGCGCGTTTTGATTCACGCGCGTTGCATCCGCATCAACGATCATCACTTCATTTCCGAGCTGCGTCATTTTGTGCGCCAGGTGCAGCCCGAAGCGCCCAAGGCCGATAATCAAAATGTTTTTCATGGTCTTTACTCCGTTTTCTCGTTTATCCGATCAGAATACTCTCGCTCGGGCGCTGTGCCTCGGGCGTTTTCTTTTTCTCCGCAACGGCAAGCAAAAAGCTCAAAGCCCCAAGCCGCCCCGCAAACATCAAAAGCATCAAAAGCGCGCGGGAAAGCGGCAAAAGCTGCGTGGTAATGCCGGTGGTGAGCCCCACGGTCGCAATCGCCGAGATCACCTCGTAAACCAGCTGCCCCAACGGATACGGCTCATACAGCGACAAAATGCCGACGGCGCCGAGTGCCCCGGCAAGGTACACGAGCAAAATAGCCGATGCCTGGCGCACCTGGCGCCCCTCGATCCTGCGGCGAAACAGCACCAAAGAGTCCCGCCCGCGTACCGCGGAAAAGGCGTTGCTCAATACCAAAAATACCGTTGCGGTCTTCACGCCGCCCGCCGTGGAGCCGGGACTGCCGCCGATGAACATCAATATACAGCAAAGAAACAGCCCGAAAGAGGAAAGCGCCCCCTGGTCCACGGAGAAAAAACCCGCCGTGCGCGTGGTGCACGATTGAAACAGCGATGCAAGCAATGCCGCAGGCGCGGAAAGCCCGGCAAGCACCCCTTGCCGCTCAGAGATAAAAAACAGCGCCCCGCCGCCAAACAAAAGCACGGCGCTTGTGCATAAAACGATTTTGGAATGCAGCGAATAGCGGGAAAGATGATGCCGCCGATGCAGCACATCGTCCCAAACCACATAGCCGATGCCGCCCAGGGTGATCAGCGCAATCAGCGTCAGACTCACAAGCGGATCCGCCGCGAAACGGCTGACGCTTTGCCCCGGCGCAAAAATGCCGCAAAGGTCAAATCCGGCATTGCAAAAAGCGGAAACGGAATGAAACACCGCCTGCCATATTCCCTGTCCCGCGCCGAGCAGAGGCACAAAGCGGATCGCCAAAAGCGCGGCGCCCGCGCTCTCAATCAGCGCCGTGCCGCATAAGATCATCAAAAACATGCGGCGCGTATCCATGCGGCGCATGC
>ERZ1026844.1739-NODE-1739-length-12720-cov-6.145835_pt1 | contig 12720 bp, 9 predicted proteins | sample MGYA00380152_ERZ1026844 | MGnify/ENA primary metagenome ERZ1026844 (study PRJEB33269, sample SAMEA4719788) | human gut metagenome | biome: human-associated habitat; feature: organic feature; material: feces | place: Cameroon | collected 2013-10 ... | reverse complement strand
ACGGGATGGGCATAGCGCGGCGGCAGGGGGAAATCCTCGGGCAGGACATTTTCGAGGTTGGCCTGCGCCTCCTCCCACGCGCGGGCGACCGCCCTTTTGTTGTTCTTCGCCGTGGGCAGCACGTGCGCGCCGGAGAAAAAGAACACCGCGGCAAAGCCGAAGAGCGCAAAGTAAACGCCGAAGTCGCCGCCGTTGCGCCAGGAAATGATGCCGTAGACCAGTGCCGCAGCGCCTGCGATCACGATCGCCAGCGCCACCCACCGGTAGGCGGGATTCGTGTGCTCGTTGACGCGCTTGGCCTTGGCCGCCGCGGAGAGCTGCGCCGTCAGCTCAGGGTAGCCGGAGAGGAATTTCTGCGCCTGTTCCAGCTCTTCTCTGGCGCTCTGCGCCGCGGGCGTGAGCGTATCCAGGTAGCGTCTTGCTTCCTTTTCCGCCTTGGCCTGCACGCGCCGCTCGCCGCCTTCGCTGAGCGTTGGGATCTCGGGGTGCGCGGCAGCGATGCAGGCAAGCATCTCGTCCACATCTTCCTCCCGCTTGAAGGTGCACTGCTTTTCCTGCCCGTCGTCATACTGCACCACAAGGTACGGGATCGCGCCAAAAACGCCCTTTCCAGAGAAGCCGCCCTGGCTCATCGCCACGCGCTTGAAAACGCGGCGCACCGACGAAAGCGCAACATAGTAATGCCGGTCGATCAGAAAATTATTCAGATACAGCGCCTCTTCCCCCACGCCGCAGGGGCCAAAGCGCTTGCAGGACTTTTTGTCCGCGGCGAGAACTTCATCCGCAATGCTCGTCTCGCCAAGGCGCACAGGTGCAAAAATCATAAGGCTCCTCCAAAGTTTGAAAAAGCGGTGGGAGAGCATTCTCCCACCGCTCTAAGAATGGTTTACTTGTGCAGGGTCTCGTAGTGAGGCTCGGTGTGGCGCTTCTTGATGGTGTACAGGAAGATGCCGAGGAACAGAGCCGCAGCGAGGATGCCGATGGGGTAAGCGACAGCGGTGTTGTACACGGTCGCGCCCTCAGCAGTCTTGCTGTTGAGGAACTGGCCGAGGCACTCATTGCCCAGCAGGAAGTAGGTCACGGAAACAGCGCTCATAAAGGTCGCAGGAACAGCGGTGATCCAGTAGTTCTTCTTATCATAGAAGAGGTACATGGAAGCAGCCCACAGAACGATCATGGCGAGGGTCTGGTTGGTCCAGCTGAAGTAACGCCAGATGATGGTGTAGTCGATCTTGCCGAGGGCGTTGCCGATACCAAGAACGGCGCCGACGCCGAGAACGGGCACGCAGAGAATCAGACGGTTCTTCCAGCTCTTCTGCTCCATGTGGAACCAGTCAGCCAGAACAAGACGTGCGGAACGGAACGCGGTATCGCCGGAGGTGATGGGGCAGGCGATAACGCCGAGCATGGCGAGCGCAATGCCCACGCCGCCCATGGTCTTGGAGCAGACGTCGTAAACAGCAGTGGAACCGCCGCCGCCGAGAGCCAGCAGCTCCTCGCCGGTGTAGATCGCGCAGCCGGCAGCAGCCCAGATCAGGGCGATGATGCCTTCAGAGACCATTGCGCCGTAGAAGACGAAGTGGCCCTGCTTCTCGCTCTTCATGCAGCGAGCCATCAGGGGGCTCTGCGTGGCATGGAAACCGGAAATGGCGCCGCAGGCAACGGTGATGAACATGAAGCTCCAGATCGGAGTGCCCTGCGGGTGGAGGTTGGCGAAGTTGTTCCAGATCTCGGGGATCTCGTAGCCCTTGGTGAAGATACCAAGCGCCACGCCGAGCGCCATGATGATGAGGCAGATGCCGAACACGGGGTAGATCTTACCGATGATCTTGTCGATGGACAGGAACGTTGCGATGAAGTAGTAGATCAGGATCAGAACCAGCCAGAAGAGCTTGCTGGCGAAGATACCGGTGCTGCCGCCCTTGGTGCACAGCAGCTGGATGAGGCCGGCGGGGCCGACAGCGAACACGGTGCCGACCATCACGAGCAGCAACACGCTGAACACGCGCATGACGTTCTTCATTGCGCCGCCGAGGTAGATACCGGAGATCTCGGAGATGGAAGCGCCTTCATTACGCTCGCTCATCATACCGGAGAAGTAGTCATGGACTGCACCGGCAAAGATGGTACCGAAGGTGATCCACAGGAAGACGACAGGACCCCAAAGAGCACCGCTCAGAGCGCCGAAGATGGGACCCAGACCCGCAATATTCAGAAGCTGGATCATAAAGAGCTTCCACTGCGGGAGAACCATGTAGTCCACGCCATCGTTGATCTTCACGGCCGGCGTTTCACGGTCGTCAGGGCCGAAAGTCTTTTCGACGATGCCACCGTAAACGAAGTAGCCGCCGATCAGCAATGCGAGGCAGATCAGAAAGCTAAACATTTTTCTCCTCCTATTTTTTTCACAAATGTTTGCCTTGCAGGGTGAATTTCCCCTGCGTTTCGCCCAATTATAATATTTTTTTAGAAGAAAATGTCAATCGTCATTATGACCAAAAATAAGGTGTATCAGTATGCAATTCATATTTTGATTCCTGCATCTTTCGCGCACGATCGCCTTGAATTCGGCAAAAAAGCCGATGTGCACTTTGCTGCACATCGGCCTTTCACCATTTTTGGTCATGGTGTTTAGTTTTTTTCAGTCTTCTTTTTCAGCTCTCTTCAGCACGTAGGCGAGCATATCGCCCTGCCCGATCACGTCACGGTGGCGCACCTCGCGGGAGCGGAGACCGGCAAGATTCTTCGGCACGGGCACGCCTGTCACGTCGTGCAGCTGCTCCATTACGTCAAACTCGTCGCCCTTCGCGCTCTCGCCGATCCCTTCGAGCACGGCAGCGGGGAACTTGTAGGGAGAGGCGGTGGAGAGCACGACGACCGCATTGTGGTCGGCATTTTCCTTCTTATACTGCTGTGCCACGTCCCAGGCGACCGCTGTATGCGTGTCGCAGAGGTAGTGGTGCTCGTGCCAGACCTTGCCGATGGCGGCCTTTGCGCCCGCATCGTCGCAGCAGCCCGCCCAGAAGAGAGAACGCAGCTTTGCAAGCATCTCGCCGTCCACCTCGTAGTATCCCTCCTTGCCAAGCTGCTGCATCAGCTGTGCAACGAGCGCATCGTCGCCGGAGAGCAGATAGAGAAGGCGCTCCAAATTGCTCGAAACGAGAATATCCATCGAGGGCGAGACGGTCTTGTAGAAGGGGCGGCGGCGGTCGTAGCGGCCCGTGCGCAAAAAGTCGGTGAGCACGTTGTTGGCGTTGGACGCGCACACGAGCCTGCCGACGGGAAGCCCCATCTCCTTGGCAAAGTAGCCCGCCAGAATATCGCCGAAGTTGCCCGTCGGCACGACGAAGTCGACCTTGTCGCCCTCGTGAATGCGTCCCATCTTCACAAGGTCGGCATAGGCTCTGTAATAGTACATCACCTGCGGGGCAAGGCGGCCGATGTTGATGGAGTTGGCGCTCGACAGGCGCACGCCCTTGCCTGCAAGCAGCTCATCGCGGCTGACGGCGGAGAAAATTTTCTTCACGCCCGTCTGCGCATCGTCAAAGTTGCCGCGCACCGCGCACACACAGACATTGTCGCCCTCCTGCGTGGCCATCTGCGCCTGCTGCACGGCGCTCACGCCGCCGTAGGGATAGAAAACGACGATTTTCGTGCCCGGCACGTTGCAAAAGCCCTCCATCGCGGCCTTGCCGGTGTCGCCGGATGTGGCGGTCAGAATGAGGATCTCGTCGTTTACGCCGCACTTTTCCTTCGCCGCGGTCATCAATCGCGGCAGCATGGAGAGCGCCACATCTTTAAAAGCGCTCGTCGGCCCGCGGAACAGCTCGAGAATAAAGTCTTCTCCGACGGGAACGCTCGGCGTGAGGTGATCGCTCTCGAACTTGCCGCCATAGCCCGCGCGCACGAGAGAAGCCATCTCCTGCTCGGAAAAGTCCGGCAGAAGCTTTGCAAGGATCCTGGCCGACATGGAAAAGGTGTCGAGGTTCAGAACCTCGCGGTAGTCGAAACGGACCTCGTCGAACGACGGCATCGTATAAAGGCCGCCGTCGGGCGCAAGGCCGTCCAGAATGGCCTGCGCACTGCCGGCCTTCAGATTTTTATTGCGGGTGCTCTGATATTGCATGGACGTTTCCTCCTGTATCCCACAGGGAAAGTTTTTTTGCTTCCCCTATTGTATTTTCACAAACGCTATGTTATATTGTTCCCATCTAAAAGTCAAGTGTTTTTCTCTCAGAGACATTTTCGGCACAAGTTACAAATTCGTCCGCACTTGACGGAGTATCCCCCAAAAAGAAAGAAGGTATTTCCCCGTGAAAATTGCACTTTTGGGCTTCGGCACTGTTGGCTCCCATTTCTATAAGTTGTGTGAGGGGCGAAGCGATTTGCAGATCACCGCCGTTCTCTCCCGCCGCCCCCGTCCGGAGCTCACCTGCACCGTGACTGCCGATTACGATGAGATCGTGCGCGATCCCTCTATTGATATTGTGGTGGAGGTCATGGGCGGCGTCGAACCGGCGTACAGCTACCTCTGCGCAGCCATGCGCGCGGGCAAGCACGTCGTCACGGCGAATAAGCAGCTCATGTGCGCCCGCTTTGATGCGCTCACTGCCCTTTCCAAAGAAATGGGCGTGGCGCTGCGCTGCACCGCCGCCGCAGGCGGCGGCATTCCCTGGCTCACTTCCCTCTCCCGCGCATCTCAGCTCGATGAGATCACTGCGGTCGAGGGCATCCTCAACGGCACGACGAACTATATGCTCTCTGCCATGACGAATTCCGGCGCGGACTATGCAGCCGCCCTGCAAAAGGCACAGGAGCTCGGCTACGCCGAGGCCGATCCCACCGCGGACGTCGAAGGGCTTGACGCGCGGCGCAAGCTCGTCCTCTCCGCCGACCTTGCCTTCGGCGTGAATATCAAGGAAGAGGACATTCCCTGCGTCGGCATTTCGTCCGTCACCGCGGCAGACATTGCAAGGGCGAAGGAAGAGGGTCTCACCTATAAGCTGATCGCCCGCGCGGAAAAGTCCGGCAATGCAGTGGCCGCCTTCGTCTGCCCCACGCTCTTCCCCTCCTCCGCGCCCGAGGCGCATACCGATGGCACAGGCAACCTCGCCACGCTCTACGCCGCGCGCTTTGGCAGGCAGAGCTTTTCCGGCGCGGGCGCGGGCGGCTATCCGACCGGCTCGAGCGTCCTGCGCGACTGTCTCGACATTGCCGATGGCTGCCGCAGCTTCTATGCCGATTCCTTTGTCCCCCGCCCCGTGAATCTCTCCGGTATGCAGGGCAAATGGCTCTTCCGCTGCATGGGCGAATATTTCGTCCGCGAGTGCAGCGCCCGCGAGGCATTCAATGCCTACGATTCTTATCGAAAGAACGACCCGCACGCGCTCCTTGCGCGCTATGCGGTCGATGAGGAATGATCTCCATGCTCAAAGTTTTGAAATTCGGCGGCTCCTCGCTTGCCGACGCGCATCAGTTCGCCAAAGTGAAGTCCATCGTGGACGCAGACCCCGCCCGCCGCGTGGTCATCGTTTCCGCGCCGGGCAAGCGCTTCTCCGGCGACCATAAGATCACCGATCTTCTCTATCTCTGCGCCGCGCACATCAAATACGGCGTTTCCTGCGAGGATATCTTTGCCATGATCCGCGACCGCTACAATGAGATCATTGCGGAGTGCGGCTTAAAGCTCTCGCTCGACAAAGAATTTGACGAGCTGTGGTGCAAGATGCAAAGCGGCATCAGCAAGGACGAGCTTGCCTCGCGCGGCGAATACTTCTCCGCGCGGCTCATGTCCGAGTTCCTCGGCTTCGAGTTTTTAGACGCGGCGCTGTGGGTCAAGTTCAAGTTTGATGGCAGCGTCGACCGGGACGCCTCCTACGCGGCACTGCGCGCCGCCGCAGAGGGACGCAGGGTCGTCATTCCCGGCTTTTACGGCGTGATGCCGGACGGTCACATCAAGACCTTCTCCCGTGGCGGCAGCGACATCACCGGCGCGCTCGCCGCGGCGGCGCTCGGTGCGGACGTGTACGAAAACTGGACGGACGTCTCCGGCATTCTGATGGCAGACCCGCGCATCGTAGACGATCCCGAGCCGATCCGCCGCGTGACTTACAGCGAGCTGCGCGAGCTGAGCTACATCGGCGCGCAGGTGCTGCACGAGGGTACGATCTTCCCCGTGCGTGAGAAGAACATCCCCCTCAACATCCGCAACACCAACGCCCCCGATCACCCCGGCACGATGATCCTGGAATCCATCGAAGACGAGCAAAAAGAGGGCGGCTTCATCACCGGCATCGCCGGCAAGAAGGGCTTTTCCATCATCACCATTGCCAAAACAGGCATGTCGAGCGAGCCGGGCACACTTTTGAAGATCCTCAACGTGCTCGCCAAGCACGAGGTCAATGTGGAATATCTGCCCTCCGGCATCGACAATGTTTCCCTTGTTGTCTCGTCCGACAAGGTGTCCCGCTCGCTCTATGAAATGTTGGGCGAGCTGCAAAAGGAAGTGCAGCCGAATAAGATAACCGTAACGGAGCACATCGCCATTGTTGCCGCCGTTGGCCGCAAGATGGCCTATCAGCCCGGCGTTTCCGGTAAGATCTTCGCCAAGCTCGGCGAAAACGGCGTGAACATCCGCATGATCACACAGGGGCCGGAGGAACTCAACATCATCGTGGGCGTGGAGGAAAAGGATTTTGAACAGGCCATCCGCGTCCTGTATCACAGCTTTGTAAAGGAGAATGTAGTGTCATGAAGCAGGTCAACATCGGTATTCTCGGTGCCACGGGCGCCGTCGGTCAGGAAATGATCAAAATTCTCGAAGAGCGCAATTTCTCTGTCGCGTCCCTTCGTCCCATCGCAAGCGCAAGAAGCGCGGGCAGTAAGATTTCGTTCCGCGGGCAGGAATGCACCATCGTCGAAGCCTCCGACGATGCCTTTGAGGGGCTCGATATCGTCCTCGGCGCGGCGGAAAACGACATCGCCGAGCGTTTCGCTCCCGCGATCGTCAAGGCGGGCGCGGTGTTCGTCGATAACTCGAGCGCCTTCCGCCTCGACCCCAATGTTCCCCTCGTCATTCCCGAGATCAACCCCGAGGACGTGAAGTGGCACAAGGGCATCATCTCGAATCCCAACTGCACCACGATCGTCACGCTTGTGGCCATCAATGCCCTCGCCAAGGAAAGCCCCATCGAGACGATCATCGCCTCTTCCTACCAGGCCGTCAGCGGCGCGGGCAAGGGCGGCATCGACGAACTCAACAATGAGGTCAAGGCCCTTTCCGAGGGCAAGCACCTTGAGCCCAAGGTCTTCCAGTATCAGATCGCGTACAACATCATTCCCCAGATCGGCGGCGAGGCCTTCGAGGGCTACACCAGCGAGGAGATGAAGATGCAGAATGAGGGGCGCAAGATCCTCCACCTGCCCGAGATGAAGGTCAGCTGCACCTGCGCGCGCGTGCCCGTCGTCCGCAGCCACAGCGTCTCCGTCGTGCTGCGCACGAAGGAAAAGATCAGCGTCGAGCGCGCCAAGGAGCTCATCGCAAACGCCCCGGGCTGCAAGCTCGTGGACGACCTCAAGAACAAGGTCTACCCCATGCCGCTCGACACCTCCGACCAGGACATCGTCTATGTTGGCCGCATCCGTGAGGATCTGACCGACGAGCGCGGGCTGAACCTCTGGTGCTGCGGCGATCAGGTTCGCAAGGGCGCCGCCACCAACACCATCCAGATCGCGGAGCTGCTGGTAAAATAAAACTGCATAGTTCCTCTCTTTCCCCGTTTTCTGCCTTTTGTTGGCGGAAAACGGGGTTTTTTTATCACAACAGGCTGGAAAAGCAAACGCATGCCGTCTGTCACAACTCCGTCTGTTGTTTATTTTGTCAATGTTTCCCAGTTTTTCTTGTATGTTTTCCCCATTTTTCTCACCGATTGTAAATTCTATTTGACTTTGCCCTTGGCGGAGACTATGCTGTAATTACAGATTGGAAACGTTACCGGAAAGGTTTCCGGAGCGGTCGCAGGGGGCGCTGGAGCATGACCATCAAGGATATCGCAAAACTTGCAGGGGTCAGCGTCAGCACGGTTTCCCGTGTGCTCAATGACCGGCCCGATGTGAGCGAGGATTCCCGCAGACGGGTCCGCGCCGTCATCGAGGCGCACCGGTATGTGCCGAACAACAGCGCTCGCGACCTCGTCAAAATTCGTTCTGACGCGGTCGGCCTTGTGGTGCGCGGCGTACAGAATCCCTTTTATACCGATATTATCCATGCCATCGAGCAAAAGCTCGACGCTTCGGGCTACACGATGGTCATGCGCCAGATCCCGTCCGGCGACGACGAGATTCAGTGCGGCGCGGTGATGGAAAAGGAAAAGCGCCTGCGCGGCATCATTTTCCTCGGCGGGCGCAGCGATTATTCCCCCGAGGAGGTCTCGCTTCTCGGCGTGCCCTACATCTGCTGCTCTTACACGAATTCCTACGGCACGCTGCCGCCGGACTCTTACTCCTCCGTTTCCATCGCCGACGAGCAGGAGGCTTATCGCGCGGTGAAGGAGCTTTACGAGAGCGGCCACCGCCGCATCGCCGTGCTGACCGCCGATCCGGACGACAGCTCGATCTCCCAGCTGCGCTACCTCGGCTATCAGCGCGCGCTGCGTGACTTTGGCTTGACCGAGCATCCGGAGGATCTCATCTGCGCCAGCGACTTCACCATCGCCAATGCCTATGCCGCGATGCAAAAACGTCTGCGCTCACCCGCCGACTTTACGGCAGTATTTGCCATTGCAGACGACATGGCCATCGGTGCGATGCGCGCCCTGCGCGAAAGCGGGCGCTCCGTCCCCGGCGATTGCTCCGTCATCGCCATCGACGGCATCAGTGTTTCGGAATACATCCACCCCATGCTCACCACCCTCTGCCAGCCCATGACCGCCATGGGCGAAACCAGCGTCGGCATTCTGCTCGACATCATCGAGGGGCGCAGCGGCCACCGCCACGTCACACTGCCGACCGAGCTGCGCAAGGGCGCTTCCGTGCAGCGTCCCCACCAGTGATTTTCCCGCGGAACTCGCGTGAAAATAAATTTAAAAAGGAGTATAGATGAAATGAAAAAGTATCTTGCAATGATCCTTGCTCTTGTCATGGCTCTTTCTCTCGTCGCCTGCGGCGACAAGCAGGACGATGCCGCTGACAACAACGGCGATACTGCTACCGGCAGTGTCTACTGGCTGAACTTCAAGCCCGAGGCCGACGCTACGCTGCAGAAGGTCGCCGCCATGTACACCGAGAAGACCGGTGTGCCCGTCACCGTTGTGACCGCCGCTTCCGGCACCTACAACGAGACCCTGACCGCCGAGATGGACAAGTCCGCTCCCCCGACGCTGTTCGTCGTGGGCAACCAGGCCGCTGTTGAGACCTGGGGCGACTACTGCTACAATCTCTCCGGCACCGACATTGCCAACGAGCTGAACACCGACGCCTACAACCTCTACGACGCTGACGGCAAGCTCTGCTCCATCGGCTACTGCTACGAGTGCTACGGCATCATCGTCAACGAAGACCTTCTGGAGAAGGCCGGCTACACCCTGGGCGACATCACCAACTTTGAGACCCTCAAGGCCGTCGCCGAGGACATCCACGCCCGCGCTTCCGAGCTCGGCTTCGATGCCTTCACCTCCTCTTCCATGAGCGACGACTCCAGCTGGCGTTTCACCGGCCACCTCGCCAACCTCGAGTACTACTACGAGTCTGTGGACGATCCCGACGCCTGGAAGGAGTGCCCCTCCAGCATCACCGGCGCCTACATGCAGAACTACAAGAACCTCTGGGATCTGTACATCAACAACAGCGCTGTGAATCCTGCGGATCTGGCTGCCGGCGGCTTTGACGCGGCGGACGAGTTCGGCAAGGAGCAGGCCGTGTTCTATCAGAACGGTTCCTGGGAGTGGGCTAAGCTCACCGGTACCGGCGACGATCAGTACGGTCTTGACAACCTGTCCATGATCCCGTTCTACTGCGGTGTTGCGGGCGAAGAGAACGCGGGTCTCAACTGCGGCACCGAGAACTGCTGGGCTGTCAACGCCAAGGCTTCCGAGGAAGACATTCAGGCCACGCTCGAATTCATGAACTGGATGGTCACCGATCCCGAGGTCTCCCGTATGCTGGTCGATGAATTCGCCGCCATGCCCTATAAGCAGGCTGCCGAATCCACCAACGGCTTCCTCGCCGACGCCAACGACTACACCACCAACGGCAACTACATCATGCCCTGGGTCACTAACTTCCAGCCGAACGTTGATGCTTACCGCGCCGCGCTCGTCTCCGCGATGAACCAGTACGACGCCGACCAGACTGATGTCAACTGGGCGCTCGTCAAGACCGCGTTTGTTGACGGTTGGGCCACGCAGTACGCTGCCGCCAACGGCTAATACACCTTCTGCGCGATCTGCATAAGAACAACAAGAGGGGCGGGCGATTTCGCCCGCCCCTCCCTGTATCTCACGCCTTCCGCCGCACGAAGCGGGGCGCGTGATCAAAAATCGCCGCATATTGCGGCAGCGCACCAATCTCTTTATCTTTTTGCCGGGAGTTGATCGAATTGAAACACAAGCACAGCAATGCCGCCGTCAACAGCTCGATGATCCGCCGCTCCACCCGCCGTTGGTTCCCGCTGTTCATGGGGCCGATGGTCTGCGCATTCTTCATCGGCTTTGTTTACCCGTTCTGCAAGGGTATCTATCTCTCCTTCTGCAAGTTCAAGGTCACAAGCGATGCGACCTTTGTCGGCCTTGACAACTACCGCCGCGCATTTCAGGACGTGAGCTTTGTCCACTCGTTCTGGTTCACGGCGCTGTTCGCCGTCGTGTCGCTCGTGCTCATCAATGTACTGGCCTTTGCCGTCGCCTACGCGCTCACGCAGGGCATCAAGGGCAGCAACCTCTACCGCACGGTGTTTTTCATGCCGAACCTCATCGGCGGCATCGTGCTCGGCTACATCTGGTCGATGATCTTCGACGGCATCCTCTCGCGCTACGGCACGTCGATCCTGCTCAACACGAAGCTCGGCTTCTGGGGACTCATTATTTTAATGTGCTGGCAGCAGATCGGCTACATGATGATCATTTACATCGCCGGTCTCCAGGCCGTACCCGAGGATATGCTCGAGGCCGCAAAGATCGACGGTGCCAGCCGCTGGCAGACGCTCTGGAAGGTCACGATCCCGAATGTGATGCCGTCCATCACCATCTGCACGTTTCTCTCGCTCACAAACGGCTTCAAGCTCTTTGACCAGAACCTCGCCCTCACGGGCGGTCAGCCCTACAATATCCTGCCCGACGGCAGCTCCATCAAGACGACCGAAATGCTCGCGCTGAACATTCTCAACACCTTCTACGGGCAGAATGCCAACTCGCGCGGCACCGCGCAGGCCAAGGCCGTGCTGTTCTTCATCCTCGTAGCGTCCATCGGTCTTCTTCAGCTTCGCTCCAACCGCAAAAAGGAGGTGCAGCAGTAATGAACAATCGCTCTCTTTCCGCCGAACGCCGCCGCAAGACGGTTCTCTCCGTTGTGCTCGGCATCATTTGCATCATCTATGTGCTGCCGGTTCTGACGGTGGTCATCAACTCCTTCAAGATCAACACCTACGTCAAAACCGACACCTTCGCCCTGCCGAACGCAGAGAGCTTTGCCGGCTGGGCCAACTTCATCAAGGGTCTGACCTTCGGCAACTACCCGTTTTTGAAGTCCGCCGGGTACAGCTTGTTCATCACCATCGTTTCCACCGCGCTGATCCTGCTCTGCACGTCGATGGCCGCGTGGTACATCGCGCGCGTGGACAGCAAGCTCTGCCGTGCGATCTACTACCTCTGCGTCTTTTCCATGGTCGTGCCGTTCCAGATGGTCATGTTCACGCTGTCGAAAACGGCCGATACGGTCAAGCTCCCCTATTTTAACTTTGCCTCCGGCGGCTTTCGTCTGGTCGCGCTGAATACGCCGTGGACGATCCCCATCATCTACCTCGGCTTCGGCGCGGGGCTTGCGATCTTCATGTTCGTCGGCTTTGTCAAGTCGATCCCGCTTGAGATCGAAGAGGCCGCCGCCATCGACGGCTGCGGCCCGCTGCGCACGTATTTCTCCGTTGTGCTGCCGATGCTGCGCCCCACGATGATCTCCGTCGGCATTCTCGAGATCATGTGGGTGTGGAACGACTATCTGCTGCCCTATCTCGTGCTCGACCGCACGAAGTACATGACCATTCCCATTCACATTCAGTATCTCAAGGGCAGCTACGGCACCGTCGATCTCGGCGCGACGATGGCGCTGATCCTGCTCAGCATTCTCCCCGTCATCATTTTCTACCTGCTGTGCCAGAAGTACATCATCAAGGGTGTTGCCGCAGGCGCAGTCAAGGGTTGATCCCAATTTTTCCTCGAAAGAAGTGGTTCCATTGATCGAACGATCCGCCGGCATTCTGATGCCGATCTCCTCCCTTCCCTCGCCCCACGGCATCGGCACGATGGGCAAGGCCGCCTATGACTTTGCCGACTTTCTCGCCGCCGCGGGACAGAAATACTGGCAGCTCCTGCCGCTCGGCCCGACGAGCTACGGCGACTCGCCGTATCAGAGCTTTTCCTCCTTTGCGGGTAACCCGTATTTCATCGACCTCGACCTGCTCATCAAGGATAAGCTCCTGACGCGCGCAGAGGTCAACTCCTGCGACTGGGG
>ERZ1026844.1738-NODE-1738-length-12723-cov-3.865093_pt1 | contig 12723 bp, 13 predicted proteins | sample MGYA00380152_ERZ1026844 | MGnify/ENA primary metagenome ERZ1026844 (study PRJEB33269, sample SAMEA4719788) | human gut metagenome | biome: human-associated habitat; feature: organic feature; material: feces | place: Cameroon | collected 2013-10 ... | reverse complement strand
TGTATGCACCGTGCATGCGCGTTGTTCGCCCGCTCAGCGCCCGAATCCGCGCCCGCGGCACACAGAATGAAGGAGAGAACCCGTTTTGGAAGATTTACGCGCATTTTGTGCTTCTTTGAACAACCGCTCCGTCGGTGTAATCGGCGTCGGCATCAGCAATCGCCCCGTCATTGATTTTCTGCTGCGCCACGGCGCCCGTGTCACCGCGCGGGACCGCCGCGATCCCGCAGCTGCAAAGGAGCTGATCGGGCAGCTGCGCGCCCGCGACGTTGCCTGTCGTTTCGGCGAAGACTACCTTGAGAATATCACCGAGTCGCTCCTGCTCAAAAGTCCGGGGGTCCGCCCCGATCTGCCGCAACTGCAAAAGGCTGTTGATAACGGCGCCGTGCTCAGCAGCGAAATGGAGCTATTTTTACGGTTTTGCCCCTGCCCCGTGTTCGCCGTGACCGGCAGCGACGGAAAAACCACCACAACGACCCTGACCTCTCTTTTCCTGCGTGCAGCCGCGGAAAACACGCCGCGCCGCGTTTTTTTGGGCGGCAATATCGGCACGCCGCTGCTCCCGCAGATCGAGGCGATCACAAAAGAAGATTTTGTCGCCGCCGAGCTTTCCAGTTTTCAGCTTTTCGGTATGCGCCCGCGCATTGCGCGTGCCGCACTGACCAATATCACGCCGAACCACCTCAACTGGCATACCGATATGCAGGAATATATCGATGCCAAGAAAAATATCTTTCTCGGGCAAAGCGCCTGCGATGTGCTCGTGCTGAACGCGCAAAACCCGCAGACCGCGGCGCTTGTATCAACGGCGCCCGGGCAGGTGATCCTCTTTTCTTCCGAAAAAGAGCCTCAGCTTTGCGCCCCGAATATCAAAGCGGTTTATTTTCTGCGCAAAAGCAGCATCATCCGGCGCGACCGTTTCGGCGAGCGCGCGGTTTTGGATACCGCGCATGTTCTGCTTCCCGGGCGGCATAACCTTGAAAACATCATGACCGCCGCCGCCCTGACGGAGGATTTCGTTCCGCATGAAAAAATGCAGCGCGTGATTGATACCTTTTCCGGTGTTGCGCATCGGCTGCAGCTTGTGCGGAAGAAAGACGGAGTGCTCTTTTACAACAGCTCCATCGATTCCTCTCCCGCGCGCACCCGCGCCGCGCTTTCCACATTCGGCAAAAACGTAATTCTGATTCTCGGCGGCTATGATAAAAAGGTCTCCTATGAGCCGCTTTGCCGCCCCGTTTCTCAGCATGCAAAAGCAGTCGTGCTCACGGGAGCTTCCGCGCCTCTGATCGAAAAAGCGCTTGCAGAGGGGGACGGCGCCGTCGCCGCTGCAGTCCCGCGCTGCACGGAACCGGATTTTGAGGCAGCGGTCCGCCGCGCCGCGGCTTTGGCGGCTGCGGGCGATGCGGTTGTGCTCTCCCCCGCCTGCGCAAGCTTTGATTGCTTTGCAAATTTCGAGGAGCGCGGGAATATATTCTGTAAAATTGTAAATTCTCTTTGACAGAGAAAATGTTGTCGGAAAGGGTGAGTTTCACGGAAGAGAAAACACTGTATCTGACCGATCTTGACGGCACGCTTTTGGCGCCGCAGGGCATCGTCTCGGATTTTACGCAAACGCATCTGAATGCGCTGCTCGACCGCGGGCTTCCGCTCTCCTGCGCAACGGCGCGCACCGCCGCAAGCGCGGCGCCGATTCTGCGCGCACTGCATTTTTCTCTGCCCCTGATCCTGCTCAACGGCAGCTGCCTCTATCACCTCGGCACAGGGAGGTATGAATCGGTGCAATATCTTACGGACGATGCGTTTCGCGGCATTTCGGCGCTTTGCCGCGATGCCGGGATTCACGGCCTTTTTCATACCGTGGAAAACAATCGCCTCAGTACCTATTATACCGAAATTGACACATCTGCCGCGCGGGAATATATGGAACATCGTAAAAAACACTTCGGGAAAGTATTCACACCGTTGTCCGATTTTGCGTCGCTTTGCGGGCGCGGAGTTGTCTATTTCACCTATACCAACACCAAAGAAGCGCTGGATCCGTGGATTGACCGCATCCGCAAAATTCCGCACACAAAATTCGAATATTACGAGGACATTTATCATCCGGGTTTTCAATATCTTGAAATTTTCGATGAGCATGCCTCAAAATACAACGCCGCACTTGCCCTGGCAAAAAGCCGCGGGTTTACCCGCATCACCGCCTTCGGAGATCATAAAAACGATCTGCCCCTGTTTGCCGCGGCAAACCATTGCATCGCCGTCGAAAATGCGATCGGTGAGCTCAGGGAAATCGCCGATGAGATCTGCCCCCCGAACACGCAGGACGGCGTTTGCCGCTGGCTGATGCAAAACGCAAAGTTTGAGGAGACAAAGGAGAATTGACGACATGGCAAAGCTTTATTTCAAATACGGGGCGATGGGCAGCTCCAAAACCGCACAGGCGCTGATTACCAAATTCAATTATGAAGAACGCGGGATGCACGTGTGGCTGATCAAGCCGCAAACCGACAGCCGCGACGGCGCGGACATTGTGCGCTCGCGCATCGGCCTTGAGGCGCATGCGTGGGTCGCCGCGCCGGAAACGGATATTCTGCGCGCCTATGCGGCGCGGGCGGACAAGACCGATGTTATCATTGTGGACGAATGCCAATTCTTCACCCCTGCGCAGATCGATGCCTTCCGCACGCTGGTGGACCGCGATAATATCCCCGTGCTGTGCTTCGGGCTGCGCACGGACTTCCGCACGCAGCTGTTCCCCGGCAGCCGCCGCCTGTTCGAAATTGCGGATTCCGTCACGGAGATCAAAACCGTTTGCTCCTGCGGCGCAAAAGCGATCGTCAATGCGCGCCTTGACAAAAAGGGACGGGTGGTAACACAGGGCTCGCAGGTCTTCCTCGGCGGAAACGACAGCTATATTGCCATGTGCTATCATTGTTATCAAAAAGCCATTGCAACGCAAGAGGCGCAAAAATAAAAAACGGAGGAATGTTTTATGCAGCTCAAAGAAATTCTGTCCCATGTTGACCACACCCTGTTGCGGCAGGACGCGACCTTTGCCGAAATTCGCACCGTGCTGGACGATGCCATGGAATACGGCTGTGCCAGCGCCTGCATCCCGCCCTGCTATGTCCGTTTGGCGGCGGACTATGTCGGCGGCAAGCTTCCCATCTGCACCGTGATCGGCTTTCCAAACGGTTATATGACGACCGAGGTCAAATGCTTTGAAGCTGCGCAGGCGGTGGCAAACGGCGCCGATGAGATTGATATGGTGATTAACATCGGCATGCTGCGCGCCGGGCGGGACGAGGCGGTTCTGGAAGAAATTCGCGCCGTCAAACGCGCCTGCGCCGGCAAGCTGCTCAAGGTTATTATCGAGACATGCCTGCTCACGGAGGAAGAAAAGATACGCATGTGCCGCATCGTTTCCGCCTCCGGCGCGGACTATATCAAAACCTCAACCGGTTTTGCGGGCGGCGGCGCAACGCCGGCGGATGTTGCCCTGTTTGCAAAGTATGTCGAGCCGCATGTAAAGATCAAAGCGGCGGGCGGCATCTCCTCTCTTGCCGATGCCGAGGAATTTTTATCGCTGGGCGCCTCGCGCCTTGGAACAAGCCGCGTCGTCGGAATCGCAAAAAAAGAAAAAAACCCTTGAATGCTCTAAGCGAATATTTTTGAAAGGATGGACAAGAAAATGACAAAGCTTCCGTATCCGACCCCGCACATCAAGGCAACCCCCGATGATTTTGCCAAAACCGTTTTAATGCCGGGCGACCCGCTGCGCTCCAAATTCATTGCGGAAAACTTTTTGGAAAACGCGCACCTTGTCAACAACGTGCGCGGTGTGCAGGGCTACACCGGCACCTATCACGGCGTGCCCGTCAGCGTGATGGCCAGCGGCATGGGCATGCCCTCCATCGGCATTTATTCCAATGAGCTGTATCGTTTCTTCGGCGTGGAAAATATCATCCGCGTCGGCTCCGCCGGGGCGCTTGCCGCGAATGTCCGGCTGCGCGATATTATCCTCGGCATGGGCGCCTGCACCGATTCGGGCTATGCCGCACAGTTCAACTACCCCGGCACCTATGCGCCGATCTGCTCTTATGCTCTGCTCAAAGAAGCCGCCGATGTTTGTACCGAGCGCAAATTGCCGGCGCATATCGGCAATCTCATGTCCTCCGACGCATTTTACAATGCCCGCAGCGATGCCAATGAGGTCTACCGCTCCATGGGCGTGCTCGCCGTGGAAATGGAGGCGGCTGCGCTCTATATGAATGCAGCATACAACGGGAAAAACGCGCTTGCGATCTGCACCGTTTCCGACCACATTTTCACCGGGGAAGCGCTGGATGCCGACGCGCGCCAGAGCAGCTTTTCGCAGATGATCGAGCTTGCACTGGAAGTCGCTGTGCGAGCCGAACAAAAGTGATTTCCGGTATTTGTACAAACTACACAATCGCAAAAGGAACGTTTTGCCGACCGATATTGTTTTTTTACAAAAATAGTTGACAAAATGCGAATGATTGGTATAATAAGTGTTAGCAAGTTCGTAACTCAAAAAAAACGAATGGAGGATTTCTTCGTATGAAAAAAGTTCTTGCTCTTGTTCTTGCATTGCTGATGATGAGCGCAATGTTCCTCGCAGCGTGCAAACCGACTGATGCCGACACGGATGATTCCGGCAGCCAGGGCTCCTCTTCCCAGGACTCCTCTTCCGAGCCGAAACCCGGTGAGGGCTACATGGTCGCAATGGTTACCGACTACGGCGATATTACGGACCAGTCGTTTAACCAGTCCACCTATGAAGCCTGCAAGGCGTTCTGTGAGGAGTACAAGCTCGGCTTCAAGTATTTCAAGCCCGTCGGCAACACCACCGCAGACCGCGTCAGCATGATCGAAGCAGCAATCGATGAAGGCTACAATGTCATCGTGATGCCGGGTTATGCATTCGCAGGCGCTATTGTGGAGGCTGCCCCGAACTACAAAGATGTCAAATTTGTGGCGCTTGACGTGGGTCTTGGCGATCTGCTGGAAGCAGGCGTTACCGCAAAGGGCCAAAAGTATGACTATACCCCTTCCAACTGGAAGCTGGAAGATTATGTTGACATGAGCAATGTTTACAGTGCAATCTACCAGGAAGAGCTCCCGGGTTACATGGCAGGTTATGCAGCCGTGAAACTGGGCTACACCAAGCTCGGCTTCCTCGGCGGTATGGCAGTTCCCGCAGTTATCCGCTACGGTTTTGGTTTTGTTCAGGGTGCTGACGCAGCCGCAAAGGAACTGGGCATCACCATTGATATGAACTATGTCTACGGCGGTCTGTTCCAGGGCGATCCGGCGATCACGGCTGTGATGGATACCTGGTATCAGAACGGCACCCAGGTCGTCTTTGCATGCGGCGGCGGTATCTACACCTCCGCGGCTGATGCTGCAAAGAAGGTCGGCGGCAAGCTCATCGGCGTCGATGTTGACCAGCAGGGTATCATCGATGAGGGCTACGGCGCAGGTACTACCGTCACCTCCGCCATGAAGGGTCTGTATCCCGCAACCTATGACACTCTGACCGATATCATCATCAACGGCAACTGGCAAAAATACGCAGGCAAGATCGAAACCCTCGGTCTGGTCGGCGAAGATGTGGAAAAGAACTATGTTCAGCTTCCGTATGAATCCACTCAGTGGGCAGAAGGCAAATTCACGCAGGATGACTATAAGGCACTTGTGAAGAAGATGTTCGACGGCACCATCAAGGTTTCCAATGACACCTCCGCTTTGCCGGCAGTCACCAACACCAAACTCAGCGACCAGGGCAGAATCGTCGGCTAAGCATTCCGCTTTGCATGCGTCCCCCGCGCCGAATCGGCACGGAGAATGGCTCCCTGAAGTTGAATGGGCACAATAGCAAAAACCGGTGTGGGGGTGTCCTTTTGGGCACCCCCGCTTTTTTTCAAAAACGAAGAAAACTCAAAAAACGACAAAGAAGAAGGGCAGATGACACATGGAACAGTTTGCAATTGAAATGCTCGGCATTACCAAGCGCTTTCCCGGTATCATCGCCAACGATAATATTTCCCTGCAGTTGAAAAAGGGCGAAATTCATGCCCTGCTCGGCGAAAACGGCGCGGGAAAATCCACGCTGATGAGCGTGCTGTTCGGGCTGTATCAGGCGGAACAGGGCGAGATCCGCAAAGACGGAAAGCCCGTGGAGATCCGCGATCCGAACGATGCCAACGCGCTGGGCATCGGCATGGTGCATCAGCATTTCAAGCTGGTGGAATGCTTCTCCGTTCTGGACAATATTATCCTTGGCGTTGAGCCAAACACACTCGGCTTTCTCAAGAAATCGGAAGCGCGCAAAAAAGTGACAGCTCTCTCCGAAAAATATGGGCTTTTTATCGACCCCGATGCAATCATCGAAAATATCACCGTCGGCATGCAGCAGCGCACGGAAATTCTGAAAATGCTGTATCGCGACAATGATATTCTTATTTTTGACGAGCCGACCGCCGTTTTGACCCCGCAGGAGATCGACGAGCTGATGCAGATTATGAAAAACCTCGCGAAAGAGGGAAAATCTATTCTCTTCATCTCTCACAAGCTCAACGAAATCATGAGCGTTGCCGATCGCTGCACCGTTTTGCGCAAGGGCAAATATGTCGGTACCGTTTCCATCAAGGATACCTCCAAGGAAGAGCTTTCCCGCATGATGGTCGGCAGAAATGTCGAATTTGAGGTGCATAAAGAGCCGGCGCAGCCGAAGGAGCCGATCCTTTGCGTGCAGGGGCTCACCATGCACAGCCTGGGCAATAAAAAAGAAAGCGTACGCAATGTTTCCTTTGAGGCGCGCGCGGGCGAGATCGTATGCATTGCCGGCATCGACGGAAACGGGCAGACAGAGCTTGTTTACGGGCTGACCGGCCTTGAAAAAGCAAAAAGCGGAAAAATCACTCTAAGCGGAACCGATATTACAAATGCCTCCATCCGCCGCAGGAGCAAGCTGCATATGAGCCACATTCCCGAAGACCGCCACAAGCACGGCCTTGTGTTGGATTACACACTTGCTGAAAATCTTGTTCTGCAGCGCTATTATGAACCGCAATTCTGCTCACACGCCGGATTTTTGAAGCGGAAAAATATCACGGAATATGCGCAGCGCCTCATCGATTCCTTTGATATTCGCTCAGGGCAGGGACCTATCACAAAGGCACGCTCCATGTCCGGCGGGAACCAGCAAAAAGCTATTGTTGCAAGAGAACTGGACCGCGCCCCCTCCCTGCTCATCGCTGTGCAGCCCACACGTGGCTTGGATGTCGGCGCGATCGAATTCATCCACAAAGAGCTCGTTGCGCAGCGGGATGCCGGCAAGGCAGTTTTGCTCGTTTCGCTGGAGCTTGACGAGGTTCTCAGCGTTTCCGACCGTATTTTGGTGATGTATGAGGGCGAGATCGTCGGCGAGCTTGACCCGAAAACAACAACGCCGGAGGAGCTCGGTCTTTACATGTCCGGTGCAAAAAGGAGGGCAACCGTATGAAAACACGGCTTCGTAAATTTCTGAAAAACGACGGGCTGCAATCTGTTTTCGCTTCCCTGCTCTGCATTCTTTTGGGGCTTTTTATCGGCTACATTGTGCTGCTCTGCATCAACCCGGAGGGCGCGTGGAAAAGCATTCTGGATCTGACAAAGAATTTTTTGGGCTACACAAAAAAAGCCCTGATTTTGAAAAACCTCGGCAATACCCTGGTAAAAACGGCACCTCTGATTCTTTGCTCTCTTTCCATTCTGTTCTGCTATAAGGTCGGCCTTTTCAACATCGGCGCGGCAGGGCAATACTGCGCGGGCATCGCCTTGTCGCTGTACGGCGCGATTGCGCTCGGGCTGCCCTGGTGGACTTGCCTTTTGCTTGCCGTTGCAGCCGGCGCGCTGCTCGGCTGCATCAGCGGTCTGCTCAAGGCATATTGCAATGTCAATGAGGTTATCAGCGGAATCATGCTGAACTGGATTGCGCTGTATTGCACCAATGTGCTGCTGACCGCGGTCAAAGAGCCGACAAGCCCCTATACAAAAGGTCTTCCCAAAACTGCGATTATGCCGTCACTCGGGCTTGAAAAGCTGTTCAATAACAACAAATATGTCACCATTGCCCTGTTCATTGCGGTTCTGCTTGCCGTCTTGGTTTGGGTGGTGCTTGAAAAAACCCGCTTCGGTTATGAGCTCAAAGCAACCGGATTTAACAAAAATGCCGCCAAATATGCCGGCATGCCGGAAAAATGGAATATTGTCATTGCGCTTGTCATCGGCGGTGCATTGGCAGGCTGCGGCGCAGGTCTGTTCTACCTCACGGGCATTGAACAATGGAGCTGCTCCAGCTCCTCCGTGCCGAATATGGGCTTCAATGGGATTGCAGCCGCATTTCTCGGCGGTTTGAACCCCGTCGGCAGCATTTTCTCTTCGTTCTTCATTCAGCATATCACCGACGGCGGCATGCATGTTGATACGAATTTGTACAGCTCCGAAATTTCACAGCTCATTTCTGCGATCATCATTTATCTGTGCGGCTTCGTGCTCTTCACCAAATATGCGTTTAACCGCATTCTGCAAAGAAAAGAAGAGAAGGAAAGACAGGCGAAGGCCGCCGCAGATGACGCCGCGAAAAAACCGGAAGGAGGAGATGCAAAATGACATTGTTGCTGCAATATACCCTGCTGTATGCCTCCGTTTTGATTCTTGTCGCCCTGGGCGGGTGCTTTTCCGAGCGCTCCGGCGTAATCAACCTCGGGCTTGAGGGCATCATGGTCGTTGGTGCAATGGGCGGCTCTTTGGCAATGCGGTTTCTGTATGAGGCGGCGCCGAGCGCTCCCGGCTTTTTATACTTTGTGCTTGCCGTTGTCGCCTCCGTTGCCCTTGGAATGTTCTATTCCCTGTTTCTCGGCATTGCATGCATCCGCTTCCGTGCCGACCAGACCATCATCGGCACCGCGCTGAATATGCTGGCAACCGCCGCCGCGGTCGTTATCATTAAGGCAATCAATGCCGGCGGAAACTCCGGCAGCGCCGTGGTTCGCTATATTGAGCCAAAGCAGCATCTCGTCTTTAAAATCGGCTCTTTTGAGAGCAACTGGTTCTGCGTTTTGACGCTTGTTGTTTTAGTCGCCGCATATATCACGCTGTATAAGACCCGCTTCGGTCTGCGCCTGATGGCATGCGGCGAACATCCGCAGGCTGCCGACAGCGTCGGCATCAATGTGCATAAAATGCGCTATGCGGGCGTTCTGATTTCCGGCGCGCTCGGCGGGCTCGGCGGCATCACCTATATTGTCGCCGGGGTCAGTGAATGGAAATTCGAAGGCGGCGTTATGGGCTTTGGTTTCCTTTCCCTCGCCGTGATGATCTTCGGGCAGTGGAAGCCCGTGCGCATTGCCCTTGCAGCGCTGCTCTTCGGGCTGTGCCGCGCGCTTTCCAACACCTATTCCGGCATTTCCTTTTTGGCAGACCTCAACATCGGCAGTGCCGTTTACAACATGATGCCGTATGTAATTTCCCTGCTCGTGCTCGCCTTTGCCTCCAAGAAATCGCGCGCACCGAAAGCAGAAGGCATTCCTTACGACAAGGGACAGCGCTGATCGTTTTTTAGGAAAAGGAGGAAACGCATCATGCGTATGTATGATTTGATTGCAAAAAAGCGGGACGGCGAAGCGCTGACGGAGGAAGAGCTCCGCACGCTGATCAAAGAATATACCGCAGGAACCGTCCCGGATTATCAAATGGCTGCATTTGCCATGGCAGTTTTCTTCCGCGGCATGAGCGCAGAGGAAACGGCGGTTCTGACCGATGCCATGGCAGACTCGGGCGACCGCATCAACCTGGAGCGATTCGGAACATTCTCCGTGGATAAACACTCAACGGGCGGTGTCGGCGACAAAACAACGCTGATTTTAGCCCCCATTGTCGCCTCGCTGGGCGGCAAGGTTGCAAAGGTCTCGGGGCGCGGCCTGGGTCATACCGGCGGCACGGTGGATAAGCTGGAATCCATCCCCGGCTACAAAACCGCGCTTTCGGAAGAGGCTTTTCTGAGTCAGGTGGAGCGCATCGGCGTCGCGGTGGTCGGGCAAACGGCAAATCTTGCCCCGGCGGATAAAAAGCTGTATGCCCTGCGGGATGTTACGGCGACAGTCAATTCCATTCCCCTCATCGTCTCCAGCATCATGTCGAAAAAGCTGGCGGCGGGCGCGCACTCCATTGTCCTGGATGTCAAATGCGGCAGCGGCTCGTTTTGTAAAACGCCGCAGCAGGCGGAAACCCTTGCAAAAGAAATGGTGCGCATCGGCACGCTGAACGGGCGCCGTATGACCGCCGTCATCACCGATATGGATCTGCCGCTGGGCAATGCGATCGGGAACGCGCTTGAGGTCAAAGAAGCGATTTCCGTTTTGCGCGGAGAAGGCCCGCAGGATCTGCGCACGCTGTGCTGCGACCTTGCGACGGAAATGACGATGCTCTGCCTGCAGCTGCCGCGCGAGGCAGCAGAGGCAGCTGTGAGGGACGCAATCGACAGCGGCAAAGCATTTGCAAAATTCTGCGAATGGATCGAGGCGCAGGGCGGCGACCGCAAAGCCGTGGAAAACCCCGCGCTCCTGCCGCAGGCAGCCCATCATTTTGACATTCTGAGTGATCGGGACGGCTATCTTTGCCATATGAATACCGAGCAAATCGGAATTTCCTCCGTGCTGCTCGGTGCGGGCAGAGCAAAAAAGGAAGACCGTATCGACCCGGGTGCCGGCATTTTGCTGCATGCCAAAACGGGCGACTGCCTCCGCAGCGGCGATGTGATCGCCACGCTGTATGCCAACGATCCCGCATTATTTGACGACGCTGCCGCGGAATTTTGCGGTGCACTCCGTTTCTCGGAGGAGGCGCCGGAGCCGATTCCCCTGATTTTCAAAACCATTCATGCAGAATAACCAAGCGGCAGACAAGAAAGGAAAAAAACATGAATCCCCCTATTCTGATCGGCATTGCCGGGGGCACCGGCAGCGGAAAAACTACCCTGACAAAGCAAATCGTGCGGCATTTCGGCGAGAATGTGACGGTGATCCGCCATGATAACTATTACCGTGCCCATCCCGATCTTGACTATGAGCAGCGGGCAGCGCTCAACTATGATTGCCCCGAGGCCTTTGAAACTGAGCTTTTGATCGAGCATCTCAAGCTTTTGCGCGCCGGGATTCCGATTGATTGCCCCGTTTATGACTACACCGTGCACAATCGCTCCGAAAAAACGGAGCATATTGAGCCGACGCAGGTCATCACTGTGGAAGGTATTCTGATTTTTGCAGATGAGGCGCTTTGCTCGCACATGGATATCAAGCTTTTTGTAGATACGGATGCCGATGTCCGCATTTTGCGGCGCATCCGCCGCGACGTGCGCGACCGCGGGCGTTCGCTGGACAGCGTGATCAATCAGTATCTTGAAACCGTCAAGCCCATGCATGAGCAATATGTACAGCCCAGCCGTAAAAATGCCGATCTGATCATTCCGGAGGGCGGAAAAAACCTGGTGGCGCTTGAAATGATTTTTACGCGCATTGAGGACCACATCCGCGCGTAACTATTCCGAAAAAAGAGAACCGTATCTGCCCAAGGCAAATGCGGTTCTCTCTTTTTATGCACAATGACTTTGCAAACGCCGACGGTCAAAGCGGATATATCGCCGCGCATGATCTCACAGCAGCTTCTGATAGAAAAACATATCCGGGCGGCACCCGAATCTCAAGCCCTCCTCCGCGATTTTTCCGACGCGGCAAAATCCCATTTTCTCATGAAAGTGCACGCTGCCCGTGTTCTCTCCCGTAACAATGGAAACTATGCTGTGCAGCCCCATTGCCCGCCCCGCTTCTTCAATCGCTTTATAAAGGAGCGCACCGATTCCGTGCCCGCGGGCATCCTGCGCGAGGTAAACGGAGAGATCCGCCGTGCGGCGATAGGCGCTGCGCTCATTGTAGCGGTCAAGATAAGCATAGCCGAGCACCTTTTCTCCGCTTTTGGCAAGGAAAAACGGTTATTGCTCCGTAATTCTGCGCACGCGCGCCGTAAAAGCCGGCATCAAGAGCGGTCCTCTTCAAAGGTGATCGTTGTATTTTGAATATAGGTATTATAAATTGCAAGGCAGGCGGAAATATCTTCCTCCCGCGCCGGGCAAAGCCGCACCGCTTTCAGCTCCATATGCCGTTGCTCACTTTCCGCTTGCCTCTCTCGGCGTCTGTTTTTCTTCGGAAGCAGCGCCCGATGCGGTTTGCCGCCTGCGCAGCGCCGTCAAGCAGCGCGTTGCCGTATAGCCGCCCAGGCACAAAAAGACATAGCCGAGGAAGAAGAACAGCACAATCCATAAAAACGGCATGATAAATGTAAAAAACTCACTGAGATTCTGGAAAAAGCCGAGCTCCCGATAATCCGAAATCGCCTGCAGGACCGCGGGAATCAAGCTGAACAAAACAGCCAACAGATTCATCACGAAATAAACGCGGGAGAGCGGATTTTTGCGGGAAAACGCATTTTTCTTTGTGATACCGACGGGCATCACGGCCTTATCGGTATGTTTTGCACGGTAGATCGCGCAAAATGCCGCCTGCACCCCGACCTCCAAAAGAACAATACAAAGATTGAGCAGCAGCACAAGAGACTGGCTCGGCAAAATCGATTCAAACGCAATCTTCGGCGTGTAATAAA
>ERZ1026844.1728-NODE-1728-length-12774-cov-19.303797_pt1 | contig 12774 bp, 14 predicted proteins | sample MGYA00380152_ERZ1026844 | MGnify/ENA primary metagenome ERZ1026844 (study PRJEB33269, sample SAMEA4719788) | human gut metagenome | biome: human-associated habitat; feature: organic feature; material: feces | place: Cameroon | collected 2013-10 ... | reverse complement strand
TTACGGATGGACTCCTTTCCGAGCTGGAGCGCATCAGCAAGGCGGCGCATGAGGCCATTGGCTTTACTTACACGCCGTTGGAGCAGTTGGCAGCATTGCAGTAAAAGACAAACATCAAAAAAATACGGAGGAACAATTATGCTGAATCACATTGTAGTTATGGGCAGACTCACGCGCGATCCGGAGCTTCGTAAGACAGCCGCCGGCGTTTCCGTCACGTCATTTTCCGTGGCGGTAGACCGCGATTTCTCGCAGGACGGACAGAAGGAAACGGATTTCCTTGATGTTGTCGCGTGGCGCAATACCGCTGAGTTTGCGGCAAAGTATTTTACGAAAGGCCGCATGGCAGTCGTGTCCGGTCGCTTGCAGATCCGGAACTGGGAAGACAAAGAAGGCAACAAGCGCCGCACGGCGGAAATTCTTGCGGAAAACATCTATTTTGGCGACAGCAAGAAGGAGGACGACGGCGGTTCTGCTTCCGTACCCACGCAGGGCTTCGGTGCGCCTGCGCAGTCGGGCGGCTTTATGCCTAGCTTCGGCAGCGCACAGCCCGGCGGCTTTGTGCCAAACTTCGGCGGGAACTATTAAACTGACAGTGCAGGGGTGGGATCTTCCCACCCTGCCTTTTCTATGGAGGTGCAAAATGAAGAAATACTTTCGTACCATACAAAACGTCATGGATTCCTGCTGGGGCAATTTTCAGTATGCCGGAATACCCGCAGCACAGAAAACGGATCGTGTGCTGCAAAGCTCCAAGCTGGAGGACTGCATTTACCGCGATCTGAGCAAGGATGATGAGAACCTGGAGGCTATCCAGCAGGAGGCCGCGCCCAAGCTGCATAGCTTTCCCGCGTTGTCCAGAGATATTTTTCAGTCGTTTTACTCGCTGTTTCCAAAGCGAACCGACGCGGACAGGCTTACGGCAGAGGCGCAGAAATTCAACGCGAAGCTGCTTGACCATGTGACCGAGGATGCGGACTATCCCGCGATCAAATCGATCTGCGAAGGGCGGGAACTGCCCGCTTATGAGGCCGCGTCCGAATTTACGGCGAGGATCAGTGCGCAGCTGGATGATTTGCTTTCAGAGCTTGGCGGCAAGGATGGTACGCTAAAAACGCTCGAAAAGCTGCAAGCTGCACGGAATGAGGCGCAGCAGAAGCTCACGGAGCTTTTGGAGCAGATGCGGGATTCCGTGCAGAATCCTACGCTTGAACAGGCGGTGATCGACGCGGCAAATCAGGCCGAGAGCAAAACGCAGCAGGCCGAAGCCGTTGCAAAAATGGTAGATGCCACGGCACGGCAAAACAAAGCCGCTATATCCGAGAGCGTTTCTGCCGCCGTCGATGCGGCTGCGGAAAAGGCAAAGGAGGTACAGACGATCCTCGGCGCGTGGAGTGATGATGCCGGCACGATGGAGAAGAACGCGGTGAACACCGAACTTCTTCAAAAGGTGCGGCAGAATCCCACACTATTGGAGGTCTCAAAGCACCTTGGCCTCTTCCGGGAGATATTCGCACAGGGCAAGCGCAACGGCTACGCCTATGGACGCGGAGAAACCTACGCGCTGGAGTTGGGCAACGATCTTTCTCGCGCCATCGGTTCGGAGTTTGCCATGCTTGCTTCGCCGCAGACGGTTCCGCTGTTTGTGAAAAAATATCAGCAGCGGCGGCTCAAGCAGTACCGCAGGCGTGAGCCCGTACACAAGGGCATGGGTGACATCATCTGCTGCCTCGATGAATCCGGCTCCACGCGCGGAGACGCTGCCGCGTGGGGCAAGGCCGTGGCGATGACGCTGTTGGATATTGCCGCAGAAAACCGGCGTAAGTTCGCGCTCATTCATTTTGCCGGTTCTTCCTCATGCAAGGTGGACGTTTTTCTGCCCGGTCAGTATTCCATGCAGGATAAGATGAACGCCGCCGAGACATTCCTCGACGGCGGCACGGATTTTGAGCGGCCCTTGGATGAGGCGATCCAACTCATGGACACCGGCTTTGAAAACGCCGACATTGTCTTTCTGACCGACGGCCTGTGTGAGCTGCCAGAGGACTATCTGGAAACGCTCCGCAGCGAGCAGGTAGCCCGGAAATTCACTGTCACCGGTATCCTGCTGGATGAGGACGATTCCGGCATGGAGTTCAGCCTGACGCCGTTTTGCCAGAAGATCTATCGGACTAGCGAGCTGGCCGGTGATGAGATTGTAAGAGGTCTGGTTTCCCAGCGAACATGATAACAGCGCTTGCAGACTGCAATTCAATCATGTATGATGAAACAAATACAACAAATTGAGGGAAACAAGTTATGAAAGAAAGCCAATTTGACACGCGAAACTCCCGCTTGGAAAGCAACGCAGCAGTTTCCGAGCGCGATGAGGGTTCAGCCAATAAGATTTGTACTGAAATCGAGAACGCCGCTTCCGAATGCGAGACAGCGGAAACCGATAAAATGTACGGTCCGTTTGAGACGGTAGCTGATTTAATGAAAGCGTTGGATGCCTAATAGTGCAGAAGCAGGCAAGCCACATATCAATGGCTTGTCTGCTTCATTTTTATGTCTTTCTTTTTAGCATGGCCTTCGTTTTCAGAATCGCTGCGCGGAAGGTTTTCTGTGCTTCGCGTTCGACGGGAAAATAAGAAACAGGAAGTCTAAGATGTTCTGAAATCAGGTCACGAACTACGGGGAGTCCTGCGAAATATGTCAATGCCGTTACTGCTTTTATTTTGTAATGGAATGTGCTATCATTTCAATAAGGATATCGCGGTTTAAGTGACTTAAAATAGGTTGCAGGAGGAATAAACTATGGTGACCAACACACTGAGGTTTGAAGTACAGCTTCGAGGCGGTTTTTCTGATAGAAATGGAATTAAAGTAGAGAATTGTGCTTTGCAGTCTACGGAGTTTGATTCCCGTACTCGAACGGCTATTATAAATGCAACAAGAGTCATTATCAATGCCTTGCAGAACAGTAATTTGTCGTATTATCAATCATTTTTGAAGAATACTCTGTCTGAAGTTTATACTCAAGAAGTTATCTGGTCAGCCAGTTATGATGGAACCTATGTCGAAGAAATAATATATTCGACCATTCGTGCAGACAACTATGACTCTGTTTTGACCTTAATTGAATACATCGCGCGGCAAGTATTGGAGCATTGTGGAAGAATGCTTCCTGACCCCGTATGCTCAAACGTCATACAAATTTATAACAGAACATTTGAACGCGAATATGTCGGGTATAGATTTGTAGGAGATACAATTATGCCGATAACTGATGAAATTGAACAAACTGCAATCGAATCCGCGCTTAACTCAGAGTTTCAAGAAATACAGCAGCATTTTAAGAAAGCCACGGGTTTCCTTGCGGATAGAACAACTCCAGATTACCAAAATTCCATTAAAGAAAGCATCACCGCGGTTGAGCGAATGTGCTCCATTATTCTCGGAAAGTCGGCAACATTAGGAGATGCACTAAAAAAGCTGGAAGCACACGGCATAATAATTCACCCGGCTTTAAAAACTGCATTCGATAAACTATACGGATATACCAGCGATAGTTCAGGAATTCGCCATGCCGGACAACTTGGTGGTGCAGGTGCGACCTTTGACGAAGCAAAGTTTATGTTGGTGGCATGTAGTGCATTCGTAAATTATTTAACGTCATTGTTTTCAAAAAGTAATCTGTGTTAAATGCTCGTTATCCGAAACAATCCGCTATATCTCAAGCCATATAAAAGGGAATAAAAAGCATGACGGACATTTTGAACATTTCTGATAATGAGTATATATACATTTGGCAGGAGCTCCAGCGCCAGCAGATGGTATTTCATCCAACCATAGCACCTATAGGGAGACCCAACTCGCAGAAGTTTTTTCACTCATTAGAAACAAAGCCTTTCAGCTTATTTATAGACAGAAACATTCTGAGCAGTTTGTTGCAGTTCTGTGAGAAAGGACACATAAAAAGTGAAGAAGCGAAGCGTATTGGTGTTCTTATGACATGGGCAAACTTATGTGATGTAGGAATTAGTGCTGGGCTAGCTGTGCAGGAGCGCGCATACCAGCTTCGTTCTCAATCAGCTGCATTGTTTGAATTGCAGCGCTTTTTTGACGTGTTTGATCAGTACCCTTCACAAACATGGCTACAAGTTGCAACAGGACGATTGACTGAAATTCCTCCAATTACGTTCTCAGAGAAAGCTGCATATGGCATATCTGTGGACTATTCTGATGCCGGTGATCACTATGAAATGGCCGTCGCATCCCTCCTTCATTTGGTGTGGCTATACCGTAACAACGATGCAACTCCATTGGAAAAGATACGCGATTTTTATTTGTGGCTATATGATAATCTCTTAACCAGTGAGTATTTATTGGTTTATGCGGCAATGCTTTTCACAAATCAGTCGAAGATAAAAGCCCCAAAGCACGCAAACTCGAATCGCCTTGAGGCAATTATTTCAGGCTGCGAAAACCAGGCTTGGGATATATCCTATCTGACAAATTGGAGTACCTTATATTCAGAACCCGAACGCTATGACAGAGAGTTCCTGTTTGCGACAAATGATAGTTTATTGAAACAAATCTTCATAAACACAAATGGCCCTTATAGATTGAACGGAGTGTTATTTTCTGTATTGCCTAAAAGGGAGTATAATCAGATAATAGAATTGATTCAGAAAAAGCAAAAAGTCAGAACGAAACCAAACTTTGGGGCAAATCCATCTGCATATTTCCGTGCGCTGATTGAAGTTGAAACAGACAGGATTCGTTCTTTGCATGGGGTTGAAGATACATAATCTTGATCTTGAAGATGCAAGAGGACCTTTATTATTTCACAAGTTTTCTTCGAGAATGCTTTGTGTTACAATACCCTTGTATTCCAGGTCAGAGCAGATCAAGGGCGGAGCTATTTCAGGGCGGAGGTGAAGACTTGGGGACAGGTATGCCCCCGGTTCCGCGCGCAGGACATGGAATGAAATAATGGACTCATAAGACCGTAATTGCCGTTTGGCAGTTACGGTCTTTTTGCGTCCGGACACAAAAAGAAAGGAGACACAGCATGACAGACACAGAAAACGTATTTGACGGCTTTACCTTACTGGGCGATGATGAGGAATTTGACGTAGATAAGATCTTCGGCAGCGGTTCGGATGAACCCGCGCCGCCTCCTCCCGCACCAACATTGGCAGAAGAAGTCAAGTCTCAGTTTGATCCGGAACAGGTTCAGACGGAGCCTGCAGAATCACAGCCCGAGCCGGAACAGACGCTCCCTGCAAAGACGCAGGAAGCACCGGCAGAAGGAAAACAGCCTCTGGAACTCTTTTCGGCGTTCACAAGCGCGGAAAGCGACCCCATCCCAGAGGCAGCCCCGGTCAAAAGCATTGCGCCAAGACCCCAAACACAACTGTCGCTCTTTGACAAGCCGCCCGTTTTTCAGTACGGCGGCGCCAGAGAGCAGATCACGGACGCCAGCATGACCTTCGAGGCCCTGCGTATCCAGAAAGCGGATGATTTCCCTGAATTGGAGGATGCGTCGGCTGTCACATGGCAGGTACGGTACGGAGATGTTACGAAGACCGTTCCTACGCCAAAGACAGACACCATCGCGTCCGCGAAAGCGGAGATCGAGAGATCCAAGGCATTCCTGGACAGCCTGAAAAAAGGCAAGGTCATGGACCCGGAGTGCGTCGTAAAGCCGCAGATCCGGATGCAAAAGAAGGGTATCGCGGACTACAAGGGCGTGTTCCCGACGCTGGAGGCCGCACGCGCGTCCAACAAGGTCATCTGCCTCATCCCCTCGCGGGACGGGCAGACGTATGAGATGCGCCGGAGCGAGCTCGGCGAGTTTATCGCGCCCAAGCACAAGATCACGGAGTTTTCAGAGGTAAGAGCCGGCTTTCGACCGGCTCTTCCTCGCATTCCGCAGGAGCTGCTGCGCTCCATCATCGGCTTTTTCAGAAGCCAGATGGAATCGGGCACGGAGTTTGAAGCCCTCGTCCGCATCTACTGGGATCGCAAAGAACAGAAATTCGTTCCGTTCGTACCAAAACAGCGCGTCGCCAAAGACAGCGTGACAGTTCGGCTGACGGACGAAGATCTTCCGGACGATACGCGGTATCTGTACTACGCGGATATCCACTCCCACAACAGCATGAAGGCGATCTTTTCTGCTATCGACGATCAGGATGAGCGCGGCACGCGGCTGTATCTTGTGATTGGCCGTCTGGATCGATTCTTCCCGGAGATCTCCGCCCGCATTTCCTGCGGCGGCAGCGTTGTCCCCATCGAGCCCAGCCTGGTGCTGGAAGGACTGGACAGCGGCTTTCCCGCGGAATGGAGCGACAAGGTCATCCATCAGCTTCCTGCGCTTCCGGAAGCGCCGTCCGCACACGCTGCGGGCTTTCGCTCGTTTCTTGGCGGACTGCTTGGAGGTGCGGGATGAAGTTTGCAGAGAACCGCCCCGTAAAGATTGTCATGCTGGGTGCCGGCGGCACCGGCGGACATATCGCGCCGCATCTGTACCGGCTTTTGTACGCGCTGGACCGCCCAGTCCGCTTTATCATCTGTGACGGAGATATCGTGGAGGAAAAGAATCTCGTTCGCCAGAACTTCACACCGGCTGACCTTGGAGAAAACAAGGCAAAGGTGCTGGCCGAGCGGTATTCATCTGTGTTCGGGATGGAAACGGAGTATGTGCCGGAATTTATCGAGTCCGGCGAGCGGCTTTTTTCCATGCTGCAAGCGCGGACGTTCCCGACCGGGCCGTACTGGCATTCACCAACCGTCAAAGAGCTGGTGATCCTCATCGGCGCGGTGGACAACAACAAGAGCCGAAAGCTCTGCCACGAAGTCTTTTACAAGCTGGATGATCTTATCTACATCGACAGCGGCAACGGCATGCACACCGGGCAGATCGTCTGCGGCATCCGCAGCGGCGGGCGCACGTTCTACCGTCCCGTCGGAGCGGCATTCCCGGAGGTTTTGCAGGACACAGACAAATTCCCGACGGAGCTGAGCTGCGCCGAGGCGTCTGTTTCCGCGCCGCAGAGCATCGCCGCCAACATCACAGCGGCCACCGCCGTCGTGGACATGATCTACAACATCCTGACCGTCGGAGAAACGCGCGTGCGGCAGATCACGTTTGCAACGGGTTCTGTCAATATGCGCGCAACCTTACAGAAAACAAGGAGGAAAGCAGCATGAGAAGTTCCGTAGACGCAGCAGCCTTTTATAAAGCGATGACAGCATTGATGGACATTCCGGCAAAAAGTCCGGTCAAAGTCCTGCAGGAGATCAAGGTGGAATTTACAGCGGATCACTGTACGCTCTCTGCAACGGACTTTGGTACATGGCTGTCCGTGACGATCCCCGCAAGCGGCGACGACTTTGCGTTCGTGTTTTGGAACAGTGTCGGTGTCCAGAAGGTGTGCCGTTACTTTACGGGCCAACTGGAACTGGAGCTGTCCGGCCAAAGGAAATCACAGATCATAACCATGCGCTGCGGAGACAAGGGCGGCAAGTTCCCAGTTTATGAAGCTGAGGAATGCCCCGTATGGCCGGAGTTCAGGGTCAGACAGACCTATGCGGCAAACGCGGCAAACATTCTCAAATGCGTCAAGCAGGTAAAGTATGCCGTAGATCTGCGCAGCACCAGACCGGAATATCAGGGTGTTCTGTTCCAGAACAAGCATATCTGGGCGGTGGAAGGTCATCGCGCGGCCTGCTGTGATGACGGTGGGCTGGATGTTGAAACGCCGTTTCTTGTCGGTGTTTCCGCGCTGGAACAGCTCAAGGTGTTTGGCGCTGCGGATATACAGATCAGCGTGGCAGATAACTGGGTCCTGTTCCAGAATGAACACGTTTGCCTACTTGCGAAACGTATCCTGAATGTCACGCCTATCACCTATGAAAGCGTTGTTCCGCAGAAGTGGAATGAGGAATTCTGCTTCCATCGGAAAGACTTTGTGCAGGCCCTGAAATATCTGCTGGCCTGCGTTGGAAAGGCCGACAAGCCTTATGTCCGGTTTGAAAATGGCTTGCTGACCTTGCGTGTGAAAGACTGTCTCTACAAAGCGGCGGTTTCCATCAGCGCAGAAAGCAGCATTATCTTTGGCTTTGACGCAAGATTCATGCTGGATGCGCTCACGCAGTTTGAAAAGCAGGAACTGGTGACAATGCGGCTGACCAGCCCGCTGGGCGCAATTTCGCTCGTGGCGGGCAGCAGCTCCGCCATCGTTCTCCCGGTACGGCTCAGAGAAGAACTGAATGCGGCATAAAAGAGAAAGGAAGTCTGAACATGAAAACAGTCTATATTCCCGCCGGTGCGACTTACAACTATGAAACGCTCGTGACAAGCGACGTGATCGTCCACGGGCATCTGCACGTCACGAACGGCTTGAAAGCAAAGCATATTTCCGGCCGAGGTTTTATTACCGCCGGTGAGGTTTCCGCAGACGTCGTGAATGTGACGGATCTGGAATGCGGCACGGTCATCTGCCGGAGACTGCCGGCACAGCGCGTCAGCGTCAATGAGGCCATGATCTCGGAAAGCGCCGCCGTTTCCCGTTTCTTCTCCGCTAACTATGTCAAGGCTCCCAGCCTGACCGTGGCGGTCAGCGAGATCGGTGAAGCGGACGCGGATGAGATCGTGCATCTGACGCCGAAGCCGCGCGGTATGCTCCTGACGCTGCTTCTTTCCATGCTGCGGACCTTCTGGCTGCGCCTGACGGCAAGCCGTCCGCAGGGCAGGTTTGAGAAGCCGCGCACAGAAGTGCCGGCGGAAGAACCGACTGACACGCCGGAAGATACCGAAATGAAAGCCAACATCGCAAAAATCGTGCAGGAGGTGCTTGCACAGCAGGCGGCGGAAAAAGCCGCCTGCGCAGATGATGCAGACGACTTTGAGCTTCAGCGCATGATCGGCACGTTCAAGCTGCTGCGGGACAAAGGCTATACAATGCGCATTCTCCCCGGCACGCCGGAGGAAAACGCGCCGGTCTTTGACTTTGCGACTGAGAGCATCCAGCCCGCGGCGTGAGGTCAAACGGGATGGAACAGGAATTGCAGAAGGAGCAGAAATGCTCCTTTTACGCCTTGGAACAGCTTCGGCAGACGGCAGAAGCCATTCTGCGCGGCAGCCAGCGCCTTCTGAAATGCCGCGCCGGTGTGGAGAAATACCGCACGGCGCAGCCGCAGCGCGCGTATGCGTACTACCTGGAATTGCAGAAAACGCGGGACACGCTTCTTGCGGCGCTCGGCGATGCACAGCGGTATCTTCTGGAATTGGAGGAATCTGCGCTGGCAGGAAAAACCGGGCAGCTTCAAGCAGGGTTACGCCGCTTTGATCTCATGTCCAGAGCGTACAAGCCTGTGTATGAAGTCCTGACCGGCTTTGCAAAATCTCTTCCGCAGACGGACACCGTTAACGCGGCGGTGATTGGGCGGCTGATGAACCATGTCCGCATGGGCTACTATCCGACAGATCCGGAAAACATCACGCACATTCTGCGCGGTATCCAATTCCCGGAGGGCGTGACGACGAATCTGCTCGACCCCTGCTGCGGCTGCGGCAAGGCGCTTCGGCAGCTTGCCGGCGGCAACAACTGCTACACCTACGGCATGGAGCTGGACGAACACCGCGCGGAGGAAGCGCAGACAAGACTTCACCGTGTCGGCTTCGGAAGCTTCTTTCACAGCCAGATCAGCCGAGAGGCGTTTCATGTGCTGTTTCTGAATCCGCCGTATCTGTCCGTTCTAACCGAGGGCGGCAGCCGGGTGCGCAGCGAAAAGCAGTTTCTGGTGCAGAGCATCCGGGCGCTCATGCTGGGCGGTCTGCTCGTCTACATCGTGCCGTATTATCGGCTGACGCCGGACATCTGTAAAATCCTCGCGGAGAACTTCTCGGACCTTTCTGTCTGGAAATTTACAAGCGGCGAGTTTTCCAGATTCCATCAGGCGGTCGTGCTGGGACTTCGGAAGAAGCCTGCGGAGGACGACGAAACAGCCGACCGGCTGGGTGTGCAGACGCTGACCCCGGAGATGATCCCGTGTGTCACGGAGCTGGAGGAACACCGCTATGCGCTGCCCGCCGTTACAAAGACCGTTGAGGTCTTTCGCGGCGAACGGTTCAACGAGAAGGAGCTGGAACGCCAGCTGACGCATTCCGGCAGCTTCAAACAACTGCTGAATGAGAAAAGCGCGCTGGACAGCGCAGAGAAACGGCCGCTCCTACCCCTTTCCATTGGGCAGATCGGTCTCATCGGCGGCTCCGGGATGATCAACGGACTGATCGAATGCGATACCCCGCACATCATCAAGGGCCGTATTGTGAAAGTCAAAAATGTAGAACGTGAAGAACAGTTTGACCAGCGCGGGAACCATATCGGCGCAGAGGTGCATGAGGTCATCAGCAACAAGATGATCTTCAATGTCCTGACGCCGAACGGATTTCTGGCGTTGAGTTAGGAGGAATTATGTTAACTACAAATCTTGCAATCGTTGCACCCGTCACAGAAGCAGATGACCGGACGGCGCGCGAAGCTGTCTGGCAGCAGGTCACGGAGCGGATCGTCCCGCAGATGGGAAAGCTCTGTACCCGGTTTGAGCCGTCCGGCGGCGCATGGGGACAGAAAGTGTCCAGTCCATACAGCGTCATTCTGGGCAGAAACGAACCGGCGCTGTTTCTGTACTTCTACGCATCTGCGAAGCATCAGTTGGATGAGCGCGCAAAGGCACATCTGGACGGCTTCATGGAGCATCTGGAGATCGGGAACGAGCAGACCGTCGGAGATACCAAGATGTGTACGGCCTATTTCAAGGGTGACACCGCCGAAGCGCGTTCCCACATGGAGTGGCACATCGCCAGCATGTTTGGAGAGCTGATGCCGGACTGCGGGATCTATTTCCTGCGGGAAGGCCGGTCGTATCTGAATGAGGCGGAGCATAAGAAAATTCTCTGCAATATGAAGGACTATGCCATCTGCGTGGTGAAGCTGGTATGGGAGGACACACATGATCCAAACTGATCTGTCTGTTCTGACGACGCTCCTTTGCGGGACAAAAGAACGCAAATCTCCGCCGCAGCTGTCCGGTCAGGAGAAACGCCTGAACCCGTACCTTGTGTACCGCGTGGCCCTTCCGATCCTGGCTGACCAGACCATATATGTGGAGGATATTTGCTATGAGGAATTTGAATTGGAAGATCTATGGCCTGTTGCAGAGTTCTTTCTGAACAACTGGCCGGACAGCTATTATAGCTGCGTCCTTGCAGACGGAGCCGTCTCGCTTCCTGCTCGGGCCCAAAAAACGAAGCAGTTTTGTTAAGGAGGAACTATGGAGCTTGATCTTATCTTTGAAGCGATCCAGATCGCAAAATCCTTTTATGACCACGGACGGTTCGATGCTTTTACAAATGCTTTTCCCCGACACATTTTGAGGGAGGACTCCTTCTATGAGTTTATCGACACAGCTATGGACATTGTATCTGATTTTCACAGGTTCAATCAGAAGCAAGATCCTGAATACGATATGATCTCATATTATCATTATTTTTCGTCGGAAAACATGACTACCTACTTCCGGCTTTGCAGGCAGTATGAATCGCTGCTGAGCATGAAGCCCGAGGAAAACCCGTTTTGGCGCGATGCTGAGACGTGCATGACGAAGGCTTTTTGGCTGAACTCCTACAGCTACAACTGGGACTGGAAGGAGAAAACCGGGAAAAAGTATTCCAGCGGCATTATTTTCGCGCATGACGACGAATTTAATGATTATATTGGATTGATCGACGGACTGCTCGATATTTTCACGTTTTTTGACCAGAACCTGTGCGCACTGAAAGAAGCACTCGAGGCAGCACAGGCCCATGCGCTGTGCGCAGAACGGAGGGCTGCATGATGGACAGAACACAGAAGCTGGTCATTGAGGTCGATCCTCTGCGGGCGACCGTGGTGTTGAAACAGGATATCCTTGGCGTGACCAGCAGAAAGGATATCTGCCCGGAGGATCTGTTCCGTGCGATCATCCATGCGACAAACCATGTTTCATTCGTTCCGAGCGGTCTGCTTCCACGGGGCTGCTTTTCCGTCGAGCTCTGTGAGAGCGGCGCAAAACGGTACTGCCTGCTCTGCCAGCAGCGCTATGCAGATATCACATACCATAATACCCTTTACGAAAGATTTCCGCTGCCGAAGCTCGTCTTTGGGTTTCAGATCTCGGAACAGGGCAAGGTCAGTAATTGCCGGCTTGGTGTCGTTGCGGATGAAGAACTGAAAAGCAGCACAGAAATGTTCTGCTATCCGTTTTCCAACGTAACACAGAGCACCTTTCATCTCTGCACCGGAAACAATGTGCTGCCAGTCTATAAGTCGCCCAGCGGCATCTCCAATCTGCCAGGATATCTTCTGCGTCTGCCGAACAACGACGATTCTTTCGATGTCATGGATAATCGGCTGCACATGGAATATCGTGACCTGCTGGAGCACCTGAAAGACAAAGACCCGTCGTATTACTATTCCGACGTGCTGATCCCGAACGGGAAGACCTTGAAAGACTTTATTGGAGGGTAACATATGGCAAAAGGCGCAAAAACCATCCGGGAAGAACTGGCCCGGCCATTTGCGGCAGAGGATCTGGAATGGCGCATTCAGGTGACATCGAAAGACAAGACCAGCGGCCTTGCCATTCCGTATGTCACGAACCGCGCCATTCAGGATCGGCTGGACGAAGTCGTGGGGCCGGAAAACTGGTACAACGACTACAAGCCGTGGCACGGAAACG